>VFQS010001453.1_pt1 | contig 21725 bp, 26 predicted proteins | sample 3512361 | NCBI WGS metagenome assembly VFQS01 (sample SAMN10412375, study PRJNA504923) | tailings metagenome | isolation source: Relicate 1 Philex TSF3 active mining | place: Philippines
GGTACATGGCAGGGACGGTGGTCTTATGGAGTGGGCTCTGTAGACAATTTTTCGATGGCTATCTCTGCTCAAGGCGCCGTGTCCACATCAATGAGCTTTCAGCAAGACTGCCAGTTGACTCAAAGCTCTTTGACGCCCAACTTTGATGGCACCAATTTATTTGTTTTTACCGTGACAATTCCCAATGCAACGCAGTGCTCTCTTAAAAACCAAGTATTGAACGGTGCGGCATTTGTAAGCACTAGCCCAGTGGCAGGAAAAACTCAACGCCTTTACATCGCAGGTGTGACTGCCGATGGACGAGGCATTAGTTTCAGAGCCGACCGATAAATTCAAGTTCATCAACTTAGTGCCGAATCTGACTAAGCACGGAAATTAAATTCTGGAATAGACCATGTTAAAAATCATTGCCATCATTGTGTTAGCCCTCTCGACTGCGGGAGCAGGCTACTTTGGCTGGACCCAAAAGAAATCCAACGCTGCCGTGACAGAGCAAGTGGCCGAACTGACTCAGAAGGTTGAAGAGGCTGACAAAAAGGTGGAGGCCACCGAAGAGGAGTTGGCCGCCAGCAAAGAAATGCTGCCGCCTTTGATGACCAAGGCGCAAGAGTTGGAAGCCGTTAAAGCGGCATTCTCTACGGGCACCGTACTCAAAGACCTAGAGGCCGCCTACGCCAAAGAAAAGAAAGGCCTCTCGCCCGAGCGCCAGTTGGGCTTGGCCGGTCTTCGACTGCTGACCAACGGCACCAAAGATCCTGCCACCGTCGAAGCCTTCCAAAAAGCTCTGGAAATGACCGACTGGAAGAGCCAGCAAAAGGTCATCTGTGCCGCACAAAATGCACTGGCCGCTGCGGGCGAAAAAGTCAAAGTGTTGTCGGAGTGCATGCCTGATGCACCAGCAAGTAAAGCTGCCGCCAAGCATGACAGTGCTGACGCGCATGCAGGCAAAGCAGATGCCAAAGATTCCCATGGCAAAGATGCACACGGCAAAGACGACAAAAAAGGTGCGAAGAAAGACACGCACGCCGTTCATTGGGATTACGAAGGTGAGATGGGCCCAGAAAACTGGGGCAAAGAATTTGCCACCTGCGGCAAAGGCAAATCTCAAGCACCTTTGAACATCAAAGGCCCGTTTGAAAAAGTGCGCTTCAGTGTGGCCCCTGACTACAAGCCCGGCCCTCTGAAAATTGTGAATAACGGCCACACCATTCAGGTCAATGTGGCGCAAGGCTCCAAAATTCGCATTGACGGCAAGCCATATGACTTGCTGCAATTCCACTTTCATCGCCCCAGCGAAGAACACATCGATGGCAAACCCTCTGCCATGGTGATTCACTTTGTGCATAAAAATGCAGAAGGCGAATTGGCGGTTTTAGGTGTGATGCTGCGTGAAGGCAACGAGAACCCAGTCATCAAAACTTTGTGGACGCATGCCCCAAAAAATCAAGGGCCCGAAGTGATGCCCGATGGTGTGACGTTCAACCCGGCCAACTTGCTGCCCCGCGAAATGGATTTCTACCATTACGACGGTTCACTGACCACACCGCCTTGCACCGAAAAAGTGAAGTTCTACATTTTGAAAACGCAGACCAACATTTCAAAAGAACAAATCTCTGATTTCCCGTTCAAGATGAATGCCCGCCCCATTCAGCCTGCCAACGGTCGCCCCATTTACAGCAACTGATTTCATTTGAGTTTGCCATTAAGGCGTGACTCTTCGGAGTTACGCCTTTTGTTTGCGCTGTACGCGCCACAACAAAAACAGCGCAATGCCCATGTTCAATGCATTCCACAGCACACCATTCACAAACGCCGCGTGATAAGACCCTGTTAAGTCAAACACCTTGCCCGACATCCAGCCCCCCAAGGCCATGCCAATCATGGTGGCCATGATGACCGCGCCCACCAACACACCTACATTTTGCGCCGGAAAATACTCGCGCACGATGATGGCGTAGGACGGCACGATGCCGCCCTGAAACAATCCAAACAATGCCGAGATGATGTACAACGAAACCATGCCATCGAACGGCAGGAACAGCAACAAAGCTACGCCTTGTAAAACAGAGCCCAACAACAAAGTGCGCAGCCCGCCGATGCGGTCGCAAATAAAGCCCGAAATCAAACGGCTCACAATGCCGCAAGCCAACATGAGCGACAACATTTCGGCACCGCGCGCCGCGCCAAAACCGAGGTCGGTGCAATACGCCACGATGTGAACTTGCGGCATGGCCATGGCCACACAACAGGCCACACCGGCAATGCACAGCAGTGCATGCGCTGTGTTGATGGACAGGCCAAACGGCTTTTCAGAGGCCAATTGTTGAACACTGCCAGGCGCTGAAACCGTCATAGCGGGTGGTCTTTGCCGCATGAAAAACGACAGCGACAGCATGCCGAACCCGCACACCACGCCAATCCAAATATACGTTTCGCGCCAGCCCAGTTGTTCAACACCGTGTTGCGCCAAGGCCGGCCAAATGCTGCCCGCCACATAGTTGCCACTGGCACACACCGCCACCGCAATACCGCGCCGCTTGTTCCACCACAAAGAGGTATCGGCCAACAAAGGCGCAAAGGTTGACGAACTGCCAAACACCCCCATCAACACCCCGTGTGCCAATGCAAACCACCAAACATTGGACGACAAACCGGCCAAGACAAAGCCAGCGCCAACACCCACAGACCCAACCCAAAGGGCCACATGGACGCCCAACTTGTCTGCCAACTTGCCCATGGCCAAGCCGCCGGCGCCAAAGCCCAGCATCATGAGGGTGTAGGGCAAAGAGGCGTCGGCACGCGAAATGCCAAATTCTTTTTGAACCTCGGGCAGCACCACAGACACCACATACATGCTGCTACCGCCTAGGGTCATGAGCAGCAATGTGATGAACAGGCGCCGTGCGGCGTAAGAGGAGTCGATCAGATCGACATGGGCGGGGGGCGCAGAAGAAAGGTTCACCACCCGACCTTATCACCCAAGGCTTCTTTGATTGACCCCTAATTTCCCTAAATTGCCCCTTTTTCTGATGCTATAATCCCGCTTCTGTGAGGCCCGGTAGCTCAGTTGGTAGAGCAGCGGATTGAAAATCCGCGTGTCGCGTGTTCGATTCACGCCCAGGCCACCATATATAAGGCGTAGCGTACGAAAGTGTGCTACGCTTTTCTATTGCACAGTTGTCGCACAGTTTTGTGACAGCCTCAGTGCCAAATCCTTTGGTTTCTGCAACCAAAAGTTCACTCCCCTACTTTCGTATTAGTCGCTTTTTAGTGCTTTGTATGCTTGATATACATGGGAAAAATTCTAAGCTTTCAGTTTCCTTTTAATCTTAAGTTCGTCAAATTTGTGCGCAATTCAAAGCTTTGTCTTGACTGCATTTGAACAGCGCACATAACATCGATAGATATCACTTTTTCTCATCCACAAAATGAATATTGGCACCAGCACTGATATTTGCCATGAATGGTTGAAGGCTTCACTCCAACAACTCAAAGTCTATCCAACTGACAACAAGACAAACTACGCGAGTTTGGAAAAGGATAGAAACGACTTGATAGTGTCGCTTTACCAACGAGATTTAGAAATTACAAAATTATTTTGTAAAAATTTTCAAGATACTCATGGATCAAAATTTACCCTTATCAAAGAGTTGCTAATTCCCGCTGTCTACGAGGTTGAACAAAATTGGACTTCAGGGGCGCGGGATTTCAATGAAACCGTGCTTGCTTTTTGGCATTTGCAAATACTTTTAGATCCTGAGACTAATGACTTTATAGAGTCAACACAGCAATCAAACTCGCAATCTCAAGGACGAATTGTCTTAGCCACTGCACCCAACTGCGAGCATAACTTGGGTGTTTTAATCTTGAGTGACCAGTTTAGATCTTGTGGGTGGAAGGTTAGTGAGCTTATCCATGAGACTAAATCTTCAATGCTGAAAGAAATAAGCGAACATGAAATCGACGTGCTTGGAATCTCTGTTGGACACGATGCTGCGCTGGAAGGTTTAACAGCCTTTTTAATCAACTGTAGAGCTGCAAGCAAAAACCCGCAACTTAAAATCATCTTAGGCGGCAACATCTTTGAATTGCCACTACGTCAATACGAATGGATAGGCGCTGACTTCATAGCGTCTACTCCACTTGATGCAATCCAATATTGCAACTCATTGATAAAACAACAAGGTCATACTAAATGAACGCCTTTCGTCTTCCTCAGGAAGTTCAACTTCCTGAACTTTCATCTCAAGGTTTCAAATCGTCGTCAGAGAAATCATAAGATTTAGTTTTACTACTTGATACTGCCAATGTTGTTGTTGGTTGTATTCATGACGAATTATTTAATGAGATTGATCTGCACAATTGGATTGGTCAAAATTTCTCAGACATACTTTGCAATGACTCAATCAACAAATTGAAGCCACTGCTTGAAAATGATGCTTCTAAAAGGTACACAGACGCAAGATGGAGACACGTCAACCTACAAGGTCAAGATTCGAGAGTTATTCCTGTTTTGTCAAAAGCAATGAGTTTTCATGGCGATACTTTTGTCAAAGCAATTTTTTGCCGCGATTTGAGAGCGACTGAAAAACAAAATAACAAATTTGTTGAAATGCAAAAACAGTTTGAGGTTGTAAACCAATCACTTCGTAACAAGTTGAGTGAAAAGGAATTACAGCTTTTACAAAATGAACAAGTTAATGAAAAAAAATTGCTGTTATCTATTCATAACACCTGTTACACGGAAGTGATTAAAGAAAGTGTTGCAAATCTGGAAAGGCAATGCTTGAAAGCTTTACTCAAAGAAGCTAACGGAAACAAGCAACTGGCTGCAAAAATGTCTGGGTTGCAAATGGATGAGTTACAAGAAAAAATTAAACTTTATAAAATTCAATGATTTCATTTATTTTTTGGATGTGATTTTAAATTTAGTCACCATCTTTGGCTAAAAAATTAGGCGTGATGGTGAAGTTTGGCATGACTTTCCTGCTCTCCAACCTCTGCTGGCGTATGTAAGTCATTGGAGTGGTTTGCATGTATTTGTCAAATAGGAACTGAAGTTCGCTGTGTGTTAACCCACTAACCTCATTCAACTCTTTCCATCCAATATTTGTGTCTATGTTTTTTTCAATCCAATTGCAAATTGCAGCTATCAATTTTTGATTGTCGCTGTCAGCATATGGATTGATTTTTTTCATTGCACATTATTAGTGCATAGTTAACTTAGATGTCTAGTAACTACCCTCAATGCATCTTTGTATGTTTGATATAGAAAACTTCAAAAAATAAACTTTGTAGCTACATTCAAACAAATTCAGGTAGCCCAATTCTAGTTTTGACAATAAACTGTAATCCAACAATTGTGGATGCCAAACTTGAAAGTCTCAGTCACTTTAGTCAACGAGAACTTAGCCCATGCAAGGGGTGGTGAAGTCGTTCTTTACAAACGCAAAGAAAGCATTCGTTGGCAAGCACGATTCAAACTCAAAGACTTGAAGTGGCACAGGGTTGCCACCAAACACCATAACATTCAATACGCAGCACAAACTGCCTGTGAAGCCTACGACAGGGCACGATTCTTATTTGAAGAGAAGATTCCAATCTCCAGCAAACGCTTTGATGTAGTAGCAAGACTTGCCAGCGAAGAGATGGAGCAGTTGATTGCCAGTGGCAATGGCAAAGTTGTTTACAACGACTACATCAAAGTCATCAAAAACTACTTGATTCCCTTCTTTGGCAACTACCACCTAAACACCATTGGCTATGACGAACTGATGAAGTTCAACACATGGCGAATCAAGAAAATGAAACGTGCACCTGTGCTCAGCACAGTGACAACGCACAACAGCGCACTGAATCGTGTGTTTCAACTGGCACTAGAGCGAGGTTGGATTGCTCAAACGCAGATACCCAAACTCAAGAACAATGGCAAAAAGGGCACAGCCAGAGAAGCCTTTAGCCTGACTGAATACAAATCGCTGACTAGTTATATGCCACATTGGGTGGACAAGGGGCACACAGCAAAGACAAATCAAATGCGTGCCTTGCTGCGTGACTACATCCTAGTGCTATCAAACACAGGCATTAGGCATGGCACTGAAGCGTTCAATTTGAAATGGCGTGACATTGAATGGATTACCAAAGATGGTGAACGCTACTTGCAGTTCACTGTGAAAGGCAAAACTGGAAAACGACAACCAATTGCTAGACACAACACAGAAGACTACTTGCGCAGATTACAAGAGCGTCGCCCACACATTGCCAAACTCACATTTGATGCGCTGCTGAAAAAGAAACTCAATGAGCCTGTGTTTGCGCTTGACGATGGCACAACAACGAAAAATCTAGCAGGCACATTTAGAACGCTGATGCGTGACAGTGGCTTGGACAAGGACAGGGACGTCAAACTAAAACGCAGTTTGTATTCTCTGCGTCACACCTACGCTCATTTCTCAATACTCAATGAGACTATGGACGTTTACACACTAGCAAAGCAAATGGGTACCAGTGTGAAGATGATTGAACTGCACTATGGACACTTGCAACCTGCACAAAAGGCAAATGTAATTGCTGGCAAACGCATGGGTTCAAAGAAAAAGCCTGTTGCTGCTGAAGAAGTGGTGAAAGAAAAGCCTAAATTGGAGTTAGTGAAATGATTTCGACAAAAGATTTCTTACTTAAGTATGGCGTCAGCATGGATGACGCATTGAATTTTGTTCTCTCTAATTTGTCAACTCCTCAAAAAATTATAGACACTTGTATTGCTTATCAAGTTACGAATTCGGATCTAGCTGAAATAGTTAAAGTTCGATTTGCAAATGCAACAGCTAACGATGTAATTTCCTTTTTCAAAGCGAGCCAAATAGATTCAACAAAGCTAGATGTAGCTGGCGTTCGAAGCATCCAAAAAAATAATACGATTTTTTTAAATCAAAAGATCAGCAACTATTTGTTTGATGGTTCAATCACAACAGATCCCAACCACGGAGGAGATCATCCTTTAATTGCAGAAGGCGATTTAAACGGCGATGGGTACAGCGACTTGCTGTTTGGTTTTTTGTCTTGGAATAACAATTACAAGTCTTACAGCATCATCAATCAATTCGCTAAAAGTAATTTATCGATTGCTTTTTATAACCCTCAGACTGGTACTTATGATTTCCAGATTGAGTTGTCCAAATCATTGCCAGCAATGTTTTGGACGCACAATGCAACAATTGAGGATTTCAATAAAGATGGATATGCAGATATTTTTGTTGTAGGAACTGGTCCAGACCAAGGAGATCCAAGGGGGGAAGCACCAGTTTTACTTCTTGGTAGCAAGCAAGGTTTTATCAATGCATCCAATCAAATTCCTCAATTAAATGTTTACACACACCAAGTTGCAATTGGCGACTTTAATGAAGACGGAAAGACGGATTTTTTTATCATCAATAATCCTTGGGTTAATCATTTGACTATTGATGCAATTAAATTAGCATCTGGCAAGGACTATCCTTACTCAACATATTCTTCATTGAATTTATCGAATGTTGATGGATGGCAAGAAAAGTCCATTTCAAACAAATACATTAATCCTCAAAACGTATATGGTGTTTCATATTCTTGTGCTCTCGCATGTGACTACAACAATGATGGGCACTTAGATGTAGTTTTGTCAGGGGGAAATTTTGGGGATTTAGCTTTTAAAGTTATGTTTCTTAAAGGAAATGGAAAAGGAGAATTTACTGAAGACGGTGAAACAACTTCTAAACCTTTTGGAGAAGTAACTGTTGGTTGCGCACTGCAGAGCTACGATTTCGATGGCGATAAAAGAGAAGAAATTGTGGTGATGTCCACAAAGCACAACGGACAGGCTATGCCTTGGAATGGAGCTGCTTTACAGATATTTACGCAAGACAAATCAACTTCAGAATGGAAAGAGGTTACTTCAAAATTTATTGCTCCTGGGGATTTCTCGAATAACGAACCAAATGCTTGGGTAAGAGATATTTATTTTGTGGATTTGGATCATGATGGTGACAAAGACATGTTACTTTCAACAATGTCTGGAATAGATGAGACACACAGTGGAAAAGTAATGCCAAGAGTTTTCTTAAATCAGAATGGTTACTTTGAACCGCAAGCTCTTTCTGCTTTTGATATGAGTTATTTTGGTTATTTACTTCCAATAAATACTAGCGAAGGCATCAAATTGATTGGGACTCAAAACAATAATGGTTTAAATATTTACGAGGCATATTTTTAAGATTTCAAATCAACTCAACAGCAGCCTTCATCACTGTTGGGTTGAGTTCAATGTAGCGTTGCGTAGTAGCAATTGACTTGTGTCCTGCCAGTGCCATCAGCACACGTACCCCCACTCCCTTGTCAGCCAGTTTTGTAATAAACGTTCTGCGTCCACTATGTGACGTTGCGCCAGTCATTCGCGCATCTTTGTAGATTTTGTGAAACAACTGGCACAGCGTGTTCGCAGTAAATCCTCGCTTGGGGTTTTTCTGTGTGGGAAACAATGCTCGCTGCGTATCAGTAAGTGTCACTGCCAGCAAATCCTTTAGTCCAAAGCGTTCTTGCAAATACTCAGTTAATTCTTCCTGCAGTTTTTTGGGCACAAGAACTGTGCGACTGGCGTTGCCTTTTGTTTGGCTAGCTGAAAGTGCAATTTCATCCATTACTGCGCCATCAGCACCCAGCACATCGCAGATGCGCAGTGCTGCTACTTCCCCTACCCTCATCCCTGCCATGTGTGTGCACAGCAGCATGGCACGATTGCGTGTGGCATGGGGTTGTGTGCTGCAGTAGTTCAAAACCTTGCGCAGTTCACGCTCTGTAAGCACTCTTGCTTGACTCATTGCTTTTACTCCAAATGTTGTGTTTGCATGAGTAAAAGTATGTTTTCTTTGTTTTGTTTGGACAACCTTTTTTTGCCTCAGCAAAAACCTGTTCAAGAACAACGAGATACGCAAGAACCACATAATTTACGGAAAACCTTTGTTTTTGCTGTGGCACTTTTCCCACGAATTGCACAGCAAGCCCTACACGCTGTTTTTGGCAGCGTCTGCTACCCAACTGTGCTGGCTCAGTATTTATTGCGTTGTAGGGCTTGTGCGTGGGTGCAAGTGATTTGTATACTGAATCACAAAATACTTTTGATAAAGATGAAACAGTTAATCACAGCATTTTTTTGGTTTGTTCTAACAATTGCAGCCCAAGCTCAAGCAACTACCTTTACAGGTTCACCTTCAGTAAAAATTACAGAAGGTGGCGTAGAACGTTCTGCTGAGAAACTAGATAGGGCTACAGCTTCTTCACTTTCTTGCGTCATCAAAGAAAAAGATGGAAAGTTTTATTGGGAAACAAGAGGAAACAAGCCCTTGTTGAAAATAGACAGCAATGCATTCGTCATTTACCTTGCTGTTGATGGAAGTGGTTATGTGCGAGTTCTCAAACCAGAATTCAAACAAGCCTCAGCATCAATTTCAGCGACTGAAAAAAATTATGATTATGTTGAGCACATGTTGCTTGGACTTCGTACAGTCACCTACTATGGCGTTGCAAACTAAAAACATCAACCAATCTATTAAAAATTAGCGTCATGAACTTCTACAAAATTGCTTTGGTTGCTTCATTTGCATTAGGAGTGACAGCATCATTCGCACAAAAATCAGAAATATATAGTCCATTTTTCTTTTCTAATCCTGAAAGACTAGATTATGTAAGTGGAGGAGGGTATTGCAAAAATTCTGCTGAGGAAAAAAAATTATGGACAGAAATTAATAAATTTGCCAAATCATTTCTTGCAGTGGTACCAACAATTCCACCAGAGCAAAAAGCTTACATTCAGACAGAACGTAACAGTTCAAACACAAAACGTTTAGAAAGTATTTTGTCTAATTCATTTTATAGAATGAACGACTTGTACGATGAAGTATCGAATGTAGAACAACTGTCTGCGACTTATTTAAAACATCAAGCACAACTTCCTCTTGGCAAAAAGATGGAAATTATTGGCAGAACACTCGCTAACATCACCAATGAAAATATCGAATATGACGATATACCAAGAGTCTCTGCAGATTTACGGACAAAAGGTTATTACATTTCAGTAGATGATTTGCGAAGTCATTGGGCTGTAAAGTATGGAATAAAGCGAGCACTAATTTCTCATTTAATTTGCTATGGCGAAAAATTAAATTGAGATCACCATCATGACTACTTATAGCTTTAACCTGACTTTAGACGAACAGGAACTCTGGGCTATCAAGGAAGCTATGGAGTTCTTCATCACTACAGAAGCAACTGAATTACGAAAGAAAAATCCACATTTAGTTAAGTTTGCTGCTGACAGCAAATTGCATGAACTTCTTACTAGTGGCAAGCTATACAAAGGAATTCAAACAAATAGCACTAATAATTTTGGACAACTTTCACGACAACTTAGCCCAAGTGTTGATGACGAAGAAAGCCTTTTCACAATTATTATTCAACAGTTGAAAAGCAATCCTAAATTGCTGTCTTTGGCTGGAACGCCAATTAGAGACATGTTCTTAGAGAACCCTACACTACATAAATTTATTCGTGATTGCATCATTGATTGTCTGGACAATCAAAATCAAAGAATTAGACTTGAGTGCAAGAACTTGCTGGAAGATGATGTGGCTAAAGAGTTATTTTGTAGCCAAATAGGCAAAGAACTCTATCGCATCAATACCCAGTCTCACCCAACCTGAAGTAGTCCACACCAGTTCGCTGCTGAACCTTGCGTTCAATCTTGGCTATCAACTTCGCAGGAATTTGATTACGAACCACTACAGCGTCATGCACATTAGCCAAGACTTTGTTGCCTGACTTCTTAACTTCTGCTCTAACAATGTCCATCATGATGGTTTCAGCGTGTTGATACAGCCAAACAATCTTCTGTGCTGAACTGAACTGCTTTACTTTCTTTCGCTGCTGCTCTGCTGTCATCTCTGCTAGCCATACAGCGTCACTGGAGAATTTGGCAACGATGTATTTGTTCAAGGTTTGTTGTTCAGCGTTGAACGTCTTTACCAAGTAGCAATCAATAAAGCGTTTAAGTATGACTTTGTCCTTGTCAAAGACTTCAAACAAAGAACTTTGACTTTCCTCGCCTGTGTCGCTGCGCCAAGTTCCCATGCTCAATTTGGCACCAAATCCCAGTGCTGTCATTGCTTCTTTGATTGTGGCTTTGTATTCTGGCGAGGGCTGCGAGTTATAGACTTCTAAAATCACAGCATCAAAGAATGCGTCTTTGTCTTCCAAGTAAAGCGTCATTGCAGGAAATGTGTGTCTCAAATCCTTTTTTCTTGATTTCTTCTGTGCATGCCATTCTGTGGCAAATGCCATCTTCCAAGCAGTGGAGCAACTCTTGCAGTCATATTCCCATGAACTGCCAAGAAATGCCATTCGCAGTTCTTTGCGAACACTTAGGACATTGACTCCTTCATAATAGGTTCTGCCAAATGCTTTCTTGTCTATCTTTTGATGCAACATGCCATTGTTGACTTGAGCAAGTCTCAGCACATACTCAGCCTGAATAATGGAATTTTGTTTTTGATACTTGCTGAGCTGTGTTGCGCCCTGCACTACTGAAGTCATGTATAGCTGCAGTGAATGAATATCAACTGGCGAAGTGAAATACTGAAATTTTCTGTTCTTCACTGACAGAGATGTGTAATGGCTTTGATAGTCTGCAATCAAGTCCTGCCAATCCTGTGTCAAGGTGTTTAGATAAGCATCTAGTTCATGTTCAGAAAGTGATTGCAGGTATTTCAATAAATCATCATTTTTGACAATCAGGTTGGCAGTGGGCTTGAGAACTGCGATTTCTTTGGTGATGTTGTTAGCTGACTTGTTGATGTTTTTTACAAGGGCAAGTCTATTGGCATTGAGCCATTGATGCACCCTGAACTTCTTGTTGCCAATTGTGGGACTGCCATTGACTAACTTTGTCAGTGGGATGTCGTAGGCATCAAACCTTGCTGCAAACACGCTGCGATTTAACTGACTGGCTCTCATGAGTCGTTCAAGCAATGCTAGGTACTTGTCCAGTTGCTGCTTGGCTCTGCCTTTTGGCTTGGGAAATGCTGACTCCAGTGCTGCTAGCACACTAGGCACATACTCTATTGTCAGCATCATCATTGCACCCCTTGCAAGCCACTGTTTATGCGGGTTCTAGCATGGCAAAAAACCGCACGAACTAATGATATATGTAATTACAAGAAATACAAATAAGAAAAGAAATTGACATGCTAGTTTGACAAGTTGAGCGCAGCGAAACGCAGTTCAAACTAGCAATGTCAGATGTGCGTTAGCACATCTATCAAGTTCAACTACTTGACTGATTACATGACTTTAATAATTTCAATCAATGCAATCAATTACCACTACCTAGACTGACTTTGATTTGTGTTCTTTTTTTTGTCAATCAAATCAACAACTTCAGTTTTTTATATATAAAGCAAAATCTACTTGTGTCTAAATTCACTGGGTGCAATTGGATTGCTTGATTGCCAAAGTCCTATTTTTTCATTTTGTGCTTTGAGTTCTGCTTGGCTATACAAATCTCTATCTGTTTTTGACTGCTCTTTTTCGTAGTCCTTGTAGTGCCACGCCCAGCCATCTTGAATCATCAACAAGCAGATATCTTGATTGTTCAAAATGACTTTGCCAACTTTTCGCTTGTATCTGTCCTGCTTGTTGTATTCAACTATGACAGGCTTTTGGTAAATTAAATTTGATAAAGCACGTTTGGATTGAATGCCAAAGTCCTGCGACTTTTCAGGTGCGTCAATGCCCATCAATCTAACTTTGTGTTCAGCATTTTCTGAATCTAAGACTGTGATTGTGTCGCCATCAGTGATGCTAACTACTTTGCCAACTAAAGTAGCAGAAGCAGCAGCAAAATGAATGACTGCAACTAGTAAAAAGAGCCAATTACGCTTCATCATGACATTGTGCTGAAAAAGTTTCAATGGGTTGCCACTTATTGTGTGATGTTGAATTTTGTGGACAATTTCATCAAAGACTGTGACATTAACTGATATTCAATCAACGCATTATTTGACTATCACTTGCCTTTGCAATTTTCATCATGACATCAAGATTTCTTCAAGGGACACAACTGACACGAAATGAAATTTGGCAATCATTTCATCCCAACCAAGGCAATAAACCTAAAGGTGGTAACTGGGATACAGGATATACCATTGAAGGTGATGAACTAATTGCATTTTTAAATATTGGTGCTGCAGGTAGGACTGGGCATGACTTTGAAAACGCCTACGACTCTGAGTCTGAATTAGTCACTTGGTTTGGCAAGCCAAACAGTCATTCAAAGCAGCCTACATTTAAGAAACTACTTGATGGCGATTTAAAAGCACATTTCTTCGCAAGATGGGATAGCAAGAATACCAAGTTCACTTACCTTGGACTTGGGAAAATATTAAGTTTCCAAGACGACTTTCCAATTGAAAACGATCAAAAAACAATTCGCCTTGTAGTCGCCCTATCAAATGTCCATGACACCATTGGCGCTCAAGGTGTTGCCAGCAGTGAAGTGGATGCCCCACCGCAATATGCCAAGCGTTTGACTATGGTGGTTAATAGATATGAACGTGATCCACAAAAGCGGATGCAATGCCTTGAGCATTATGGATACGCATGCCAAATTTGTGGATTCTCATTTGAAAAGGCTTATGGAGAAATTGGCAAGGACTTTTGTCATGTGCATCACATTGAACCATTAGGAGAAATTGGCGGAGAAAGCAAACATCTTGATCCAATTAAAGATTTGATACCAGTTTGTGCAAATTGCCATGAAATGCTGCATCGCAAGAAGATTGCTTTAAAGCCTGACGACTTGCGAAAAATACTAATCAAAACATCAGCATGACTAGATATCAAACGCTCAAACGCTTCATCAACACTGAGATGAAGATGTCACAGATATATCAGCCATTGATGCTGATTGAAATGCTGAAGAACATGGATGGAAAAGCCTCTGTAAAAGACATAGCCCAATCCATACTTAACAAAGATCCCACGCAAATTGATTACTTCTCACAAATTGTTAAAAACATGGTTGGTAGAGTTCTTACCAGCAAGCATGATTTAGTCACCAAGGAGAAAGACGTTTATTCGCTGGTTGGTTCAGAAGAGTTGTCCAACACTGAAGCAGATGAACTTATTGAACTTTGTGAGCAAAAAATTGCAGAGTTTGAAGCCAAACGTGGAGATGCTGCTTGGAACCATCGCAAACGTGGGCATCGCCCAATTTCTGGTTCCATTAGATACCAAGTGCTTGCTGCTGCCAAAGGTAGATGCGAACTGTGTGGCATCACTAATGAAGAAAAGATGCTGGAAGTTGATCACATCATGCCCAAGAGTCTTGGTGGCAAGGATGACTTGAGCAATTACCAAGCACTTTGCTATTCATGCAACGCAGCCAAGCGCAACACTGATGACACAGACTTTAGGCTGTTCAAAACCATGTTTGAGCATCGTGAAGAAAATTGCTTGTTCTGCGACATTCAAACCAAAGACAGAAAGCGTGTCATCGCTGAAAACAATCTGGCTTATGCAATCCATGATGGATTTCCTGTCACAGAGGGACACACACTTTTCATTCCCAAGCGTCATGTCAAAGACTACTTTGGCTTGGTTCAGGCTGAGATAAACGCTATCAATGCACTTATGACGGAAAACAAGAACATGCTTCAAGCCAATGACTCAACCATTGAAGGTTTCAACATTGGCATGAACTGTGGAGAAGTTGCAGGACAAACCATCTTTCATTGCCACGTGCACTTGATACCCAGACGCAAAGGTGATGTTGAAAACCCACGTGGTGGTGTGAGGCACATCATCGCTGGCAAAGGCTATTACGACGATAAGAAGAGATAACAGTTCAATTTATATGACTGCTGATATTTCACTTTTATTCAACTCAAATCAACCTCTCAGGCAGTTCTCAACTGGAAATGTCACTGATATACCCAGTTGGGGCTCAATCATTTACACAGTCTTTTTAGATCAGTCAGATTACATCTACGTTGGTATTGGTGGACTTTCAGGCAAGACTGCAAAAGAGAGGAATCCACGAAGTCGCATCTTGCAACACAGTCAGGGTAGACGCAGTGGCGATCAGTTCTGCATTTATATCCAAGACTTTTATGTGATACCTGAGTTGATTGGCAAATACTACACACCACAAAAAGGCTACTTGGATCAACTCACCAAAGAATTCATACAGTCAAGGCTGACATATAGATATCTAGTGATTCAAACTGAAGATTCTGACCAAGTTGTTAGAAAGTTAGAACGTGAATTGCAAAACAATCTTTATGGCTTTGGCGTTCCACTACTCAATGGGATAAAAAAATGATTTCAAACAAAATAACAGCACGTAGTTCCGTCCCATCAAGACTTCAAATGAAGCCTAAACAAGTCCCAAATTTTTCTTTTGAAGCAATCAAGTTAGCAGATATATGTGCTCGTGAAATTTGGGTTGGAAATGTCTACAAGAAAAATAATTCGCTTCTTGAAGCACTTATTGAAATTGAAGAAGTAGATCAATTAGGAGTAATCTCTTCTCGTCAGCAATTGACTATTGCATCTGACGAAGTTTTTTTGCACCTCTTTGCACCCTATTTCTTGCAACATGGTGGTAGAGATATTTCTATCAAGTTGACATTCCCAAATGCTATAAATGAATGCAACCTAAAGGCATACATTAAAGTTGCAAAACTTGAGCAACGAGAAATGAGAGCCAATAACTTCAGTCTGCAAAATGGAATTAACTATTTGCAAAAAAATGCTGTCACTGAATACCGCAGATGGACACGATCTAAAACCCCCTTTAATTTCACTGCTATAACAGCCAAAATGGTTCAAGATTTCAGTCTTAGCATGACAGTCAATCAACTGCTGGGAGTTGGATCTCATACAACTGCTGCAAGCAGAATATTATTCATAGCAATACCAGACATGCCATTCTTCAACATGTCAGCTGACATTTATAACGGATTGAATATACGAAGTCCTAATAACAACCTTCACATTGCAAATTATTACAACGTTTTGACAGATGGTTATAGAAGAAATTGGAATGTTCTAAGTCGTTTTGAGATGCCCAGATTTGCGTTGCCACATGATGAACTTTGGAAGCGCATTCGTCTATCAGGTTGGTGGCAAAGACGCATCTACGATTTGGCTCTTAAAAATTATTTCTCAAATGGATCAATCGAATTAAATGATCCAGCAAGAATTTCATTTTTGACAAAACCATTTATGCATTTATAGATTTAAATTTCAAACTTTCAATTTAAAACCAAATAATTTCAATTTAAACCAAAGCGAATCCATCGTAATTCCACGCCAATTTGGTTGTCCTTGCGTGTTGATGACTTTAAATTTAAGTCACTCGTTCAACACACAAGGAGAAACAAATGAGTGCATTTAATGGTTTGAAATTGGTTGCTGCAAAACGCCCACAAGCAGCAACGCCAATCGTTCAGCGTCGCAACAAACTTTCCAATCAATTGTGGGAACAAATTGAATTGGCTCGTGCAGCAGCAGAGGGACGCACATACGCTCCTGTCAAATTGCGTAATGTCGTAAACAAAGTCACTGGGGAACGCACACGTATTGAAACAGTTAAACGTGTCAAGCAGTGGTGGTTTGTTGCTGACACAGGGCGTGTGTGCTTACAGGTGCGTTATGGCACACGAGTTTTGGAATTGGCAAAGGGCAAGAACAGCATTGAAGTTGCAAATGGCAATGAACTGCTGTCAGTCTTGGAAACTATAAAGCGATGCGTAGAGGCTGGCGAACTTGACACGCAAATTGACGCTGCTAGCAATGCTGTGCGTGAGCGATTTGTTAAGTGATTTGAATCGCAGTCATTATGACTTTCAATCTAATTGGCACCACTGCTTCAATAAATGAAAGTGGCAGTGGTGCCACAACTGAACAAATCGCTATCGATGGCATTCAAGTTGACAAAGAACTTCTTGTTCAATTACTTGCCAAACATTTGGGTTCAAATTTATCTCAGCCACAGCGATATAAGTTTTCCACTGCATTTGAAATTTATTTGCGAGAACGCTCTAAAAACAATCGCAAAAGATTTGTTTCAACAGCAACTAGAAGTTTCAATAATTTCATAGCCCAATTTGGTGATTTGCATTTGGATGAAATTAAACACATACATGGCACTCAATACAGAGATGCTCAACTAGCAAGGGGCTTAAATCCCACCAGTGTTCGCAAGCACTTCAACACATTAAACGCTGTTTTAAATCTGGCATTCAAGCATTTGGAAATTGATAGGCTAAGCCCATTTATGGGTTTACATATTGAAGGTGTTGATGAGAAGAAGCGATACATGCGAACCATCACGCCTGAACTGCTTGAAGAAGTCAAACAGAGACTTCTCGTTCGCAAGTCTCAATACAAACTGGTGGCATTGGTTCAATTGAACACTGGAATGCGTGTATCAGAACCCATCTTTGCTAGGCGAGCTGACTTGGTTCTCAAGCATGACATTCCACACCTATGGGTGCGGAAGAACGAACTTAGCGATAGGAAAACCAAATCCAGTATTCGTGCTATTCCACTTGTAGGTGTATCGCTAGATGCTGCACGAGAATTGGACAAAATCGCAGAACGAGCACACAGTGAATGGCTAGTGCCACGATATGCACATGACAATGGCAATACAAGTTGCTCCGCAGTCATCAACAAGTATTTGCGTGATTTGGAATTTAGAAGTCACATGTTTAGACATGCACTGATTGACAGGCTCAAGGCATGCAATGACATACCTACAAGACTTGCAGAGAGCATCACTGGGCATTCCAGTGGTGGCTCAGACTTTGACACCTATGGCACAGTTGGCTACACGCTTGAGCAGAAGTTAGAAGTTTTACGAAGAATCAAAGTTTAGATTGCACTTTGATTTCTGCTGGCGCTGAGAGCGAACATCAAACTGAATTGATGTTCGCTGACTGCATTTAAATAACAGCTAAAACTCGTCCTGTAATCAGGTTGCCAATCTGTGCAGCTTTTGCTACAACATTTTGGAATGCAGGAGACATGGCGCTTCCATCCAGTTCTTTACCTAATTCAGCCATTGAATCCATGTAGTATGTGATGATGATTCTGTCCATCTCTGGCGAAAACACTGGTACAACTGCAGTCATACCAGTTCTTTCACTGAAAGCTGCTTTAACTTCAGGCATCAAAGCTACAGCAGCTTGAAGATTTGCTCGTGATATTTGATATTGGCGTTGCACCAAAATTGGTTGCGTTGTTGGTTCGCCAAAAACTGTTCTGTATACATACGGTCCAGATATGGACTGCACATTAGAGCCCTCTAATTGAGCTCTTGCGGCATTTACACCAGAGGAAGCTGCTAGTGATTGAAATCCTGCAATGCCATCTTGAAAGTTTTCAAACCTGACAAACATTTCAATATTGCCTGCATCCGCACCCATGATGACTTTTAAAAGTCTTGTTTTTGTACCTGCTTGAATTGTTTGCTCTGCGAGAGCTTTAGCTTGTGCAATTGCTGCATCAGCTTTTCCCTGAACTGGGACAATGATTCTGCGTGAGATGACTGCCATAACTTGCTCCTTGAAGTTTTAAAAGTAGTAATGGAGAGCGTCAACTGAATTCGCTCAATTACTTTTTACTCTTTTCAATCTCAAATGAAGTTAAGGTTTTCACCTATAAATTTAGGTTTCCATTTAATTCTTTCATGAAAGTTTCATCTTTAGTTTTTCTATCTGCTAAATACTTTTATGAAAATAGCAGAACTTCAAAGCGCCAGCAAACCACTATCACCAGAGCAAGCACGTGTGCGAGCAATGAAGCAGAACATTGCCAAGCAGAAAGAAGCACTGGCTCAAGAGCGTGAGCGCCAGCAAAACGCAAAACATGCTCAAAAAATGCAGTCGCTGCATCAAAAGTCGTTGGGACTTTGAGCCTGCTGGCGCTGAGAACAAATCAAATATTCAGAGACAATCAGTATCTAATTTCAGTTCACAAATCAGGTACTGGCAATGTTCAATTTTTCCAACTTCTCAAATCCATTTACATTCATTGGGCTACTGATGCTATCCAATGTTTTCATGACATTTGCTTGGTATGCACATCTAAAAAATCTATCCGCACAACCTTGGTGGATTGCTGTGCTTGCTAGTTGGGCGATTGCGTTGCTTGAGTATATTTTTCAAGTTCCAGCGAATCGCATTGGCTTTGAGTATTTCTCATTGGGGCAACTCAAAATTACCCAAGAAGTCATCACGCTCAGTGTATTCATTCCATTTGCGGTTTTTTACATGGGTGAGCCATTCAAAATGGATTACATCTGGGCTGGCTTATGTTTACTTGGCGCTGTTTATTTCATGTTTCGCAGTTAAGCCTGTATAGTTTCCTCGTTTAAACCAAAGGAATGCCATGCAAACTATCCGCCAATATCAAGATGCCTCTGACAGAGAACAAGTTGTTGCACTATGGCGAACGGTATTTGGCTATGAAACAGCACACAATGAACCCAACTTGGCTATTTCAAAAAAGATTGCTGTCAATGATGGTTTGTTTTTTGTTGCCACTGAAAATAATAAAGTTATTGGGACAATTATGGCTGGCTACGATGGGCATCGTGGTTGGCTGTATTCTGTGGCTGTTGATCCCAACAAGCGATTGAACGGCTTGGGCAGCGAACTTGTTCATTACGCTGAAAAAGCTCTTGCTGAATTGGGCTGCATGAAAGTCAATCTTCAACTGCTTGATACAAATGAAGCAACTGCTGACTTTTACAAATCTATTGGATATTCAGTTGAGCCACGCTTGAGTATGGGGAAACTTATCACTCGTTCAGTGTAAGTTGAGCAATTTTCCTCCACAAGCACGGTCTCCACGCTGAGCAGACACTTGATGAGTCGTTTCAATAGGTATGGAGATAATTGCGTTCATATCTCAATCACCAGAATCTCAATTAAACGTTTTGTGGATGACAATTGACAACTTAAAGGACTAGCTCAATGATTCCATTTCTAATTGCGGCATTCGTTTTAGCCATCACACCTGGTCCAGGCATTGCTTATGTTGTAGCAAGAACGGTATCTGGTGGTCGCAAAGAAGGTTTGGCATCTTGCCTTGGAACAGGTTTAGGCGGCTTGATACACGTGATGGCATCAGCACTTGGCGTTTCGCTAATCATTGCCCAATCAGCATTTGCTTTTAGCGTTGTGAAGTATGTGGGAGCCGCTTACTTGTTTTACTTAGGCTTTCGTATGCTCTTTTCAAAAAATGCTGCCCCTATGAATGAAGAAATATCACCACAAGGAGCTCGTCGTGCTTTCTTTGAAGGTATAGCTGTTGAAGCTCTCAATGTTAAAACTGCCCTGTTCTTTCTGGCATTTCTACCTCAATTCACTAACTCCTATGAACCTTTAATGCCACAACTTGTTTTGTTAGGGAGTATTTGCGTCGTGCTCAATACATTTGTGGATGTTCTTGCAGTCTTGGGGGCAAACCGACTGCTTACAGCAAGCGCAAAGCGAGCTCAGCGAGAAAAAATAATGGTTAAAACTTCAGGCGTCACTATGATTGGTTTAGGCACTTATTTAGCATTAGCTGAGCGAAACTGATCCAACAAAATGTAAATGCCCTCAGAAGCACGGTCTCCACGCTGAAAGCAAACCTGAAACAGCTATGCTTCGTTTTCTTTGTAGTAAGCCTGCTTCATAGCTGCCAAATCAATTCTCCCCATGCCAAGCATTGCCTGCGTTGCTCGCTGCGCACCTTTGGAATCTGCCCCACTAAGATAAAAATCCATTTCTTTAGAAATAACCTGCCAAGAGATTCCGAATTTATCTTTTAGCCAGCCACATTGACTTTCTTGCCCACCATCCGCAGTTAAGAGCGCCCAATATTTGTCAATCTCAGCTTGATCTGCACAAGGTATTTGAAACGAAATAGCTTCGCTGTGAGGAAATTGGGGACCACCATTTAACGCGATGAAGGCTTGCCCAAAGATAGTGAAGTGAACAACGACTTCATCGCCTTGCTTATTGCCTGGCGTATCCGTTGGGGCAATCCAGTTATCTGCAATGGAACTGTCAGGGAATATGCTGGTGTAAAAATTAGCGGCTTCGCGAGCCCGTCCGTCAAACCAAAGGCAAGTCGTTAGTTTCATTTTTAAAAAATCCACTTGTGTCACGCTGACTTTTGAGCAAAGCAATGAGCCACGATTGCATTGGCGTGTCCTTGTCCAAGACCATGCTCATTCTTCAGCCAATTCACAATTTCCATGTGTCTCATATCTTTTTGTTTTTGAACAAGTTTGATCCAGTGTTCTATGGGCTGTCCGTATTTCTTTTCGATGGATGGAAAGTAAGAGGCAGGTCCCTTTAACTTTTGCTCTGCAACCATGTTGATCTCCCTTACGAATTGCTTTGCAATTATTTCAAAGAATATAAAGAAAACCTCGTCATTCAAGTCACATACACCAACCGTCGTAATAAACGACACCTGATCTCCTCACTAAACCACAAGCACGGTAGCCCCGCAGAACTCAATCCTGACACAGCAATTCATACGCACCACCCAAACACCCTGTAAGCAAAACCAATTGGCAAGGTCCCAAACTTTATTCAAAAGTTCTAACATTTAGACCATTTCATTTGCTACAATCT
>VFQS010001454.1_pt1 | contig 21709 bp, 19 predicted proteins | sample 3512361 | NCBI WGS metagenome assembly VFQS01 (sample SAMN10412375, study PRJNA504923) | tailings metagenome | isolation source: Relicate 1 Philex TSF3 active mining | place: Philippines
TGGAGTCATTATTGATAAGAGCTTTGGCGGTGGTTGCGAACGGCACCTTCGTCACACGAATCTTGCGACCCGATGCAAACGCTTCGGCTTCTGCCAAGCCCACATCGGCAATTTCTGGTTCAGTGAAAATTGCAGATGCTGCTTTGTCGTAGTCAAGGTGACGGTGCGGACCCTTTGGCCCACCCACAACTTGTTCGGCCACTTTGCGACCTTGCATTGACGCAACAGAAGACAACGGCAATTTTCCACTGACATCACCAGCTGCGTAAATATTGTCAACACTGCTCTGACAATGACGATTAATGACGATGTACCCACCATCGGTTTCAACGCCAACGTCTTCTAGGCCGAGGTCTTCTGTGTTTGGGATAGAACCAATGGCCAAAACAGCATGAGTGGTTTCAGAGACTCTTCCGTCATCACACACCACTCGTACGCCATTTTCTGTTTGTTCAATAGCCGTTGCACGCGCACCTTTGAACAAACGAACGCCTCGCGCCAAGAAATTCTCTTCCAGCACTGCAGCTACTTCGGGATCTTTGCCAGGAAGCACTTGTTGACGTGACACAACAAGTGTGACTCGCGCACCAAATGACGCAAACATGTGTGCGAACTCCACACCAGTCACACCCGAGCCAATAATGGTGACACTCTCTGGAAATACTCGTGGCGGATAGCAATCCCTGGTTGTAAGAATTCGGTCGCCATCGGGTTGCGCGAAGTTCGGAATACGAGGACGAGTTCCGGTGGAAATCAGAATGTCGTCAGCTTCAAGAACCTGCATAGAGCCATCTGATCCTGCGACTTGCACAGAATTTTTTGACAACAACTTTGCAGTCCCACGAATAATGGTGACACCTTGGCTCTCCAACAACGACGTCATGTCATTAGAGAGGCGATTTTTGATGCCCTCAACACGATCGGTTAACGCGGTGACATCGACTTCAGCGTCACGGTTAGATAACCCCATTCCGCTGAGGCTTTCCGTGAAACTCATTGCTCCACCAGTTGCAATCATGGTTTTGGACGGAACGCAATCCAATAAATGCGCTGCACCACCCACAATTTCACGCTCAATAAGCACCACGTTGACACCCTTACGAGCTGCAACCGTGGCCGCTGCGTTCCCGGCAGGACCACCACCAATAATGACGAGTCGTTTATTGAGGTTCACGGAGTTGAGGTTAGCGGTGGTGCTGATGTGGTTGTTGTACTTGTGGACAATGTCATGTCTTGACGCGAGAACTGCGGCAACACAACCGCTGGCACTACAGCACGATTGGGACAAAAGCGAGATGGATAGCCGATGTTGTCGCGACGTTCACCAACGAATTCAAAATGCATTCCATCTAGGGGCCAGAAATTTCCGCCCCATGCAAATCCCCACTTCCGAAAAATTCGCACTACATCGCAGTTCATCTTCGGTATTCGCCACTGGTAGTTCTGCGTGGTGTTGATGTCAAGTGCGGCACCGTATGCATGCCTCGAAGGTGCGCCAAATGACCCAGCAAGCCTGTTGTAGCGACCCACATAACAACCGCCGTAGCGATTGGCATTGGCCACGTCAACGTGCTTTGCCAACCCCTTTGTCTTGATTTCCGATAGTGCCCCTTGAATGGCATCGATGACAACTTTGTGGCAATTGTTACGAATCTTGATGTCATCAAAAGTGTGCTTCCATCTAATTTTTGACAAACGCCACGACTCTTGAATTTCTATTGCACTCCCACCAGCAGGTCGATATGCAAATTCACCAAGTTTCTTTTTAAGTGTCGATGTTCCGAGCGTTCCATCGGGATTTGGGATATCCCATGACTTGCGAAATCTATACGTGGTGCCCTCACGAATTCCTTTTGATCTCAATCGCGCAACTACATCCTGGTATGACGTGATGTTTGTAATTGCAACACGAGACACTGTGAATGTTCCTAGCGCAGAAGCATCTTCGCTTGCAATGAAAATGTCTCCCCAATCAACAAAAGCATTGGGAACAATCGCCGCAATCGTGAATGGTTTCATTCGGAACCGTGCGTCGCGCAGAACAATGGTGTCACCCGCTTGTGCATCACGCAGGTCTGCAGACGTCTCACCCATCAGCACACTGCCGGGCGTCAATACCTGCGCCGCATGGTCACCCGCGACAGCACGCAAGTATTCACGGGGCGCAACCATGGTGGCCATTGGTATCCGCCATCGGTCGCCCAATCGCATGAGGTCTCTTCCTTCGCGTGTGTGTGCCGTCATTCCGATGGTGGGAAAACTGATGCGGAATCCGTTGGCCCCCGCTTCGCGTGCAGCAGACACAATGCGGCTTGCTATCACAGACTTCAGCGAGACGTTCTGTGCAATTCCCACCACAGGCTGAAGCGGTTCGTCAGGGAATAACACAGGGGTCTCGGCTGATGCACGAGCAACGACACAGACCGTTGTCACAAGAAACAGCCACACAATCCGAAGCACACGCATTTCTCAACGGTAGTTCACCAAAAACTTCGGAGTTTGGTCTCGTTGCGCACTACCGTAGAGAATCTGTGAGCGAAGAAGAAGTTGACCAAAGTCTTGGCGGTTTAGAAGCCGAAAAAGCCAGACGACTGTCGGCTCTCGACACCATGCGTAGGGCTGGCGTCAACCCATACCCATACCGATTTGACCGTAGCCATACCTTGGGCGACATCCGTGAGACCCATGGCCAACTTGAGGCGGGAACCGAGACAGACGCAGTCGTCACCATCGCTGGTCGCATCATGTTGAAACGAGACCAAGGAAAACTCATTTTCGCCACTGTTCAAGACCGCTCCGGCGACATTCAACTATTTGTGTCCAAGGCTGTTGTTGGCGACGATGCGTTTGCCTCCATCAACGACCTCGACCTTGGAGATTGGGTCGGAGTGACTGGCACTGTCATGACCACCCGCAAGGGCGAGCTGTCCATCAAAGTCTCTGAACTGTCGTTGCTGAGCAAAGCGATTCGTCCACTCCCCGACAAATGGCACGGCCTCACCGACACCGACACGCGTTATCGCCAGCGCTACGCAGATCTCATTGGCAATGAAGAGTCTCGGCGCATGTTTGCCATTCGCCATGCGGTCATCGCCAGCTTTCGTCGCACACTTCACGAACGTGGCTTTATTGAAGTAGAAACTCCGGTGTTGCACATGGAGGCTGGTGGTGCACATGCCCGACCATTCCTCACGCATCACAATGCACTCGATATGCAGTTGTACTTGCGCATCGCGCTTGAACTGCACCTGAAGCGACTCATTGTTGGTGGGATGGAACGCGTGTTTGAAATTGGGCGCGTGTTCCGCAACGAAGGCATCTCAACGCGACACAATCCAGAGTTCACAATGATGGAGCTGTACCAAGCATTCGCCGACTACACCGACATCATGGATCTCACTGAAGTTCTTTTTGTCAACGCGGCACGTGATGCAACCGGGTCAACAGTGGTGCTCATTGATGACATCGAAGTTGATCTTGCACAGCCATGGCGACGAGTGCGAATGATTGACTTGGTGTCCGAAGCAACCAGTGTCGCTGTACACCCATCGCAATCGCGCGATGACCTTGCTGCACTTGCAACATCACATGGCGTCAAAGTAGAAGCACATCACGGGCCCGGAAAAATCATTGAAGAAATGTTTGAACACCTGTGTGAGTCACAACTTCGTGCACCCACATTTGTCACTGGACATCCAGTAGAAATCAGCCCACTTGCTCGAGAAGACCGCAACGATCCACATCTCACAGAACGATTTGAACTGTTTGTTGGTGGTCGCGAATTGGCAAATGCCTACTCAGAGTTGAACGATCCCGTTATTCAACGTCAGCGATTTGAAGATGAGCAAAAACAAAAAGAAGCGGGAAATGCAGAAGCTGGCACCGTTGACGAAGACTTCCTTCGTGCGCTCGAGTTCGGCATGCCCCCTACCGGCGGACTTGGTATCGGCATGGATCGGCTTGTCATGCTCATCGGAAATGCCGCCTCAATTCGCGACGTCATTCTCTTCCCCACACTTCGACCGGAGGTTTTCTAATGTCAACTACAGCTTGGGGTGTCGGCGTTGCGACGCGTGACGCAAACGGTGCCACCCTCGATGTCCGCTTTCGGGCCCTGGGATTGGGAGACATGCCATCGTCCACTCCGTCGGTGGAGTTAGCGCTCGATACCGATCGTGAGCGTGGCGTGGCATTCACACCGGTCGCCCTCACCATTGATACAACCGCTGCGCCTGCTGACTCTGCCGATGCCTACCTGCGACTTCATCTGTTCTCTCATCGACTCATGCAACCACGCACTATCAACCTTGACGGCATCTTCGGTCATCTGCAAAATGTTGCGTGGACCTCGCGAGGTCCAGTTGCAATTGATGCAATCGAATCAGTCACATGGAACTTCGCTCGCAAAGGTGAACACCTCACTGTTCACGGTGTTGACAAGTTTCCACGCATGACGGACTATGTCGTGCCGTCAGGTGTTCGCATTGCAGACGCAAGCCGAGTTCGACTTGGTGCTTATCTATCGGCTGGAACAACTGTGATGCACGAAGGTTTCTGCAACTTCAACGCCGGCACATTGGGTGCCTCAATGGTGGAGGGACGTATCTCTCAAGGCGTCATTGTGGGTGATGGCTCAGACATTGGTGGCGGTGCATCGATCATGGGAACACTCTCTGGTGGCGGTAAAGAGATGGTCACTATCGGTGAGCGTTGCCTGCTTGGCGCCAATGCCGGAATCGGAATCAGCCTGGGTGATGATTGCATTGTTGAAGCAGGTTTGTATGTCACTGCCGGCACTGTCGTCATGGATCCCTCCGGCTCTCCTGTTAAGGCACGATTGCTGTCAGGTCAATCCGGCCTTCTGTATCGACGAAATTCATTGACTGGCGCCGTCGAGGTCATCGCCCGTTCAGGTTCATGGGGCGGACTGAACGCAGATCTTCACAAAAACTGACATGACTCCCGACGAACTTGCGACACTTATCGCATCGCGTCGTAGCAATATCTTCATCGAACCGTCCATCGAAGTTCCGAAGGACGTTGTTCAGCAGATGGCCACCGCTGCGCAGTGGGCACCGAACCACAAACGAACGTGGCCATTACGCCTTTGTGCAATTACTGGGGAATCTCGTCAATCCTTCGGCCATGTCATCGCAGATGCCATGCATGAACGTGGCGACGATGTCGCGAAAGTCGACAAAGCGCGCACGAAGTACCTACGGGCACCACTACTACTCGTTGCAGCATATGCACAAGGCTCAACAGACAACGAGACCACCGAAAATGCATATGCAGTTGCGGCAGGCATTCAGAATCTTTTGTTGACAGCCCAATCACATGGCCTTGCCGCTTTGTGGGGCTCACCGCCAAAAGGGACGAACTCAGTCATCACAGAGTTTTGCGGAATGAAAGACACAGACACCGTGATGGGCATCATCTATGTGGGAACCCCACGACGCGAAGCGCCACACGTTGAACGTCCGCCAGTAAACATCACTTTTCGTCATTAACCAGCCACAACACACTGGCTCGGCTGTGGGCTAGTGAACTAGCGACCTGGTTGATAGGTGCCGTATACCTCGCGCAATGCATCGCTGACTTCGCCCAAGGTTGCGTGAGCTCGAAGAGCTTCCTTCATGGGAATCAAAATGTTGGTGGTTCCCTTTGCTGCTTCCTTCACGTCATTGAGAAGTTGCTGCACCTTCGCCTGATCACGGTTCTCTTTGAACTTCTTCAAACGCGCAAGTTGACCCACTGCCAATGATGGATCAATCGGGAACACGTTTGGCTCTGGTTCATTGTCCACCTGGAACTTGTTCACACCAACAATGACACGTTGATCGTCGTCGATCGACTTGGTGTAGTCATACGCACTCTGTTCGATCTCGTCCATTTGGAAACCAGCCTCAATGGCGTCTACTGCGCCGCCCATTGCATCAATTCGTTCGATGTATTCCCATGCCAAGCGCTCGACCTCGTCTGTCAGAGTCTCAACAAAATACGAACCGGCAAGTGGGTCGGGGGTGTCGGCGACGCCACTTTCATAACCGATGATCTGCTGTGTGCGAAGCGCGATACGTGCTGCTTCTTCGGTGGGAAGACCTAAGGCTTCATCGAATCCGTTGGTATGCAAGCTTTGCGTACCGCCCATCACCGCGGCGAGAGATTGCACCGCGACGCGCACCACGTTGTTCAGTGGCTGCTGTGCAGTAAGTGTGCTTCCGCCTGTTTGGGTGTGAAAGCGCAGCAACTTACTGCTTTCTTTCTTGGCACCGAATCGTTCCGTCATGATTTTGTGCCACATGCGACGACTTGCGCGGAATTTTGCAACTTCTTCAAAGAAGTTGTTGTGTCCGTTCCAGAAGAATGACAAGCGTGGAGCGAAATCGTCAACGTCTAGACCGGCATCAACAGCGGCTTGCACATATGCAATTGCATTCGCCAACGTAAACGCAATTTCTTGTACCGCGGTGCTTCCGGCCTCACGAATGTGATATCCCGAGATAGAGATGGTGTTCCACTTCGGAACATTCTTCGAGCAATAGTCGAAGATGTCGGTAATGATTCGCATCGATGGTCGCGGTGGGTACACATAGGTCCCACGTGCGATGTATTCCTTCAGCAAGTCATTTTGAATCGTGCCACTAATGGCACTTGCAGGAACACCTTGTTCCTCTGCCACCAATTCGTACATCAACAACAAGATTGCAGCGGTGGAGTTGATGGTCATGGACGTTGACACTTTGTCGAGCGGCAAATCCTTCAACAAAAGTCGCATGTCATCAAGCGAGCTAATGGCCACACCCACCTTGCCCACTTCACCCTCGGCGCGCGGATGATCGCTGTCATATCCCATTTGAGTGGGAAGGTCGAATGCACACGACAATCCGGTCTGACCTGCTTGTAACAGAAACTTGAATCGCTCGTTAGTGGACTCAGCTGTGCCAAAGCCCGCATACTGACGCATTGTCCACAATTTGCCGCGGTACATAGTGGGATACACGCCGCGGGTGTACGGCGCGCCACCCGGCACACCCAACTGCGAGGCAGCGTCCCAGCCGGCAAGATTCTCCGCCGAGTACAACGGGGCAATATCAATGCCAGAGTCAGTGCGCTTTACGTCTTCAGCCATAGGGACAATGGTACGAGGACGCGCCCACGCACCCCTAAACGGCGCCTACTGTGCCGCCACGAGGCTGATTTCCATCCGCCATTCGGCCCGTGCCAGCGCGGGAACCGTGACCAGGGTGCTAGCCGCACGGTGACCAGCCATTACTTCGTCTCGAACGGCCATCACGGCGGCTAGGTCGTCCTTCAAGGTCTCAGAGGCCACTACATAGGTCGTGATACTGACGACGTCAGAGATGCTCATGCCCCCAGAGCGCAGGATCTCAAAGAGGTTGGCCCACACGACCCGCGCCTGGCCTTCTATCGACGGTGGAACAGTGCCGTCGGGCATGGTGGGAACAACCCCCGATGTGAACACCATGGAGGCGGGGGCATCGACTCGGATGGCGTGCGCATAGTTGGCCGCAGGTGGCGCCATGTGCTCGGGCTGTATTTCGCTGATTCCCATACCGCTCATTCTGTCCTAAGGTGACCACATGACCATCACGCCAGATGCACCGCAGACTGAGACCCGCATGATTGACGGAGTCCCACTGACACCAAAAGAAGTCACAACCATCGGCTTTGAAGATCTCATGGCCACACGCACTGTTGAAGAAGAACGGCTGCATCGCAAGCAACGCCTTGCTGGCGCGTTGCGAATTTTTGGTCGCTTCGGATTTGGCGAAGGTGTAGCTGGGCACATCACCGTTCGTGACCCCGAGTTCCCCGATCACTTCTGGGTGAACCCACTTGGTTTGTCGTTCCGACACATGCGAGTTTCCGATCTCATCCTCGTCAACCATCATGGCGAGGTTGTCTACGGCAAGCACAGCGTGAACCGTGCGGCGTACGTTTTGCACGCAGCTGTTCACACAGCGCGACCCGATGTCATCGCCGCGGCACACGCACACTCGGTGTACGGAAAAGCATTCAGTTCATTAGGAATTCAGCTTGACCCACTCACACAAGATTCATGTGCGTTCTATGAGCAAAATGTTGTCATCGCAGATCACGGCGGTGCGGTTGTCTTCGAAGAAGAAGCTGGTCGTGATTTCGCAGCAGCTTTTGGCAACTACCGCGCTGCTATTCACCAGAACCATGGCCACTTCACCGTGGGAGCATCCGTCGATGAAGCCGTGTTCTGGTTTGTGTGTTTCGAGCGCTGCGCTCAAGCTCAACTTGCAGCAATGGCAGCGGGTACACCAAAACTAATTCCACATGAATCTGCCGTGTACACCCGCGAAAATGCCGGAAGCGCAATCACTGGTTGGATGCACTTTCAGCCCTTGTGGCAAGAAATTTGCCGCACTGACCCTGATTTGTTTGATTAACACGGCCTGAAGCGCCACCATCTGCAGGCTCAGAACGCCTAGCGTTCTATGCCATGACATTCACTCGGAAACGCCCTGGCATCATGTTGCTTGGTGCCGCTCTTGTGGTGTCAATGCTCTCGTTACCCGCCACTCAGAAGCAAGCAGACGCAAACTCGGTTCCGCCCATTGCCATCGTTGTGCGCGGACGCGGATTTGGACATGGCCGAGGACTTAGCCAGTACGGCGCACTGGGGTGGGCTACCAAGCTCAATGCAACGTGGACTGACATCATCAATTTTTATTACGGTGGCGGCGGGCGATCTCTCAGCACACTTGGACCACAAGATGCAGGTGCACAGCCGGGCGGCGTGATGAGTATTCGTCTGCAAACCCACGACGGCAAACAGACCGCTGTGGTGTCAGACAACAAGACCGCACAGTGGGCTGGACGGACTGAAACATATGGTGCGCTCGTTGCTCGGCCAGTTGCGCGCAACGTGTACGACATTTATGCATCGCCCAATTCCACCTGTGCCGCCACAAGTGGTACGCCTGCAGGATTCACCCTCATTGGCGACAACATCACGGGCCCTATCGACTTCATCACAACGAATGGTGCAAATCCGGTTGCACTGAATCCATCTGAGCTGCTCGGCGTGTGTGAACCGGCAACATCGTCGTATCGTGCGCGCATTCGCTACTACCGCGGAGGTATTCGCGCCGCTACAGATGGCAACGGCAAGTACCGCAGCGTCAATCTCGTTCTGCTCGAGTCATACTTGCGGGGAGTTGTGCCACGTGAATCTCCTGCCGGATGGGGAGACCAAGCCGGCGGTCTGGGAATGCATGCACTGCGCGCTCAAGCAGTAGCTGCTCGTAGTTATTCATTGTCAGAGGCTCGCTATTCATACGCAAAAACATGCGACACACAAGATTGTCATGTGTATGGCGGTGCAGCGCTTCGAACAGTGGGCGCATCGTCGGCATCAATCCTTGAAGATGCCCGCACTGACCGTGCCGTTGCGGAAACCGCTGGATACGTGGTGCGTGATTCTCGCGGGTCCATCATGCGCACCGAGTACACATCATCGAACGGTGGACGCACTGCCGGCGGAACATTCCCCGCTCAAGTAGACAGTGGTGACCTAGCAGCTGATGCTGCATTGCAATCGTGGACACGCCTCTTGTCCTCGGCAGATATTCAAAAGAAATACCCCAGCATCGGAGTGCTTCTCTCTGTCACCACAGCACACGATGGCCTCGGTGGCGAGTGGAATGGTTATGCAACATCAGTCACCATCACTGGAACTGCTGGCTCAGTCACACGATCTGGATGGAATTTCAGGGGCGATTGGGATTTGTTCGCACCGTGGTACGAAACCTTCCCGGTAGCGCCAGCCGATCCCGCTGCTGCACCTGTGGGATCCATTTTGTTTGTGGGTGATTCGGTTGGTGAAAGCATCGCCACAGAATTCGCAACTGTTGTAACTCCCGCTTATCCCGACATGAACTATCAGTCGTGCGCTGGCCGCGGTATGGCCGGTGGCGATTGCTTATTTACCGTTGCGCCACCTCAAATAGACCTTGACGGAGTTGGCATCGTCAACGCCTTACCCGCACCCGCAATTGCGGTTGTGCAATTGGGGTACAACGATGATCCCAACGCATTCAATGCTGAACTTCAACAAATGATTTCTGCGTTGACATCAAAAGCAGTACAGCGAATCATTTTCGTGAACATGTCCACACGGGCCACATCGCGCAACTATGCCACTTCCAACGCTGCACTTCTTGCTGCAGCCGCCGCGAACCCAGCGATTTCAATTTTTGATTGGAATACGGCAAGTTCGGCACCGAACCAATGGCGTTGGTTCGATAACACTTCCCTCTGTTGCTGGGTGCATTTGTCCAACAGTGGACAGGCCGAGTTTGCGTTGTTCTTGCGTGCTCAGCTTGACGCCTTACGTGCACAAGGCGCACTTCCCGTGACTGCACCAGCCGCACCTGTTATTCACGGCCTTCCTTTAAAGCAAAAACACCGTGGAGCAATGGTGACAAACGTGCAGAAACGTTTGAACGCCACGCTCAAACTGAAGGGCTCCAAGCGCCTCGCCACCGATGGCGATTTCGGTCCTGGAACAGCGCGCGCCGTCAGAGCATTCCAAGTCACCGCGAATCTCCCCGCAACGGGAACAGTTGATCGCGCCACATGGGAAGCAATGGGTCTGAACTCACGTCCAAATTATGCGGTACTGCAAATTGGATCCCGGCACCCATCCGTGAGCACTCTTCAACGTGCCCTGGCAAAAGTGTTACGAAAGAAAATTCGCGTCACTGGCCAATTCACTTCATCACTTGCAAACGATGTGAAAATCTTCCAGCGCCGTGCCAAGATTCGCCCGAGCGGCAAGGTGGGGCCCAGCACATGGTCGTCTCTCATGACCGCCGCAGCTCTGGTCAAGTAAAACAACGCCTGCTGACTACAGGCCGCAACGCTTCTTCCACGCCTCGGTACTGACCATTGCGGGATACGCATCTCGATACGCCTTCTTCAAAGAGTTGTAGTTGCGTACTAGTTGCCACGTTGTACGGAACACTTCACGACGAATACGAACAAAACGTTTGCGGTCTCGCTCACATACGAATCCCTCGTCAAAACGTGGGTGTCGATACAAGATTGCATCGTGACGAATGGCAAGGCCAACAGCACGCACATCAATCTGCGCTACGCCCATCTTGCGAGAGCGCAAGAACGAAGGCACCCAATGTCCGGCACCCGTGAACGGCGCCAACATAAAACCCCACAAGCGAAATGCTTTCGAACGCGGTGGCGTAAATCCGAGACTCTGTAACTCATCGCTGAGTGGCGCAGCTTTTTCTTCGGAGACTTGCCGAACCTCATCATGCTTCGCTGAGTGGTCAATTTTCATCCACTCTTCGGGGCCAGCCAAGAAATCTTTCATGCCCCAAATCATGTATTCGGCACTCGCATAGCGATGCGAATAGGCATTGCGGAATCCGAAACTCAGATATCTCCATGCAAGGTGGCGCCATTTGTGATCATCAAACACCAGTGTGTCAATCAACGCAAAGTTACGCACTTCGTAATACAACGAAGATGGGTTGTTCTTCAACGCAAAGTCGGCGTGCCACACTGCAATACCAGTCAAAGTGACGGTGTGCTTACCAGTGTGCATCAAACCAAATGCAACGTCGTCACCACGAACAAAGACTGGCAATGGATTCTCGGTGGCCAGATGCATTGGGAACACTGTGAACCACCACGCCGAGTAATCAATATCAATCTCGAGATGATCGCGAACCATCTCTGCTCGGCTACGCAAATCAATTCCGCGCCCATGTGCACGCAATGGATACACCGAACGGAACTCATATGCAGAACCAGCTTCAAACTGCAGCCACGGCTGTTCTTCGCTCATCATCGCGCCGTGAACACACAAATCAGGGTCTGTGGCATATGACAACAATGAGATTGTCCGCATGATGGATTCGGGTTCAAGCGAGATGTCGTCATCCATCAACACGACATGCGTACTCCAGCCTTCTTCTCGGAACTCAATAAGTCCTCGCGCAAAGCCTCCAGCACCACCCAAGTTGGGGTTTGGAATGACTCGAACCGGTGCACCGTTTGGAATGTTCGGTTGCAAGTTACGTGCGTTGTCCACCACCAGAACTTTCAAGTGCCCACGAACGTTCGGCACGGTGGATTCAATGTGAACCAGTTTGTCAATAGTGGCAAGTACGTATTCCTGCCTATTGAAGGTGGTGATAGCGACACCGAGACGAACATCGCGTTCTGGAGTTGATGTGGTTGACCATTCGCCGCCACGAACAACCACGCCACCATCTAGTGCGGTGACAGACACAAAAAATGATTCTGCGCCCACGTCACGCGTGTTGTCGCATGTGACGCTGCACCCCGTCTCTGTGGTTGCAACAACCGTGTCGACACCGTTGGCGTATGCAATTAAGTCGATCCGACAACGGCCAGTCACATCCATGGAGGCTGTGAGATTGGAGACTGAGGTCAGACGGCTCCATCGACCAGCAGCAAACACTCCGAAAGCGGTGTCGAAAGTTGCGGTCTCCCCTGCCTCAAGCCGAAGACCGTCACTTGCAAGGCTGTCTTCCGGGGCACGCACGTACAACGTGGGCTCAGAAAAAGAGGGGGCCGGAACTTGGATTCGGGCCAGGGGGTGAACGGTCACCCCTCTAGTTTCACAGGGGATTCACCACGAACGGTGGCATTGGGCGATGTTCTCGGCGGCTGGCCAAGAATTCCTCTGCCACATCAAGGGCCTCTTTGATGGTGACATCCATGTCGAGATACCGATATGTGCCCAACCGCCCAAGGAATGTGACCTTTTGAGCCGTCTGAGCAGCCTCTACGTAGCGAAGGAGCTGTTCTTTCTCCTTCACCTGGCGAATGGGGTAATACGGGATATCGCCATCACCAGCCAAGCGGCTGTATTCGGTGTACAACGTGCTCTGCTGGTGCGTTTCCCACGGTGCGAAGTGTTTGTGTTCGGTGATTCGCGTATACGGAACATCGACATCGCAGTAATTCATCACAGGACACCCCTGCACATCTCCCTCAGCTTCGGTTTCGACGAAGTCGAGAGTGCGATACGCAAGATTGCCAAATTGACCGGAGAAGTATTCGTCAATTGGCCCCGACCAGAAGACATGTTCAGCATCGACAAGGTCGTGTGGCACCACTGTCTTGCCCAATGTGACCGTGATGAGAGGATGATCCAACATCGCTTCCACAATGGGTGTGTAGCCATCTTTAGGAATTGCTTGCCACGGATGATTAAAATAACTGTCGTCATACGAGAAACGAACCGGCAAGCGAGCAAGTATTGATGCTGGCAATTCTGTTGGAGGTACGCCCCACTGCTTGTGTGTGTACCCCTTGAAAAAGGCTTCGTACAACTCACGACCAACAAATTTCAACGCCTGATCTTCAAATGACACAGGTGTCTCAATGGTGGAATCTGCGATTGATGTGATGAACTCTTCGGCTTCGGTTGGCGAAAACGTTTTCCCGAAGAACTGGTTAATGGTGTGAAGGTTGACCGGCAACGAATACACCTGCCCGCCAGATGTTGCTTTGACACGGTGGTTGTACGGCATCATCTCGCCAAAGCGATTGATGTACTCCCACACGTTCTGATGTGCCGTATGAAAGATGTGCGGCCCATAGACATGCACCATGACACCGTTCTTGCGACGTTCCGTATGAGCGTTACCCGCTACATGCAAGCGACCATCAATCACGGATGAAGAAATTCCTGCCTCTGCTAGTTGGCGCGCAACAACGGCACCCGAGAACCCGGCACCAACAATGACAATGGAAGATGACACGCGTGAAACGCTAGTTGTTTAGTGACTCATCCACGGGGCACACAGACCATCGAGGTCACGCACTTCAATGCGGTCACGATTTTCGTATGTGACCTGATTCTTGGGGTCTGGGCGCAGCTTGAACACCCGGAAACTCATCTCTGTTGTGTCCACACTGAGAATTCGACCGATTAATGGATCGCCCAATTCCAGAATGATTTTGATGGTCTCGAGAGCCTGGATGGAACCAATGATTCCGGGGAGAACTCCGAGAACTCCAGCCTCTGCACATGATGGCGCAAGCTCGGCTGGTGGCGGCTCTGGCACCATGTCGCGATATGTGGGGCCCAACTTTGGATGAAAGACAGACACCATTCCTTCGAAGCGAAAGATGCTTCCGTGCACCACCGGAATTCCCAACTTCACACTTGCATCGTTCAACAAGTATCGACTGGGGAAGTTGTCTGCGCCGTCGACAACAACGTCATAACCCGACATGATCTCTATGATGTTGCTGGCATCAAGTCGCATGTCATAGGTCTTTACCTTGACATCAGGATTCAACTTTGCGATCGTCATCCGCGCAGATTCCACTTTGCGCTCACCGATGCGATCCATGTTGTGCAAAATCTGTCGCTGTAGGTTCGACGCATCGACATCGTCCATGTCGACAATTCCAATTGTGCCAACACCAGCTGCTGCTAGGTACAACGCGGCCGGTGAACCCAGTCCACCAGCACCCAACATAAGAACTTTTGCTCCCAACAATTTTGCTTGGCCTTCAACACCAACTTCAGGAAGTAACAAATGTCGCTGATAACGGTTGCGTTGATCGGGAGACAATGTGACGGGTTGACGCCACTCGCGTCCCTCGTCTTTCCACTTTCCGAAACCGCCTGCCATAGAGAGCACATTGCTGTAGCCAAGTTCTTGCAACGTGCGCGCAGCAAAGGCACTACGAACTCCGCCAGCGCAATACACGATGATTTCCTGGTCACGGTCGGTTGCGCGACCTTCAATTTGTGCTTCTAAGTGACCGCGCGGAATGTGCAACACATTGGGCAATGCACCCTGTTCGTACTCATCGGGCTCGCGCACGTCGAGGACAAGGACGCCACCGGCATTAATGCGTTGTTGCGCCTCGGATGTTTCGATTTCGGTAATTTCAGATTTCGCGGCAGCGAGGAGGTCACGGAAGGTTGCCATAGCCCAAAACCCTACCAACTAAGTCGGGAATTCGGCGCGGGCCACCAGTTCGGTCAAGATCTCAGAAATTCCGCCAGCAAGGATGAGATGTGCGTAGTGGTCTCGTTCAGTGGGACCACCATTAATGATGACCACGCGCGAGTCTGAGGCACGTGCCCGGTCCACCACATAGGCCGCTGGCGTCACTGCCAACGTTGATCCAATCGCAAGCATGAGGTCGCACTCTTCCGCCTCGCGAAATGAACGCTCAATGACTTCGGGATTTAACGCTTGCTCAAACAAGATGGCGTCGCTTTTCACAATTCCGCCACACAATTCACAATGAGGGTCTGGGTCTCCAGCGCGTACTCGGGCGATGAACTCACCCATTGGTCGACGGTCATCACACGACCAACAACGACCAAATTTGATCGTTCCATGAACTTCCAACACGTGGTCGTCATGAATGCCTGCATCTTGATGAAGCCCATCAACATTCTGCGTGACCACTGCAGACAACTTTCCCGCATTCTGAATAGCCACCAATGCATGGTGCCCCGCATTGGGTTTCGCTGACCCATCGAAGGTTCGCTCACGCCCCTGCCATGCAACTTTGCGCACCTCAGGGTCGTTTAGGTAGTAGCTGAGTGTTGATGTTTTTTCGGCCAGCGGATTTGTTGTCCATAGTCCATTCGGGCCACGAAAATCAGGAATTCCTGAGTCAGTGGAAATTCCTGCGCCAGTGAACGCCACAATTTTTGACGCTTCTTTCATCCATTGCGCCACTGTGTTCATGTCGTCATCGGACGGAAAGATGTCTTTCATATCTCCACATTCTTGCGCACATGCACACATTGCTCCACACGTTTGTACTCACAGATCTTCGGACATCGCAGGGAGAAATTATGAACCAGCCAGCACTGGCCACCACAACACAGCTTCGGGTGATTGCATGGGAAGATCCCATTGTCGATTCACATGGTTTCCATGTCAGCGACCCCTACATCGAAATGTTCTGGCTACCCATCCTTGGCCCCACAGCCACATGGCTGTACCGGCGAATGGCGTCGGGCGTGCTTGACCAGCCCACAGAATTCACCACAGACATGCAAGATCTAGCTCGCAGCATCGGCGTCACCTACACCACGGGTCGACACAACCCTTTTGCGCGCGCCCTTCAACGCTGCGTCATGTTCGGGGTCGCACAACAGGTAGCAATACTTCCCGTACGCACACTTGCAGTCCGTCGAGCCTTGCCCGTTCTTCCACATCGACACGTGGCACGCCTCCCCCATGAACTACAGGTGGCACACAGCGATTGGATGCACATTCCAATGTCATAACAATGCATCAACAGATGAAGGCCTACACATAGGCTTCTTGCTAATGAAACGTTTCATCCAACTGGGCGTCGCTTGCCTGGCACTCACGCTGACAAGCACAGGTATTGTTCCCACAACTGCGCAGGCAGAGCGCATCAAAGTATTGGTGTTGGGTGATTCCGTTGCATCAGTTCTGCGTTGGTCGCCGCCCACCATGAAGGCATTTTGGAAGGGCCCGTTTGATGTCACCTTAGAAGTGTGGGGCTGCCAAAAACTTGTTGATCCCGGATGCATCGAAGGAAACGTTGCTCAGCCCAGCGCACTTCAACTCATCCGCAAGCATCGTGGTAAGGGATTTGACATTGTTGTTGTTGCAACTGGGTACAACGACACCGGTGCCGAGTACTTACGAAAATCAATTCGAAAAGTCAACGCCGAAGTTCGCAAACAAAATGCTGACCTTATGTGGCTCACCTATCGCGAGAACGGCAATGTAAAAATAAAAGCCCGTACTTTCAACAAAGTTGTTAAAGCAGAGGCGAAACGGCTGAAGTTTGCCGTCATGGATTGGGCAACTATCTCCAAGAAACAAAAACATTGGTTTACTGGTGATTCTGTGCACATGAACGCACATGGCGGAATTCGACTCGGCAATCACCTTCGCCGTGCGCTTGATGCACATATTGCGTCGCCATCTAAATCAACTACAACTACAACTACAACCACCATCGCTGCACCAGCACCGTCATCAAACGGTTAGGTTGAGTTTGTGGACCTTCGAGTATTTACAGAACCTCAACAAGGCGCTAGTTACCAGCAACTGTTAGCAGTAGCTCAGCGAGCGGAACGTAATGGATTCGATGCTTTTTTTCGCAGCGACCATTACCAAAGCATGGGGTCACACTTTTCTGGATTACCTGGTCCCTCCGATGCATGGATTACCCTCGCCGGAATAGCACGCGAGACCAGCACCATTCGTTTAGGAACATTGGTGAACTCGGCAACGTTCCGACTTCCCGGCGTCACAGCAATCTCTGTTGCAAACGTTGACGATATGTCTGGCGGCCGAGTTGAACTGGGTCTGGGTGCGGGCTGGTATCAAGCAGAACATACGTCGTATGGCATTCCCTTTCTTCCACTGGGCGACCGTTTCAATGTGCTTGAAGAACAGTTGGCCATTATCAGCGGGCTATGGAACACCCCCCACGGTCAAACGTTCTCTTACGCCGGAAAGCATTTCACCGTCAGCGACTCACCCGCCTTACCGAAACCCGTTCAGTCACCTCCTCCCATCATCGTGGGTGGCGGAGGCCCAAAGCGCACTCCCATGCTCGCAGCAACCTATGCCGCTGAGTTCAACCTGCCATTTCAATCAGTACAGCGATTCACAGAACAATGCGATCGCGTCACCGCAGCCTGCACCACGATTGGTCGAGACCCAGAGAGCATCATCCGTTCAGTCGCACAAGTGGTGTGCGTGGGGCGCAATGATGCAGATATCGCTCGCCGAGCTGCCGCAATAGGCCGTGATGTTGCTGAACTAAAAGAGAACGGAATTTGTGGCACTCCTGCCGAAGCCGTTGAGAAGTTAGCGATATGGGGTTCACACGGAGCATCACGTGTGTATCTACAGTTCCTCGACCTCACCGACCTTGAGCATCTCGACATCATCGGGGAAGAAGTACTCCCCCACGTGTGAGTTGCAGTTTCTACAGCACACCAGTCAGTAACAGCACAGTTGCAACTGCGGCTATCAACAAGCGGTACCAGCCGAACACTGCCAGCGATTGCGTGGCCACGTAACGCACCATCCACTTCACGGCAATAATTGCGGTCACGAATGCAACAACGCCACCCACCACAGGCATCATGATTCCGAATTGATCCACAATCTCGCCGCCGTAGCGAACAAGATCTAATCCGGTTGCAGCAGCAAGGGTGATTACACCCAGGAGAAACGAAAACTCAACAGCGGCCGACAGCGACAGCCCCACAGCCAGTCCCGCAATCAATGTTGCGAGACTGCGACTTACGCCTGGCCACATCGCAACACATTGAGCAAAGCCGATGATGATTGATGAGCGCAGTGTCAACTGATGAATGTCTAATCCGTGACGTTGTGGTTTCCAGACCAAAAGGACAATTCCACCTATTGCCCACGCAATAGTGATGGGAATAGGTCCGAACAATACATCCTTAATGACATCACCAAATAAAACGCCAATAATTGCTGCCGGAATAAACGAGACCGTGAGTGCAACCAATACGGCGCGCCCAATGGAATCTCGACCCACAAGTCCTCTCGATAGCGATGTCACTCGAAGACGAAAAACAAAAAGCACTGCAACAATGGCGCCCAATTGGATGGCGATGGAATACGCGTCGGCGGCCGATTGCGATGCCCCCGATCCAAAACCAATGAGGTCACCCACCACAAGCAAGTGACCGGTTGATTAGATGGGCAGAAACTCTGTAATGCCCTCAACAATTCCCAACAAAATGGCTTCAGGGAATGTGAGCAACGACGACATACGCGTACGAGTCTTACAGTGAGCACACCCCAAAATGGTGACAATGGCACTCCCAACGGGATTTGAACCCGTGTCGCCACCTTGAGAGGGTGGTGTCCTAGGCCACTAGACGATGGGAGCCTGTAGCGAATGAAAAGGTTACAGGCGAACCACAAAACCGAGACGCGAAAAATTCTTCGATGCGTCGCGAAAGCCTTGCAATGGTTGGGGAACAAGGACTCGAACCCTGAATAACAGTACCAGAAACTGCTGTGTTGCCAATTACACCATTCCCCAGTGCGCCTGCCATGTTAGCGAGCAACAGGGCATCGCCACACCGACGATGTTGTTATCCAGTGATGGACAGAAGGCGATCAAATCCAATGATGCGCCCGATACTCACGCCAACAGTTTCGCGTAGTGCCTTCGTCAGGGAGCCGCCACTATTCATCCATGAAAGGCCCGCGAATCCATCGGCCGACGAGTGCGCAGGCGACGGGACCGTAGTGAATCCCAACTGCTGCAGAGACAGCATCGCGCGTTCAACATGCCACGGACTACTCACCACAACAACCGACGTAACGCCTCTCTGTTTCAACACCGGTGAGACCTTCTCTAAAGATTCCCACGTGGATGATCCGATGTTTTCTGACACCATTGCAGACCGTGGAACACCGCGTTCACGCAACCAATTCTGCGATGCTTCAGCTTCTGAAAAACGATCTCCGTCCCGCTTGCCACCAGTGAGAGCAATTAACGGAGCGCGACCACTCTTCCAATCTGTGAGCGCTTGTTGAAGTCGGGAAGCCAATAATGGCGATGGCACTCCGTCGTATTGGGCAGCTCCCATCACCACAATTGCATCGGCGGAGCGAGTGTCGGTGTAAGACGCATGCCAGAACAGCAAAATCCCGCACAAGAAGATGTAGACCAGCACTGCGATTGCAGTTGTCACCGCAATACGAGTTGCAGAGACAAGGTACGTTCTCATGCGCACATCATCCGATGCGCTCAACCGCCGCAGTTAATCGCCGAATTGACTCGTCACGGCCAAGAATCTCAATGCTCTCAAACAGCGGCGGACCAACAGTTCGACCTGTCAGCGCCACACGAATTGGAGCCTGTGTTTTCCCCAACTTCAACTGTCGTGATTCGGTCCATGTCTCAAGACCAGCTTTCAATGCATCGTGATTCCACTCGCACGACCGAAGTACATCTGCATAGTCACGCAAAACATCTGTAGCGAACTCTGCCGACATGGTTTTCGACCATGCTGCCTCATCTATCACCGGATCATTCAAGAAAATGAAGTCAATCATGGGCGCTACTTCTGACAGCGTCACAACACGTGTCTGCACCAAGGGTGCTACGGCAGCAAAAACATCGGAGTTAAATCGACTCGGTGGCCATGGCGCATCGGCAAGAAATGGTTGACATTGGGCAATGAAATCATTGAGCGGCAATGAACGGATGTAGTCGCCGTTGAAGGCATTGAGTTTCTTGATGTCAAAAAATGCTGGCGAATGATTGACATCTTCTAAACGAAACTCATCAACAATTCTCTGCCAAGGAACTATCTCTTGGTCTCCCGCAGGAGCCCACCCCAAGGTCATCAAATAATTAACCATTGCATCGGGCAAGATTCCTTCGGCTCGATACTGCTCCAACGCAACCTTGTCTCGACGCTTCGACAATTTCTTGCGCTGCTCATTGACAAGCACTGGCACATGCGCCCAAATAGGTGGGGTTTTCCCCAAGGCGTTCCAAATCAGTTGTTGTTTTGGCGTATTGGGTAAGTGTTCTTCAGCACGCACCACAGTGGTGATGTTCATCTCCATGTCGTCAACCACATTGGCCAACAAGAACATGGGGGTTCCGTTTCCACGCAGCAACACAAAATCTTCAATGGTGTCGTTCGAGAACTCCACTCGGCCGCGCACGAGGTCTTCGACAACGGTGACACCTTCGGGAACACGGAAACGTAGAACGCGGCCAGGGCCTGGTTCTAGACCACGGTCGCGCGAGTATCCGTCGTAGCCCTGCTTTCCTGACAACTTCGCACGTTCTTGAATCTGTTCACCAGTGAGATCACACCAATACGCGTGTCCAGACTCGAATAACCGATGTGCCGCCGCAACATGAAGTGCTGCGTTTTCACTTTGGAAATACGGCCCCTCAAATTGCGGGTGTGACGAATCAATCCCCAACCACGACAACGCATCAATGATTCCTTGTGTCCACTCGGGACTGTTGCGAGATTCATCGGTGTCTTCAATACGCAAAACGAATGTTCCACCCGTTCGCAATGTGAGAGCCCAGTTGTACAACGCAGTACGCGCTCCCCCAACATGGAAGAACCCAGTAGGCGATGGAGCAAAGCGGTAGCGGGGGGTGTCAGACATGCACTCTCAGGCTACTTGTGGGCACTCATGACACGACAGATAGCGTGACCTCATGAGTGGATTCACAAGCACCGATCAAGTCAATGTGTTGGGCGAGCCACTACAAACGTGCTGCACGTCACCAATGACAGGGTTTTATCGAACAGGGTGTTGCGAAGTTGGCGGTGACGACACCGGAGTTCACGCCGTATGCGCCGTCATGACCGATGATTTTCTCGAGTTCTCAAAAGCTGCAGGAAATGACCTCTCCACTCCCATGCCCCATTTCGGATTTCCGGGCTTGAAGGCCGGAGATCAATGGTGTCTGTGTGCACCGCGCTGGCAAGAGGCATACGAAGCAGGCCGAGCACCCCAGGTGAAGTTACACAGCACACACATTGCCGCTGCAGAGTTCTGCGACATGGATGCATTGCGCGCCCACGCTATAGATCTGTAGTTACTGTGCGAGTAACTCTTCGTTGAACGACATCAACAAGGAATCATCACCCATCACTGCCCCA
>VFQS010001457.1_pt1 | contig 21688 bp, 15 predicted proteins | sample 3512361 | NCBI WGS metagenome assembly VFQS01 (sample SAMN10412375, study PRJNA504923) | tailings metagenome | isolation source: Relicate 1 Philex TSF3 active mining | place: Philippines
GGGCGAAGGGGCGCCCTTTTTTTGTTTCTTTTTTTGGGCGAGCAAAAAAAGAAAGTAAGCAGAGAACGAATGGTCAGATAATCCACATAATGCCCGGGGCAGCGACAGGGCTTTTCCCATAACGCCGAGCTGGTTCCGGGCGCGGTGCGGGCTATAGACATGGCAGCCCTTCGGGCAGCGGGCTGGTTCCTAGGCGCGGTGCGGGCTATAGACATGGCAGCCCTTCGGGCAGCGGGCTGGTTCCTAGGCGCGGTGCGGGCTATAGACATGGCAGCCCTTCGGGCAGCGGGCTGGTTCCTAGGCGCGGTGCGGGCTATAGACATGGCAGCCCTTCGGGCAGCAAAGGTCTTTTTTCCCACAATCCCCAACTATTTAAACCCCTGCCCTACTACTTTCCATTACCTTCAAAAGTGTAGCTACTTATCCATTGTGGGAAAAGCACCCTCGCTCACCCCGAACAGATGGGTATTTGACCCCCTGCCACAGGTCTTTTTTACCTGTGAGAAATAAAAAGTGGGAAAAAGTGGTAAATAGTGTAAATTGTCTGTACTTTTGAAAGTGAAAATGAAAAAGTGTACCCATGCAAAAGCTTCTGGGGGAGTACGAGTGCAAACTCGACGAGAAAGGCCGGATGCGCTTGCCCAGCGGGCTGATCAGTCAGCTCGGGGAACGGGAGACCTATGCTTTTGTCATCAACCGGGGCTTTGAGAAGTGCCTGATGCTCTACACCGAGGAGGTTTGGGACCAGATCACCAATGAAATCAACGCCCTGAATTTATACGTGAAAAAAAACAGGGACTTCGTCCGCTACTTTTACCGGGGAGCCAATAAAGTGGTGATGGACAGTGCTGACCGCATACTCCTCGCCAAGCGCCTACTGGAATACGCCGAAATTGAAAAAGACGCGATCCTGCTGGCCTACAACAACCGGATAGAAATCTGGTCTGCCGAACAGTACGACCAGATGCTGCAGGAAGAACCCGACGATTTTTCCGGCCTGGCCGAGGGAGTGATGGAACTCAGTGGCCTTTCTAAACCCGAAGCCCCATGAGGTACCACCAACCAGTCATGGCGGCAGAAGCCCTGGAAGCACTGCACATCCAACCTGACGGGGTGTATGTGGACGCTACGTATGGAGGCGGAGGTCACGCCCGGCTAATCCTGGCATCGCTGGGCAGCAAAGGGCGGCTCATCGCCTTCGACCAGGACGAAGACGCATCGGCAAACGTGCTCGATGACCCTCGCCTGGTGTTCGTGCCGCACAACTTCAGAGATATGAAGAAGTTCCTGCGCTTGCACGGCTTCAAAGCAGTAGATGGTATCCTGGCCGACCTGGGAGTGTCCTCCCACCAGTTCGACGAAGCGGAAAGAGGGTTCTCCTTCCGCTCGGAATACCCGCTGGATATGCGCATGGACAAATCGGGCAGCCTCGATGCCATCCGCGTACTCAACAGCTATCCGGAGGAAGAACTGCTCAGGATCCTGAGCGCCTACGGGGAGGTGCGCAATGCCCGGACCTTAGCCAGGCGCATCGTCGAAATGCGCGGGCATCGGGAAATAAAAACTACGCCGGACTTGCTGGCCGTTCTGGAACCGCTCGTGCGTGGGCAACGGGAGCGCTACCTGGCACAGGTCTTCCAGGCCCTGCGGATTGAAGTAAACGACGAAATGGGCGCGCTCGAGGCTTTCCTCGGACAAGCCATAGAGGTATTGAAACCGGGCGGGCGATTGGTAGTGATCTCGTACCACTCCATAGAAGACCGCCTGGTAAAGCATTTTATGAAAGCAGGCAACGCGTCGGGCGAACCGGAACACGACTTCTATGGCAATATCTACCGGCCGTTCCAGCTGGTCAGCAAAAAAGCCGTCGAACCGGGGGCCGTCGAAATTGCTCAAAACCCCAGGTCGAGAAGCGCCAAACTGAGGGCTGCCGTAAAATAGACTGTTGTATGGCAAAACGAGTGGGAATAGGAAAGTACTTCGAATTGAGCTACCTGACAGGGGATCTGCTCCTGAAAAACCTTTTGTTTTTCGCTTTCCTGGGCTTCCTCGGCATCGTGTATATCGCCAACGGCCGGTACGCAGAGGGAAACGTCCGGGAGATACAGCATCTGCAACGCGAGCTGAAAGAATTGCGCTGGTACTACCTGGCACTGGAGTCTGAAAACATGTACAACAGCCGCAGGACGGAAATGGCAAACCGCCTTCGGGAAGAGGGCCTCATGGCAGCCCCCTCCAAACCCAGGCGGATCATTGTGGATAAAAAGTCGTACAGGGATGGACATTAAAAACGAAGTCCTCTACCGGGTCTATTTCCTGCTGTTCGGCCTCGTGTTGCCCGCCGCAGTCGTCATCGTGTACCGCACGGTGCAAATCGCCGTTTTTCAAGGCGAGAGCTGGCGTAAAATGGGCGAGGAAAACAACGTCCGCTACCGCGAAATCCCGGCCGACCGCGGCAATATCTTTTCTTCCGACGGCAGCCTGCTGTCTACCTCTATCCCGTATTTCGACCTGTACTTTGACCCAGTGGCCCCTTCCGATAGGGATTTTGCCAATAATATAGACTCGCTGGCGTACGCTTGGGCCACCTACATAGACGATACCTACACGCCGGGCGGGTTGGCGCAATACCTCACGCAATTGCGCCTGGATTCTACCCAACGCCGCTTGCCCGTAAAGCGAAAAATTTCTTTTGCAGAAAAAAAGCGCATCGAAAACTTCCCCCTGTTCCGCCTCGGGCAGTTCAAAGGAGGCCTCATCGCCGAACAGCGCAGCGACCGCCGCCGCCCCTTCGGATTACTGGCACAACGCACGGTGGGCTATGTGCGCGAAGGCGCCAAACCCGTGGGCCTGGAAGGCTATTTCGACCCGTATCTCAAAGGGGAACCCGGAGGCCAGTTCATGGTGTGCGTGGATCGCCGCAACGATATCTGGATTCCCATACAGGATCTCTCGGCCATAGATCCCCGAAGCGGTGACGACGTGATCTCCACCATAGATATCAATTTGCAGGATATCGTGGAAAATGCCTTGCTCCGGGCCATGAACTACCACAACGCAGAGTGGGGCACCGCCGTGTTGATGGAAGTAAAAACCGGGGCTATCCGCGCGGCTGCCAACCTGGGCCGCAGCGAAGAGGGCTGGTGGGAAACCTTCAACCACGCGGTGGGTACCGCGGTAGAGCCGGGTTCGACGTTCAAGATGGCCTCTATGCTGGCTATGCTCGAGGACGGCCTGATACAACTCGACGATTCCGTAGATATCGAGCGCGGTAAAACGCGGTTCTATGAGGATGTCATGGTGGACGCTTCCACAGATAGTGAATACTACGACTCCATATCCGTGCGCCGGGTCTTCGAAATGTCCTCCAACGTAGGGATGGCCAAACTGGTTCAGCAGAGCTATGGCAACGAAGGGCAGGCCACGCAGTTCATCAAACGCCTTCGCCAGTTCAACCTGCACCTGCCGACAGACATAGAGATAGAAGGCGAAGCAGCCCCCTACCTCAAGGAGGCCTATAACCAGAAAGACCAGTGGAGCGGCACAACCCTCCCCTGGATGGCCATCGGGTACGAAACGCGGATCACCCCGCTGCAACTGCTGACCTTTTACAACGCCATAGCCAATAACGGTACTATGATGCGGCCCTATCTGGTATCCGAAATCCAGCGCAATGGCAGGACCCTGGAAACCTATCGGCCAACGGTCATCAAACGCCGGATCGCATCCCCCACTTCTATTCGCCTGGCACAGGAGCTGCTGCATGGGGTCGTACAACGGGGCACCGGGGCCAAACTGGCTACCGACCGCTACGACTTCGCCGGCAAAACGGGCACAGCCCAAACCAACTACCGCCGCTTCAGCGGCGACCGAATCGAAATCGGAGGATACCGCGCCTCTTTCGCAGGGTATTTCCCGTTTGAAAACCCCAAGTTCTCCTGTATTGTGGTCATCCACAATCCAAAGGAACACGGATACTACGGCAGCGACGTCGCAGGTCCGGTGTTTCGGGAGATCGCCGATAAATCGTTTTTTGCTACCCTCGATATCCATGAACCGGTCAATGCCCGACCGGCACCCGCCCTGGCAGGAAACCGATTGCCCAGTTTCGACCTCGGCAACCAACAGGATTTGCGCGAAGTACTGGACTACCTCGAACTGCCCGTTTACGGCGAGCCGCCTACGGACATGGCCATGCTGCGCGCGCGCTCCGATTCCCTTTTGCTGGAACGCAAAACCATACCGGAGCGCCGCGTGCCCAGCGTAGTGGGCATGGGACTGAAAAATGCGCTGTACATACTCGAAAATATGGGGCTTAAGGTGGAAGTGGACGGGGTAGGGAAGGTGGCCCTGCAGTCTATCCGCCCCGGTACACCGGCCCTGCGACAGACTATCCGAATCACGCTGAAATGACCTGTATGCACCTGAACGACCTCATAGCGGACCTCATGGCCCTCGAAACCAGGGGCCTTCCCGACCAGGAAGTCAGCGGACTGGCCTTCGATTCGAGAAAGGCCGGCCCGGGCATACTGTTCTTCGCCGTGCGGGGCACCCAGACGGATGGACACACCTTTGTCCAAGCTGCCATACAACAGGGGAGCAGGGCCGTGGTCCTGGAAACCCTCCCGGAGACGCTGCACCCTGAAGTAGCCTATATCCGCGTAGCCAACAGCGCCCAGGCCCTGGGCCGGGCCGCGAGTGCGTTCTATGGCCGTCCGTCGTCGTCCCTGAAGCTGGTCGGCGTCACGGGCACCAACGGCAAGACGACTACGGCCACGCTCCTCTTCCGGCTCTTCAGCGCCCTGGGGTATAAATGCGGACTGCTCTCCACAGTCGAAAACCGGATCGGGGAGTCGGTCGTGCCCGCTGCCTACACTACGCCGGACGCGGTGGAACTCAATCGTCTGTTGGCGGAAATGGTGGCTTCCGGCTGCGATTTTGCGTTCATGGAAGTGAGCTCCCATGCCGTGGACCAGCAGCGCATCGCCGGACTGACCTTCGCAGGGGGGATTTTTACCAACATCACCCACGACCACCTGGATTACCACAAAACCTTTGACCAGTACATACGCGCCAAAAAAGGCTTCTTCGACCAGTTGCCTAAAGGGGCTTTTGCGCTGGTCAATGCCGATGACAAGCGTGGAATGGTGATGGTCCAGAACACCCGGGCCAGAATATACCGCTATAGCTTGCTCCAAATGGCCGATTTCAAAGGGAAAATCCTGGAAAACCAATTGCCGGGTATCCTGCTGGATATCAACGGCCGGGAGGTACATACCCGTCTGATCGGCACCTTCAACGCCTACAACCTGCTGGCAGTATATGGCGCTGCGGTGCTGCTGGGGCAGGATCCCGTGGAAACGCTCACCGCGCTGAGCACCGTGGAAGCGGCAGAAGGGCGTTTCGATTACCTAGTGAGCAAAGAGACCCAGATCACCGGGATAGTGGATTACGCGCATACGCCAGACGCTCTTGAGAAAGTCTTGAAAACGCTGCAGGAGCTGAAAGGGGGAAATACGGCTATCCTCACTGTATTCGGCTGTGGCGGCGACCGCGACCGCGCCAAGCGCCCGCTGATGGCTGCAATTGCCTGTGCGCTGAGCGACCGGGTCATCCTCACATCGGATAACCCGCGGACGGAAGAGCCGGAAGCCATACTCCGCGATATCGAAGCAGGCGTGCCGGCAGATAAAAAGAACCGCACCCTCTCGATTACCGACCGGCGGGAGGCTATCCGTACGGCTTGTGCGCTGGCTAAAGCGGGCGATTTTGTGCTCGTGGCCGGAAAAGGCCATGAAAAGTACCAGGAAATCAAGGGGGTGAAAACTCCTTTTGACGATAAAGAAGTGCTGAAAGCGGCCCTTGCCATAGAGGAGGCCTCTCAAAAACCGATTTGAAACGAAACGTTATGCTGATATACCTGATAGATTGGCTAGAAGGGCAGTTCGGACATATCCCCGGGGCGGGGTTGTTCCGCTACATCACCTTCCGCGCAGGGATCGCCGTCATCCTCTCGCTGATCATCTCCATGATGCTCGGGGGGAAGATCATTGGGTACCTGCGCCGCTTACAGGTCGGGGAGACCGTCCGCGAGTTAGGGCTTTCGGGCCAGGTTCAGAAAGCAGGTACGCCCACGATGGGCGGGCTGATCATCATCCTGGCCGTACTGCTGCCGACCTTGCTGATGGCGCGCCTGGACAACGTCTATATCCTGCTGATGATCCTCACCACGACCTGGATGGCCATTATCGGCTTCATTGACGATTATATAAAAGTATTTAAGAAAGACAAGGAGGGGCTCAGCGGGAAATTCAAGATTCTGGGCCAGGTGGGCCTCGGGCTCGTCATTGCCCTGACCATGATCTTTCACAAAGATATCGTCGTGCGCATGGAAACCGGCACCGCGCGCGAAATCGGCCTGGGCAGCAAAGAACAGGTCGGCTCCATGATTTATGTCACCGACGCAGCGGTGGAGGTAGAAAAAGGCGACTACAAAACCAATTTGACCAATGTGCCCTTTTTGAAAGGTAATCGCTTGGATTACAGCTGGCTGTTGCCGGTGAAATACGAATTAGCCCAAAGCTGGGTTTGGTTGCTCTTCGTGCCCCTGGTCATTTTTATCGTGACGGCCGTATCGAACGCCGCCAACCTGACGGACGGGCTCGACGGACTGGCTACCGGGGTATCGGGTATCATAGGCTCAACACTGGGCATTTTTGCGTATGTGTCGGGCAATGCGATTGCGGCCAATTACTTGGGTATCCTGCACTTGCCAGGCTCCGGGGAGCTGGTGATCTTCGCAGCGGCCATGGTAGGAGCCTGCATCGGGTTTTTGTGGTACAACGCATATCCGGCACAGGTATTCATGGGGGATACCGGTAGCCTGACCCTGGGCGGGATCATCGCCGTAATGGCGCTGCTGCTGCGCAAAGAACTGCTCATCCCCATCCTTTGCGGGATTTTTCTGGTAGAAAACCTGTCGGTGGTCGTGCAAGTGGCTTATTTTAAATATACGAAACGAAAATATGGGGAAGGGAGGCGCATCTTGCTGATGGCGCCTCTGCACCATCATTTCCAGAAAAAAGGATTGCACGAGGTGAAAATCGTGACCCGATTCTGGATAGTAGGTATCTTATTGGCAATCATTACGATGATCACGCTGAAAGTGCGCTAAACAGAGAAGACAATGTCAGCGAAAACGTTGGTCGTGCTGGGCGCGGCAGAAAGTGGGGTAGGGGCAGCCTTGTTGGGGAAAAAACAGGGATACGAGGTATTTGTGTCCGACAAAGGCGTCATTCAGGACGAATACAAGGCGCAGTTGTCGGAGGCGGGTATTCCGTTTGAGGAAGGTAGCCACGACGAGGCGCGTATCCTCTCCGCCACTCTGGTCGTCAAAAGCCCGGGCATCCCAGAAAAGGCGGCTATCGTAGGGGCATTGCGCGAAAAAGGAATCGAATTGGTCTCTGAAATCGAGTTTGCCTCCTGGTTCACCCGGGGCGAAATCATCGCCATCACCGGTACGAACGGAAAGACGACGACGACCCTGCTGACCCACCACCTTCTCCGCACGGCAGGCCTGGACGCCGCCCTGGGCGGAAATGTGGGGAAGAGCTTTGCAGCCAATGTCGCAGAGCGGGAAAGCTCGATTCATGTGCTCGAACTGAGCAGCTTCCAACTGGACGATATCCGCCGCTTCCGGCCGCGCATCGCCATGCTGCTGAACATCACCCCGGACCACCTGGACCGCTATGCCTACAAGCTGGAAAATTATGCGCGCGCAAAATTCCGGATCGTGGAGAACCAGAGGGCAGACGACCTCTTCTTTTACAACGCAGATGACCTGGTGACCATGTCGTTCCTGGGTTCTGTGCCGCTATCGGGCAAGGCCCTGGGGCTCTCGGAACACATGGTCGAAAAAGGCATCCTCCATGCCGGTGGCCATGCTTTTGACCTGGCGCGCTGTGGCCTGAAGGGGCGACACAACGCCATGAACGCGCTGTTTGCAGTCCATGCGGCCCTGGCGATGGGCGTTTCCCCCTCGACAATCCAGGAAGGTCTGGAGAGCTATGTCAATGCTCCCCACCGCATGGAGCGCATAGCGGAAGTGGATGGGGTGACGTACATCAACGACAGCAAGGCTACGAATGTGGAAGCGGCGTTTTATGCGCTGCAGGCGATGACGAGCCCGTTTGTGTGGATTGTAGGCGGACAGGATAAGGGGAACGACTACGGCCCGCTCGTAGCGCTCGTCGAAGCTAAAGCCCGGGGCATTGTGTGCCTGGGGGTTGACAATGCGAAAATTTTGGCTGCGTTCGGCCACCTGGGTATCCCCATGATCGAGGCGCGCAGTGCGCGCGAGGCTGTGCTGCTGGCGTCCCGTATGGCTTCGCCAGGAGATGTAGCCCTTTTATCGCCAGCTTGTGCCAGCTTTGACTTGTTTCGCAACTACGAAGACCGGGGCGACCAGTTTCGTGCGGAAGTGAAGGCACTTTTACAGAAGAAAAAAGAAAACGAATAACCTGCGCTATGTCTATGCTATTGACCAGACTGAGTTCCGCACTGCGCGGCGACCGTTCGATATGGGCGGTGGCGGCGGTGCTGGCGCTGTTTTCACTGCTCGGGGTGTACAGCTCGACGGGCAGCCTGGCGTATTTGAGGCAGGGAGGGGATACCGAAGCCTATTTGTTCCGGCATTCGGTCATCTTGTTGGGGGGCTTTTCGTTGGCGTATGTAGTACACATGATGAACCATACGGTATTCAGCCGATTTGCGCCCTATATGCTCATGGTAGCCATTCCTCTATTGCTCTATACACTGGTATTCGGGGTGAATATCAACGATGCGCGCCGCTGGATAGAAGTACCGCTCATCGGCGTTACCTTCCAGACGTCGGATTTTGCAAAGTTGGCGCTAATCCTGTATATGGCGCGCGTTATTGCGGCGAAACAGGACAAAATCAGCGACTTGCAGGGGGCTTTTGTGCCCATCATCGTACCCGTGGCGATCGTGTGCGGGCTGATTGCTCCGGCCGACCTCTCCACGGCGATGTTGCTGTTTTTTACCTGTGTGGGGATGATGTTCGTAGGGCGTATCCCGCTGGTCTATATTGGTGCCCTGTTGCTGGCAGGGATAGTCGTTTTCCTGCTTCTGATCGCCATCGGGAACGTTTTTCCGGAATATGTGCGCGTCGAAACCTGGGTTTCCCGAATCCGGGATTTTACCAGTGCAGGGGGGGCGGGCTATCAGGTGGAGCAGGCTAAAATTGCCATAGCCAATGGAGAGTGGCTGGGACAGGGGCCCGGCAACAGCATACAGCGCAACTTCCTGCCTTCTCCGTACTCCGACTTCATCTATTCGATTATATGTGAGGAGTACGGGATTATCGGGGGCTTTTTGCTGGTGATCATGTACATGGTTATGTTCTTTCGGGTCACGCGTCTGGTCACGAAGAGCCCCAAAGCTTTTGGCGCCATGCTTGCTCTGGGTCTTACCATCAGCATGACGTTGCAGGCCTATATCAATATTGCGGTGGCGGTGAATCTCGTTCCGGTGACAGGGGTGACGCTGCCAATGGTAAGCATGGGTGGGACGTCCACGATGTTTACCTGCATCGCGTTCGGGATTATCCTGAGTGTCAGTCGTTTTGTGGAATCGCTTGGTCAATAGTAATAAGAATATGGCATCGGTCGTAAAAATCATCATCAGTGGAGGGGGTACGGGGGGACATGTCTTCCCCGCGATCGCCATAGCGGATGCCATCCGGGAAAAGGTGCCGGGCGCGGAAATCCTGTTCGTCGGAGCCAGGGGCCGGATGGAGATGGATTTGGTACCCAAGGCGGGCTACCGCATTGAGGGCTTGTGGATCAGCGGATTCCAGCGCTCCCTGAGCGTCAAAAACCTTCTTTTCCCGCTGAAGCTGGCGCACAGTCTGCTCACTGCCCGCAGTATCCTGCGGCAATTCCGCCCGAACGTGGCCATTGGGGTGGGGGGCTTTGCAAGCGGCCCGCTGCTGGAAATGGCGGTGCGCATGGGGATACCGGCGGTGATTCAGGAGCAGAATTCGTACGCCGGAGCTACCAATCGCATCCTGGCGCGCAAGGTGCAGAAGATATGTGTGGCCTACCCCGATATGGAGCGTTATTTCCCCGCCGATAAGCTGGTGATGACCGGGAACCCGGTACGGGGCACCCTGTTTTCCCAAAAAATAAACAAAGAAGAAGCTGCCGCCTACTTTGGCCTGGATCCCTCCCGCCCGGTCGTATTGCTGTTTGGAGGGAGCCTGGGGGCTCTTACCCTCAACACGGCCATGGAAGAAGCGACCCAGATACTGCGCAACAACCCCGCGATACAAGTGATTTGGCAATGTGGAAAGACACATCACGCCCGCTTCTCCGCCTGCCAGACGGCACAACTGCCCCAGGTAGTGGTGCTGCCTTTCCTGGACAGGATGGACATGGCCTACGCAGCGGCAGATGTGGTCGTGTGTCGGGCAGGCGCCCTAACCATCTCCGAACTTGGCCTCGCCGGAAAAGCAGCTATACTAGTGCCTTCGCCCCATGTAGCCGAAGACCATCAGCGCAAAAATGCACAGGCGCTGGTGGATGCACACGCGGCTATCCTGGTGTTGGACGCAGAAGCCGGAAAGAATCTCTGGCCTGAAATCCTTCACTTGCTGGCGGATGCCAATGTGCGCAGCGTACTCGAACAACGCATCAAATCCCTGGGCAAGCCCAATGCAGCCGCAGATATCGCTTCGGTTGCCCTGAGCTTGGCCAATCATAAATATTGAGATAGTATGCTTGGTAAAAACGTACACCTCCAGGATATCCGCTGTGTCTATTTCGTTGGTATCGGCGGCATAGGGATGAGCGCTATCGCGCGCTACTTCCTCGGCAGGGGCGTGGAGGTCCACGGATACGACAAAACGGAAACCCCCCTCACACGAACACTAGAATCGGAAGGGATGCGCATTCATTACGAAGAACGCGTATCCCTGATTCCGCCTTCGGTGGACCTGGTCATCTACACTCCCGCCATACCGTCGAACCACGCAGAGCTGGCGCATTTCCGCTCCGCGGGAACGCCGTTGAAAAAGCGGGCAGAGGTACTGGGCATCATCAGCCGGGGTATGAAAACAGTCGCCATTGCGGGCACACACGGAAAAACGACTACCTCTTCCATCACTACCCATCTCCTGCGATCGGGAGGGATTGATTGTACGGCTTTCCTCGGCGGCATCGCCCGCAACCTGGAATCCAATTTTGCAGAAGGGAAAAGCGACTGGGTAGTCGTGGAAGCAGATGAGTTCGACCGCTCTTTCCTGCACCTACACCCGGATATTGCAGCCATTCTGTCGATGGACCCCGACCACCTCGACATATACGGGGATCACGAGACCCTTCTGGAAACCGGTTTCAAAGCGTTTGCCAAAAACTTGAAGCCGGGTGGGGAACTCTGGGTCCAAGACAAACTGAGGGGGTATTTTAGTGATATGCCGGGGGTGCAGACCTTCGGAGTGGAAAGAGGTAGTGCCCAAAGTAGGAATATCCGCGTGGAATCGGGCTGTTTTGTGTTTGACTATACAAGCGCTGGAGTGGATATACCCGGCCTGGCCTTTCCGCTACCGGGACGCCACAATGTCGAAAACGCCACCGCCGCTATCAGTATCGCGCTCAGACTCGGTGTGCATCCCGACGCTATTCGGGAAGGGCTGCGCACGTTCCGCGGGGTGAAGCGACGTTTCGAGTTGGTCTATCAAAGCGCGCATACTACATTTTTTGATGACTATGCGCATCACCCGACGGAACTGGAGGCCGCTATCCGCGCCGCCCGGGAACTTTTCCCGGATGCCGAGATAACGGGCGTTTTTCAACCGCATCTGTACAGTCGCACCAACGACTTTGCAGACGGGTTTGCCGCAGCGCTCGACTTGCTCGACCGGCCTGTTTTGCTAGATATATACCCCGCGCGGGAACTACCCATGCCCGGTGTGCATTCTCAAATGATTCTCGAGCGGATGAAAAACCCGAATAAGCGGCTTTGCGCCAAAGAGGAGTTGATCCCGGTACTGCAGGCGCACAGGCCGGAGGTGTTCCTCACGCTGGGAGCCGGGGATATAGATGCACTCGTACCCCGCCTCGCAGCCTGGTTGTCGGATAGCGAACCAAAGCAGGGAGCGGCATGAGTGTGGAAATGGGATCGAGCCTGAAGCGCCTCCTTTGGCTGGGAGGCCTCCTGCTGTTGGCCGTGCTGGCCGTAGCAGGGGTCCGGCATCGCCGCTCCAGCCAGATCCGGGAGCTGGAAGCGACGATAGAGCCCTTGGCAGATGGCAGTCTGATGGTCACGCCTGGGGATATCCGGGAGGCGATAGAACGGGCCTTTGGGTTCTCGATGGAAGGGCGCCCGCTGCGGAGTGTAGAGGTGGCGCGCCTTGAAAAAGTGCTGGAAAAAGACCCGCTCATCCTGGATGCGGATGTATTCGTGGATGCCCGCAATACGCTGCGCGTACAAGTGGAGCAACGCCCGCCGCTGCTGCGCGTCCAGGATCAGAACGGGTTGAACTACTATTTAGACGAGCAGGGCATAAAGATGCCCCTGTCGAAGCATAGCTCGGTGCGCGTGCTGGCGGCAAATGGGTATATCCCGCCCTATGTGCCGGATTTTCTGGAGCGCAAGCGGCATAGGATCAAGGATCTGTTCCTGCTGGCAAAGGACATTTCCGCCGACCCGTTCCTGCTTCCGATGATAGAACAAATTTATATGAACAACAAAGGGGAATTCGTTTTAGCCCCTATGCTGGGCGATCAGATAATTTTGTTTGGCTATTACAAGGACGCAGAAGAAAAATTGCGCAAATTGAAAATATTTTACAAAGAGGTTTTGCCCTACGAGGGCTGGAGAAAATACGACACCATAGATCTTAGATTCAGAGGGCAGGTAATCGGGCGCTGAAAGCGCCTGGGGGTTGCCCGGAGCACTCAAAACACCCTGTTGCAGGATTGGCAGCAGAAAAACAATTAGGTATGAAAGATGCAACTGCCAAAAATTCGGAAATCGTTGCTGCATTGGACATCGGCACGACCAAAGTGTGTGCTATCGCCGGACGCATGAACGAGTACGGCAAACTCGAAATCCTCGGAGTAGGTAAGGTCGCCTCGGAAGGTGTGCTGCGCGGCGTAGTATCCAATATCGAAAAGACGGTCAATGCGATTGCCGAGGCCCGTGAAATTGCCCAGCGCAGCCTGAGCAGTCCGTTTTCGCAGGTACATGTAGGCATTGCAGGGCAACATATCAAAAGCCTGCAACACCGGGGCCTGCTGGTACGCCACAACGACCATGTCGAAATCGGGGCGAACGACATTGAAAAATTGGTCAACGACATGTACAAGCTCGTGCTGCCGCCAGGGGATAAAATCCTGCACGTCATCCCACAGGAATACACCGTGGACAACGAGCAGGGCATAACAGACCCCATCGGCATGTCGGGGGTCCGCCTGGAAGCGAATTTCCATATCATCACAGGGCAGATTACGGCCTCCAACAATATCCTGCGCTGTGTGGAACGCACCGGCCTGCGCGTGGCCAACATGACCCTGGAACCTATCGCATCGGCTATGGCCGTATTGAGCCACGAAGAAAAAGAGGCTGGAGTCGCTTTGGTGGACATCGGAGGCGGGACTACCGATATCACGATTTTCCAGGATGGGATCGTTCGGCACACCGCCGTGATTCCTTTTGGGGGCAATGTCGTGACCAGAGATATCAAAGACGGCTGCACGATTATGATTCACCAAGCGGAAAAGCTCAAGGTCCGCTTTGGCTCTGCGCTTGCCGACGAGGTGTTCGACAACCGTATCGTGACGATTCCGGGGGTGCGCGGACGTGACCACAAAGAGGTCTCCGAGAAAAACCTGGCGCGCATTATCCAGGCGCGCATGGAAGAAATCCTGGACTACGTAGTCTGGGAAATCCGCCGCTCCGGATACGAACGCAAGCTCATCGCCGGAATCGTGCTGACCGGGGGCGGTGCGCTGCTGCGCAACCTCGAAAAGCTGACGGAGCTTCATACTGGCATGTCAGCGCGTATCGGGTCGCCCGTGGAGCAGTTGGCACACGGATACAGCGAGCAGTTGAGCAGCCCTGTTTTCTCGACGGCCATCGGCTTATTGCTCAAAGGTTTTGAAGACCGCCGGCGCGGCCGGGTCTTCGAAACGACGCAACAGCAGGCGGCAACAGACAGCGAAGACGTGGAAACCGGCCAGGAAGAAGGCCAGGGGCCCTGGTACCAGAATCTGTTCAAGATGACCCGGGAATGGTTCGATACGGATGCCGACACCGACACCAAATTTTGATAGCGACGCAACTTTTAACTCCCAGGCGCAGGGAAGGAAGGGAAACCCAAAACGCCTGAATAAAATCCAAGGCTATGTTATTCGATTTGCCAAAAGAAGATAGCCCGATCATCAAGGTGATCGGAGTAGGCGGGGGCGGAAGCAATGCCGTGACCCACATGTACAAACAAGGTATCGTAGGCGTTGATTTTGCCATCTGCAATACCGATGCCCAGGCTATGGAAAACAGCGCTGTGCCTACTAAAATCCAGCTCGGCCCCTTCCTGACGGAAGGACGTGGCGCAGGATCCAAACCAGACGTCGGCAAGAAAGCCTGCGAAGAATCCATCGAGGACGTGCGCCGATACCTGGAAAATAACTGCAAAATGCTGTTCGTCACCGCCGGCATGGGCGGTGGTACCGGCACTGGCGCTGCACCCATCATCGCCAAAGTAGCCCGCGAACTGGGGATACTCACGGTCGCCATCGTCACCCTGCCCTTCTCCTTCGAAGGGCGCAAGCGAATCTCGCAGGGTATGGACGGCCTGTCGGAACTGCGCCGGAACGTGGATACCATCATCATCGTATCCAACGATAAGCTACGGCAGATTTACGGCAACCTCTCCGTGTCGGAGGCGTTTGCTCAGGCAGACAATATCCTGACCACCGCCGCTAAAGGCATCGCGGAAATCATCACCATCCCCGGCTATGTCAACGTGGATTTCGAGGATGTCAATACCGTCATGCGCGATAGCGGTGTGGCCATCATGGGGACTGCCTCGGCAGAGGGATCCGACCGCGCCCGCTGCGCCGTGGACGAGGCGCTGCACTCCCCACTGCTCGAAGACAACGATATCAAAGGGGCTAGGCATATCCTGCTCAACATCACCTCTGGCCGCAAAGAGGTGACCATGGACGAAATCTTCGAAATCACCGAATTCGTACAGGAAGAGGCCGGCTTCGGCACCGACCTGATCTGGGGCAACTGCTACGATGAACGACTGGGCGACAAGCTGAGTGTCACCATTATCGCCACCGGGTTTGAACATCGCTCCCACGAAGCAAAAAAAACACCTGGCTCCGATAAAATCGTCGTACCCCTGGACGAAGAGCCGGATACCCGCCCTGCCGGCGGGAATATCCGCAAATCCCCGCTGTCCGAAATCGGGTTCGAAGAGCTGGACTACCGCAATTCCCGCACCATAGAATTCGACGCGTTTCGACCCTCCCACGACAGGACCGCACCCCCCCGCCGCGAAGAGCCTTTCATACAGCCGGGAAAAGAAGATAAACCCAGCCCGGAAGAGGAACGCCGCAGACGATTGGAGCGCGAACACCAGCAAAAACGCCGCGAGCTACTCAACGCCCAGGGACCGCCCAAGCTGAGCAACCCGCAAACTATCCTGGACCTGGAAACCGAACCGGCTTACCTGCGCCGCGGTGTCCCCCTGGACGACGTACCCTCCGCCTCCGAAACCACCTCCTCCAGATGGACCATCAGTGATGAGGACGAACCGGAAATCAGCGCAGGGAATCCCTTCCTGCACGATAATGTGGACTGAGCCCATACTCTCTTGGGCTCAAGCTCCGATTTGACAGAATAATGTACGTTAAAATGCTTTTTCTGGAACTTTTTTTAAAAAAAAGCATTTGACTTCTATGGCGATGGGAATTGGCGAAAAGGTCAAAAAAGATCCTTCTTCCCCTAAGCGCCTTTTTCGCTCCTATTAGCGCCGCTAAGACTCCCTTAAGAAGCCTTCGGGTGAAAAGAGAGTCGTTCGGGCCGCCGGGCTTTATCAAAAAGTTTAACACTATATTAATGCAGCTCTGAATAACAAGTGTAAAAAAAATAGAGTTTAAGAGTTATATTTGCAGCATAACCATGAACACATAGTTGTGAAAGCTGCAAAACGCTATCGCTACTAACAAATCAATCCACATGAACGTTAAAAAAATCAAACTCGGCCTGAGCGTCGAGCTCATGAACCTGGAAGCCGAAAACCTCCTTCAAGCCGTCAAAGATGCCATGCAGCGCTTCAGCCATGAAGTGGGTAGTTTCATCGGCCTCTCCCTTGTAGAAGACAGCCGCCTCAGCGCGAGCTACCTGCACCGCGAGTACGCACTCCGTTACGAGCATGCCACCCTCCGCGTCGAAGTGGCCAACAACCCCTTCACCAAGGTGCAAAGCATCCAGAATTTCTCCCTCACCGGTACGGATAGGTTGGCTGCCTGACGGCGGTTCCCCGAACCCGTCGAATGCCCCGATGGCGCGCTCTACGCACCATCGGGGCATTTTGCATCTATACGTATCGAATACCGCCTTCGCAGCGCGCTTTTTTGCCCCCCTTAAAAAAGAAAGTGCGCAAGGAACGAATGGGAGAGAGAATAGTTGTACCTTTGCAGCCGAATTCAAAAAAGCCACATGCACCTGCGAAACATTGCAATTATTGCGCACGTTGACCACGGAAAAACGACCCTGGTGGACAAAATGATCATGGCCGGACGTCTGTTCAAGGACCATGAGAACCCCGGTGAACTGATCATGGACAGCAACGACCTCGAACGGGAACGGGGAATCACCATCCTCGCCAAAAACGTGTCCATCCGGTACAAAGACTACAAAATCAACATCATTGATACCCCCGGCCACAGCGACTTCGGCGGCGAAGTCGAACGGGTGCTCAATATGGCCGACGGGGTCCTCCTGCTCGTGGATGCCTTTGAAGGCCCCATGCCCCAAACCCGCTTCGTACTGCAAAAAGCCCTGGAGCTGGGCCTCAAACCCATCGTTGTCATCAACAAGGTGGACAAGGAAAACTGTACGCCCGATGAAGTCCATGAAGCGGTTTTCGACCTGATGATCAACCTCGATGCCTCGGAAGAACAATTGGACTTCCCAACGCTGTACGGCTCCGGAAAAAATGGCTGGATGAGCACCGACTGGAGAGTGCGCACCCAAGACATCACCCCGCTGCTCGACGCCATCATCGAACACGTGCCTGCCCCTTCCGTAGAGGAAGGCAACCTCCAAATGCTGGTGACGTCCCTGGATTATTCCAATTACATCGGCCGTATCGCCGTCGGCCGCGTCAACCGTGGCTCGTTGAAGGACGGGCAGATGGTATCCCTGTGTAAAAAGGACGGTTCTATACAGAAGTACCGCCTGCGCGGCCTCTACGTCTTCGATGGTTTTGAAAAGGCAAAAGTGGAAGAAGTGTACGCCGGCGAAATCTGCGCCGTAGTCGGCCTGGAAGGCTTCGAAATCGGCGATACGGTTGCCGATCTCGAAAACCCGGAACCCATGCCGCCCATCTCTATCGACGAGCCTACGATGAGCATGATTTTTACCATCAACGACTCGCCCTTCTTTGGCCAGGAAGGCAAATTCGTCACTTCCCGACATATCAAAGAGCGATTAGATAAAGAATTGGAGAAAAACCTGGCCCTGCGCGTCGAAGAAACGGGCTCTGCCGACACCTGGCGGGTCTATGGACGGGGGGTACTCCACCTGGCCGTCCTCATCGAAACCATGCGACGCGAAGGCTACGAACTCCAGATCGGCCAGCCCCAGGTCATCACCAAACGCATAGACGGCGTACTGCACGAGCCCGTCGAGGAACTGACCATTGACCTCCCTGAAGAGGTCTCGGGCCGCGCCATCGAAATGATCACCCGCCGCAAAGGCATGATGCACTCCATGGAACCCAAAGGCGACCGCATGGTCATGCGCTTCGAAATCCCGTCCAGGGGCATCATCGGGCTGCGCAGCCTCATGCTCACGGCTACCGCCGGGGAAGCAGTGATGACCCACCGATTCGTCGCCTTCCAACCGCACAAGGGGGAAATCCCAGGTCGGATCAACGGCTCGCTGATCAGCAAGGAGCCGGGAAAATCCATCCCGTACTCCATCAACAACCTGCAGGAACGGGGGATTTTCTTCATAGGCCCCAACGAGGACGTGTACGAAGGGCAGGTGGTGGGCGAACATTCCCGCCCCGGCGACCTGGTGATCAACCTGACCGTCACCAAGAAATTGACCAATATCCGCGCCTCCGGCTCCGATGAAAAAATGCGCATCGTGCCGCCGCGCCGCTTCACCCTCGAGGAAGCACTGGAATACATCCAGGAAGACGAATATGCGGAAGTGACGCCGCAGTCCCTCCGTCTGCGCAAGATATACCTCAAGGAACACGAGCGCAAGCGTGCTGGTAACAAAGCGTTCAGCGTACAGGATTAGTGTAGGCTGAACATAAGACTTGTTACGCGGGGAATCATCAAGGGGTCAAAAAGACCCTTTTTCGCCCACACTGCGCCTTTTTTCGGTCATATAGCACCGCTATACTCCCTCAAAAAGCCTTCGTGTGGACAAAAAATGACTCTTTTTTCCTTCCTCGCTGACCCCGCGCAACAAGTCTATAGGATATATCTCGAGGGGTTGTACAGAAAGTACTTTCTGTACAACCCCTTTTCACAAGCAAGGGGAGCCTGTAAAGCTAAATTAGCTACATTTGAGACCAAATACAGTGGGAATGTTCAGTAGTAATACTATTCGTTATCCATTTTATTTTTATTTTTGCCGGCGGGGAAAAATAATATTCCCCTTCTCCCTCCCCTGCAACTTGCCATTTTAGTGATTTCTTGCTTTTAAATTGGTTCAAGATATTTATTGTCAGCCTTTTATAATTTAAACAAAGCATCGTATGAAGTTTCTTCGGTTTACACTCACAGGAACGATGTTGTTGATTGCCATGGCGATGACGGCGCAGTCCGTCGTGCGAGGGGTGGTCACATCATCCGAAGACGGCGAGCCCCTGATCGGGGTCAACATTTTGGTGAAAGGCACGTCGGTGGGCACTGCTACCGACCTGGACGGGAAGTTCGAGATTCAAGCTAATCCGGCTACCGATGTGCTGGCCATCAGCTACACGGGCTACACTTCAGTGGAAATCCCGCTCAACGGGCGTACTTCTGTCGAGGTACAGCTCGAAGTGTCGGCAGCCCTGCTCAATGAGGTTATCGTGACGGCCTTCGGCGAGTCCACCCGCGAAAAATTCACAGGTTCGGCCGCGGTGGTAGGCGCTGAACAGATCGCCCGTCGCCCCATCACGAACATCAGCCAGGCTATCGCGGGCTCGGGCGCCGGTATCCAGGCCACCATCGGTGGTGGGCAGCCGGGTTCTACTCCGGCCATCCGCATCCGGGGCTTTGGCTCTGTGTCGGCCTCCAACTCGCCGCTCTATGTCGTGGACGGCATCCCCTTCGATGCCAGTGTCGCCAACCTAAACCCGGACGACATTGAAAACATCACGGTGTTGAAAGACGCAGCTTCCACGTCGCTGTATGGTTCGCGCGCCGCCAACGGGGTCATCATGATCACCACGAAAAAAGGGACCAAAGGCCAGGGCCGCATCAACGTGAAATACACTCGGGGCTCTTCCCAGCGCGGCCTTCCTGAGTACGACCGCCTCGACGCGGCGCAGTACTACCCCTTCATGTGGGAATCGTACCGCAACAGCTTGGTATCGCGCACCGCCAACCCGCTCACCCTGGAAGCAGCCAGCGCCAACGCATCGGCGCAAATCGTTTCCCTGCTGGGCTACAACGCCTACAACGTGGCTGCTGCCGACCTGGTCAGCACCCAGGGCGTGTTGAACCCCAACGCCCAGCTCGTATTCAAAGAGGAAGACCTCAACTGGGAAACGCCGCTGACCCGTCAGGGCGTGCGCAACGAATTGAATACGAACATCAGCGGTGGCGACGAGCGCTCCAACTACTTCGCTTCATTCGCCTACCTGGAAGATAAGGGCTTCCTCATCCGCTCCGACTACGAGCGCTACAACGCGCGCTTGCAGTACAACAACCGGGTGAAAGACTGGTTCTCCATGGGCCTGAATATGGCCTATACCTACACGCGCTCCAACCAGGATGACGCTGGCTCGAACTCAGCCTTCGTCAATCCCTTCTTCTTCTCCCGCTACATGGGGCCAATTTACCCGGTCTATGCCTACGACCCCAAGAACCCGGGGCAATACCTGCTGGATGCCAACGGCAACCGCCAGTACGACTTCGGCAACCTGAACGCCCTGGGCTTGCCCAACCGCCCGCAATACGGCGGTCGTCACGCCATCGCGGAAACGGAGCTCAACGAAAACTTCTTCCGCCGCAACTTGTTCAGCGGTCGTACGTACGCAGAGTTCTCTTTCCTGAAAAACTTCAAGTTCCGGGCTAACCTCGGCGCGGATTACACCAACATCAACGGCAATACGTTCGGCAACCCGATCATCGGAGACGGTGCCCCGGCAGGTCGTGCCACGGTGGACTTCGAAAACCAGTTGACCCTCAACATCAACCAGCAGCTCACCTACAAGAAGCAGTTCGGCCCGCACAACTTCGACGTGCTGCTCGGCCACGAGAACTACGACTTCCGCTCGAACTTCCTGACCGGCTCCCGCTCGCAGTTGATCCTGGAAGGGAATATCGAACTGGTCAACTTCACGACGACCACCAACCTCAACTCGGGCGCTGACTTCGCCCGCCAGGAAGGGTTCTTCTCCCGCATCAACTACGATTACGACAACCGCTACTTCCTCAGCGCTTCCGCTCGTCGCGACGGCAGCAGCCGCTTCTACCAGGATGTGCGCTGGGGTAACTTCTTCGGGGCCAGCGCCGCATGGCAGGTACACAACGAGGGCTTCCTCAAGGATTCCCGCATCATCAACAACCTGAAACTGCGCGCCTCCTACGGCCAGACGGGTAACAACGCCGGCATCGGCTTGTATGCCTGGCAGCCGCTCTTCAGCCTGGGCTGGAACAACGCCGCCGAAGCAGGTATCCTGCAGGGAAGCCTCGGCAATACCGCCCTGACCTGGGAATCCAACAACCAGTTCGACGCCGCACTCGAATTCGGCCTCTGGAACGGACGCATCTCCGGTTTGTTCGAATACTTCAACCGCCAGTCGGACGACCTCCTCTTCGCCGTACCGCTCCCGCTCTCTACAGGTACCGGTTCGCAAACGCGCAACATCGGCGCCATGTTCAACCGCGGTATCGAACTGGAACTCACGCTCGTACCGGTGCGTACCAAGGATTTCTCCTGGGAAGTCAAGTTCAACACGACGACGTATCGGAATGAAATTACCCGTATGCCGGAAAGCAACAAAGAAATCATCTCCGGTACCAAAAAACTCAAAGAAGGCAACTCGCTGTTCGACTACTGGCTCCGCGAATGGTATGGCGTGAACCCGGCCAACGGCAACGCAGAATACCGCGCAGTGAGCTTTGTGGCTTCCAACTCCCGGATCACCGAGAGCGGCGATACGGTCACGACCAGCCTCAACAACGCACGCTTCCACTACAAC
>VFQS010001459.1_pt1 | contig 21661 bp, 20 predicted proteins | sample 3512361 | NCBI WGS metagenome assembly VFQS01 (sample SAMN10412375, study PRJNA504923) | tailings metagenome | isolation source: Relicate 1 Philex TSF3 active mining | place: Philippines
CAATCCATGGTGGCTGCGACATCATGAACTTCGCCGATTTTATACGACTTGCCGGTGTAGAAAAGGATGCGCTCGGTGGTCGTGGTTTTACCGGCGTCGATATGCGCCATGATACCGATGTTGCGATACATATTGAGTGGATGGCTGCGTGCCATATGCTTTACTCCGAAGTGTGGGCCACCGAAGTGGCCCGAATGTGATTACCAGCGGTAGTGTGCGAATGCACGGTTGGCTTCCGCCATACGGTGCGTATCTTCACGCTTCTTGACGGCGTTGCCACGGTTCGAGGCAGCATCCATCAATTCACCCGACAAACGGGCAGCCATGGTGGTTTCACTGCGGTTACGCGCAGCGCCGATCAACCAACGGATCGCAAGTGCCTGCGCGCGCTCTGGACGCACTTCGCAAGGAACCTGATAGGTCGCACCACCAACGCGGCGGCTGCGGACTTCGATGCCTGGCTTTACGTTATCCAGCGCTTCATGGAAGGTTTGGATAGGATCTTTCTTGGCGCGGGCTTCAACGGTTTCCAACGCACCATAAACGATACGTTCTGCTGCTGACTTCTTACCATCAAGCATCAGGTTATTCATGAACTTCGAAAGCACGATATCACCGAACTTGGGGTCGGGAAGAATGATGCGCTTTTCGGGACGACGACGACGTGACATATTTTATTTCCTTTATCTCATGGGACCAGTGGCAGCGCAGTTGCGCGCCAATCGGCCAGCCAATGGTAACGTTCGAATTACTTCGGACGCTTTGCACCATATTTGGAACGCGATTGCTTGCGGTCCTTGACGCCCTGCGTATCGAGTACGCCGCGAAGCACGTGGTAACGCACACCGGGAAGGTCGCGTACGCGGCCGCCACGGATAAGCACAACGCTGTGCTCCTGAAGGTTGTGGCCTTCACCTGGGATATAGGAAATAACTTCACGCTGGTTGGTTAGACGGATCTTCGCAACCTTACGCAAAGCCGAGTTCGGCTTTTTCGGGGTCGTTGTGTAAACGCGTGTGCAAACGCCGCGCTTCTGTGGATTTTGGTCCATCGCAGGGACCTTGGACTTGGTCTTCTGCGGGGTCCGGCCCTTGCGGACCAGCTGGTTAATCGTTGGCATATCTTCACCTTGTTTAAAGCGGTTACTTTGGGTGGGCAGCCGTATTTTGCGGTGGAGGCTCAGCCTTTGGCCCACCCGGCCGATCACACAATGTGCTGCTATTCTGAGTTCTTCCCAAATAGCCAAAGAGAATCGGTCCTCTAGCCATGGGAAGGCGCGCCATTAGCGCCAGCAAGCGGTCGGGTCAAGTAGTGCCCACACGTTCGCCCAGCACGGCATTTTCAATCCGGATCCGCCACCACAATAATGCAGCGTTCAATATCGAAAACGTCAGCGCCATCGCGGGTGCACCAAGCAAGAGCGGTAGCAGCGCGATTTCCACGACCACCAATGCGTAATTTGGATGCCTGATAAAGCGATATGGCCCACGCTTCACCCGCGGGAAATGCGGCGCACTGATGATGCGGGTCGTCCACCACCGGCCAATGCTTGCTAGCGTCCAGAAACGAAATGTCTGGCTGGCGACGAACGCGTTAAGCAAAAACAGGTTCGGCCCGGCTGTCGGTTCCGCAAACAGCGCAATCGACACAAGCCAGCCGCTGTGGAGCAATATGAACAACGGATAATGCTTGGCCCCATGCTCCCGTCCGCCTTCGGCCAGCAAACGCCGCGTATTGGCGTTGGCATAGGCAAGCTCGGCAAGCCGCTGGATAATGACATAGGCAAAGACTGCCTGTGCCCAGAATGGCCAATCAAACAGTGTCATGGCGTAAGAACCCCCATCGCACCCACAAATCCGGGGCCAAGCGCTGTTAATAAGGTTGGCTTGGCAATCGGCCCTGCCGCCAACAATGCTTCCAACACAAATAGCACCGATGGCGAACTCATATTGCCATGCGCCCGCAGCACTGAACGGGTCATTACCAAATCGTCACCCAGATAGTCCGCAAGCGCATCGACAACGCGGCCACCGCCGGGATGACAGGCAGGCTCGGCCATCTCGGACTTCTCAAGACCGTGCCGCGCCAAGAATGCGTCGCAGACGGGCGCAAAATGGCTCTTCACGAACACGGGAATGTCGCGCGCAAGTACCAAATCAAAGCCCGTGTCGCCAATTTCCCAGCCCATCATATCCAGCGTGTCGGGCCACACATGGCTGGCAAAGGCGGAAAGCGCAGGGCCGGGCCCTGCCCCAACCACCGCCGCGGCGCAGCCATCGGCGAACAAAGCAAGGGCAACCATATCTTTTTTGTCCATCCGCGCATGGTCATAAGCAAGGCTGCACAGTTCAAGGCTTACGAGCAGGACGGGTTTGTCTGGATTGGCGCGGAACAGGTCTGCGGCGACGCCAAGTCCAATAACCCCGCCCGCGCAGCCATAGCCAAATAAGGGCACGCATCGCGTATCGGGTGCAAAGCCCATTTTCGCGATCATCCGGCTGGGCAGGCTTGGCGTCATGGTTCCTGTGGTTGACACAAACACAATCTGACCAATGTCGGCAGCATTGACGCCTGCACGATCAAGTGCCTGTGCCGCGGCAGCCTCAAACAGAACTGCTGCAGCGTCGGCATATAGCGCTGCGCGACCGGCCCACGAACGCGGCGCAAAATAACATTCGGGCGGCATCGCAATATACCGCCGGTCAATGCCGGTATTGCCCAGAATATCCGCCATACGCGCCGGTAACGCGTGACCTTTGGCCTGCGCCAATATCGACAAGACCTGATCTTGCGTAATGCCATGCGGCGGCACAGCGGTTCCAAGCGAGAGCAAGCGGGGGAAAATAAGCGTCATTGGTCAATCAGCTACGCCTGTTATCGGCTTTGCGCTAGGTAGACTTTACCCTACCCCGATGTACGACCAACCGACATATCGCCCTTTCACAATTGCAGCGCGAAGATGACAAGCATGGCGGGGCTTGATAGAGGACCGCCAAACCGAGATTGAAAGAAGCACTGAACATGAATGCCATCACCCGTCCCGTCCGTACCCGGGTAGCACCTTCACCCACTGGCGATCCGCATGTCGGCACCGCGTATATTGCGCTCATCAACTATTGCTTTGCCAAGAAGCATGGCGGGCAATTCCTGCTGCGGATTGAGGATACCGATCAAGTGCGGTCAACGCCGCAATCGGAAAAAATGATTCTGGAATCGCTCCGCTGGCTTGGGCTTAGCTGGGATGAAGGTCCGGATGTTGGCGGACCGCACGGGCCCTATCGCCAGTCGGAACGTAGCGCGATCTACACCGAGCATTGCGACCGTTTGCTGGCTGATGGCCATGCGTTCAAATGCTATTGCACGCCTGAAAAGCTCAGCGCCTCGCGCGCGGCCCAAATGGCGGCGAAGTTGCCGCCGAAATATGACGGCACCTGCCTTTCATTGACGGCCAACGACTGCGCGAAGCTCGACGCAGACGGCGTGCCGCATGTTGTCCGCATGAAAATTCCGACGACAGGCACATGCATTGTTCAGGACACGTTGCGCGGCGAGATCGAGTTTGAATATTCGGTGGTCGATATGCAGGTCCTGATGAAATCCGACGGATTGCCGACCTATCATCTGGCCAATGTCGTCGATGACCATCTGATGGGCATCACGCATGTCATGCGCGGCGAAGAGTGGATTTCGTCGGCGCCAAAGCATTTGTTGCTATATCAATATTTTGGTTGGGAACCGCCAGTGCTCACGCATTTGCCGTTGCTGCGCAATGCCGACAAATCAAAGCTGTCGAAGCGGAAGAACCCGACGAGTATCTTATATTATCAGCGCGCAGGTTATTTGCCGCAGGCGATGCAGAACTTTCTGGGACTGTTCATCAAATCGGCAAGCGAAGAAGACGAAAAAACCTCGCTCCAAACGCTCATCGACGAATTTGACGTGCACAACATATCGCTCGGCGGCCCCGTGTTCGACACGTCGAAACTGGACTGGCTGAATGGTCGTTATCTGCGTGAAGAATTGAGCGTTTCGGAGTTTCTGGACGCCGTAAAAGCATGGGCATTGAATGACAGCTATCTGACACCCATCGCCGAAATGGCGCAGGCGCGGATTACCAAAATGTCGGATCTTGGTGGGCTTACCGCCATGTTCTTCATGAACCGCATTGAAGGCATGACGCTTGAGCGGCTACGCGATGGCGTGAAGCTGGAACAAGATGCGCAACGCGCGGCCTATACGATTGCGTTGCAGCAGTTTGACGGAATGATCGAATGGCACCGGGACGGGGTTGAGGGAACATTGCGCCGCACCGCCGAAGTTCTGGATGCAAAGTTGAAGGATGTTATTCGGCCATTCTATCTGGCCATAACCGGCAGCGCGCAGGGTGTGCCCTTGTTTGACGCCATTACCCATCTGGGCCGGGACATCATCCGCGAACGGCTGCGCCACGCCATGGAGCTGCTTGGGCCAGCGACATCGAAAGAGGTCAAGGCGTGGACCGATTTGCTGACGGCCCCGCCAAAGGCAGAATGAGCGGCCTTTCCTTACCCAATGGCTGGGAAGCACCCTTAAGCGCGGCACTGGCCAGCGAAGGCATGGCTGCACTTGCACGGTTTTTGGAGGCCGAGCAGGCGGCTGGCAAAACGATATACCCGGAACGCGCCGCATGGTTTCGTGCGCTTGAACTGACCCCGCTTGATCAAGTGCGGGTCATCATTTTGGGGCAAGATCCCTATCACGGCTCAGGCCAAGCCCATGGCTTGAGCTTCAGCGTGCCGCCCGGTGTCCGGCCGCCGCCAAGCCTTGTGAACATTTACAAGGAACTGGAAAGCGATCTCGGCATACGCCGTCCGTCCCATGGCTTTTTGGAGCATTGGGCGAAGCAAGGCGTGCTGTTGTTGAACAGTGTCCTGACGGTCGAAATGGCCAAGGCCGCTTCGCATAGCCGGAAAGGATGGGAGCAGTTTACCGACGCGATTGTCGGGCGCGTAAATGACAAGCCAGATCCGGTCGTGTTCATGCTGTGGGGTGCCTATGCCCATAAGAAAGCGGCAAATGTCGATGCCAGCCGCCATTTGGTGCTGAAGGCCGCGCATCCATCGCCACTGTCCGCCTATAACGGCTTTCTTGGCTGCAAACATTTCTCGCAATGCAATGCCTTTCTGACTAGCAAGGGTCAGCCCCCGATTGATTGGACCTTGCCCGATGCGGTTTAGTGAACAGCCCCACCGCCGCTTCAATCCGCTGAAAAACGAATGGATTTTGGTGTCGCCGCACCGGGCAAATCGTCCATGGCAGGGGCAGCAGGACACGCCAGACAATGAAGCGCGGCCAAGCCATGACGCGAACTGCTATTTGTGCCCCGGCAATGAACGCGCTGGCGGGATACAGAACCCCGATTACAAACATGTCTTCATTTTCGACAATGACTTTGCCGCGCTGATGCCCGGAGACGGCGACGAAGCGCGCGAGGACAACCCGTTGTTTCGTGCAGCACCTGCCCATGGCACATGCCGCGTCATCTGTTTCTCGCCGGACCATGGAAAGACATTGCCCGAAATGCCCGTGGCCGAGATCACGGCCGTCGTCGACAATTGGGCGTCGCAAGAAGCCGAGCTGTCGGCCAACCATGCCTATGTGCAGATCTTTGAAAACAAAGGCGCGATGATGGGCTGTTCCAGCCCGCACCCGCACGGGCAAATATGGGCAACCGATTATGTCCCCGCCGAACCGGCGCGTGAGGACGAAACACAAGCCGAATATTTCGACAAACACCACAGCGCGATGCTGCTCACTTATGCCGCACAAGAGGCAGAGGACGGTGCGCGCACCGTCGCCATGAATGACCATTGGATTGCGGTTGTACCTTATTGGGCGAGCTGGCCGTTCGAAATCCTCCTGCTCCCGCGTTTTGCTGTCCAGCGGCTAAGTGCGCTAACCTCCGCGCAGCGTCAAGACTTGGCCGACATACTGAAGGCGGTCACGATCACTTACGACAATCTGTTCCAGACAAGCTTCCCATATTCGATGGGGTGGCATGGCGCGCCAAGCGCAACACCCGACGCCCCGCACTGGCAACTGCATGCCCATTTCTACCCGCCCCTGCTGCGTTCCGCGAGCGTGCGCAAGTTCATGGTGGGATATGAAATGCTGGCCGAAGCGCAGCGCGATCTGACGCCCGAAGCGGCGGCCGAGCAGTTACGCGCGCAAAGCAAAATCCATTATCGGGCCAAAGCATGACCCCGCTCGACAAGGCGCTATATGACACGGTCAGTGCGGCCTTTGCCCAAGGATTTGGGTCAGCGCCTGATCTGGTGGCCCGCGCGCCCGGACGGGTGAACCTGATTGGCGAGCATACCGACTATAATGACGGGTTTGTTCTGCCCTGCGCCATTGGCCCATCGACGATGGTTGCCGCCAGCCGGCGTGACGATAACGCCGTGCATGTTGTTGCTGTGGACTTTGACAACGCGGTGGATGCGTTCGACCTCAAACACCCCATACAACGCAATGCGGACCAGCCATGGGCCGATTATATTCGCGGCATGATCATGGCGCTGCAACATGCGGGGCATGCGCTTACCGGCGCGAACATAGCCATTGCGGGCAATGTGCCCAAAGGCGCAGGCCTATCGTCATCGGCCTCGCTTGAGGTTGCTGTCGGCAAAGCGATGCTCGCCCTGGCCGATATCGAGATTGACCACAGCCGCCTCGCGCAAATCGCGCAAAGTGCGGAATGCGACTTTGTGGGCACCAAATGCGGCATCATGGACCAGCTCATTTCCGCCCAAGGCAAAGCCGGCCATGCGCTCTTGATCGATTGCCGAACCCTTGCCTTGACCGATGCACCCGTGCCCGATGATATTGCCATCATGATTGTGCATTCGGGCGTCACACGTGGCCTCGTCGACGGGCATTACAACGCACGACGCCGCCAATGTGAGGCAGCCGCCAAAGCCATGGGTGTCGCCGCGCTGCGCGATGCGAACCTCGATATGCTTGCGGCGGCGGGGCTTGATGCCGTCACGATGTCACGGGCACGCCATGTGATTACCGAGAATCAAAGGACTTTGGATGCAGCGGACGCGCTTGCGCAAAACGATCTGACCACGCTTGGGGCGCTAATGGCGCAAAGCCATGCATCGATGCGCGACGATTTCGAAATTACCGTTCCGGCCATTGATGAATTGGTCGCGCTGCTGCAACACGCGATTGGTCCGGTGGGCGGCGCGCGTATGACGGGTGGGGGCTTTGGTGGGGCCTGTGTCGCCGTCATGCCAGCGGCCCGTGTCGATAAAGTCCGCGCCGCTATTTCTGCCGCGTATAAAACGCCCGACGGGGTTTCGCCACTGATCATGGTTGAACGCCCAGGTCCGGGGGTCGCTATTTTATGAAGGATATTAAGGTGCGCCGTTTCATTCGAGAGCCGCTGGTACATTTTCTGGCCGCAGGTTCGGTGCTGTTCGTGCTGATGAGCCAGTTCGGTTCCTCCGACAGTCTGGACCGAAGCATTACGATCAACGAAGAGGACGTCGCGCGGCTTGCATCCCAATGGGAACAGACGTGGCAGCGTCCGCCGAACGCGCAACAACTCGACAGCTTGATCCGCGATTACATCAAAGAAGAAGTATACGTCCGCGAGGCTATGCGGCTTGGGCTTGACGTGGACGACCCGATTATCCGACGCCGTTTGCGCGCCAAAATGGAGTTTCTCGCGACGGCTGAAATCCAGAATATGGAACCGACCGATGCCGAGCTCCAACGTTATTACGACACCAAAAAATCCCTTTATGCTGCCAAACCCGCGTTCAGTTTTGACCAGCAGTTTTTGGGCGAAGATGAAAATGTGGCGCAAGATTCTATGCGGATGCTCCTCCAAGGAAAAACACCGCCCGCGCAAGCATTGAGCGTTCCCCAAAGCATGGAAGACGCCGAGTGGGACAGCGTATCGCGGCAGTTTGGCGATGATTTTGCCAATAGTCTGCGCAATGCCCAGCAAGGAAAATGGTCCGGTCCGGTGCGCTCAGGCTTTGGCTGGCACGCCGTCCGCGTGCGGAATGTTGTTGCCGCAGGGACGCCCGCCTTGTCAGCTGTCCGGCAGCGCGTATCAAACGACTGGCGCGCCGAGACCCAAAGCAAGCGTGAAGCCGCCGCATATCAGGCGTTGCTTCACGGATATGACATTCGCATTGCCAAGCCATGATATTCCGACTGCTTCTTTTGATCATACTTGCGGCGGGTCTCACGCCCGCACGCGCCGATGATTTGCAACCTGGCTATTTGGAATTGCGCGAGCGGGTTGGTAACGCGCCAAATGCGCACGAATATGATGTCACTTGGAAAGCACCCATCAAGCCGGGTCTCGCAACGGGGGTAACACCCACATTTCCGAACGATTGTGTTTCAACGCCACCCGAACGCAGCGTCGACGGCGCGGCGCTTTTGGTGCGTTGGGCTATCAATTGCAAAGCGCCGTTGGCGGGCCGCGCGGTCCGTCTGGACGGTATGGAAAATATGGCCGCTGACGCGCTTCTGCGTTATCAGTCTGCACGCGGTGTGACGCAGGCTGCGCGGCTTACACCGTCAAATCCCCAAGCGGTGATAGCGCAACGGCCGGACAGGTGGCAGGTTGCGCGGACATATTTCATCACCGGCGTTGAACATATACTGATGGGGTATGACCATCTTTTGTTCGTGCTGTGCCTCGTGCTGCTGCTCAATGGCGCTTGGCGTGTGGCCGGAACCGTCACCGCCTTCACAATCGCGCATTCGCTGACATTGGTGGCAACGACGCTTGAGTTGATCAGCGTTCCGGGGCCGCCGGTTGAGGCAGCGATTGCGTTGTCCATCGTGTTTTTGGCGGTCGAGGTTGTTAAACGCGACCCTGCAATGCCACGCCTGTCGGAACGCATTCCATGGGTTGTCGCGTTTCTCTTTGGATTGCTGCATGGCTTTGGCTTTGCGGGTGCACTGGCCGAGATCGGCCTTCCGCAAGGCGAAGTCCCCATGGCGCTGCTGACGTTCAACCTGGGCGTCGAAGCGGGCCAAATCCTGATCGTTTGCGGCGCGATGGTCGTCCTGTCCCTGCTCCGGCGCTTTAATCCGCTTTATGCTGCACGGCTCCATCGGCTAAGCGCTTATGCCATCGGCACCATCGCCGTCATGTGGCTTCTGCAACGCGTATCGGGCGTCAGCTAGCGCCTAAAGTCCCTGTGAACGGGCAAAGCCCAGGAACAGGTCAGGCCAAGCCTCCACGGGCTTGCCTATGGCCTTTCGCAAGCCAAAGCCGTGACCGCCATGGGCAAAGACATGGGTTTCGGTCAATATGCCTTTGGCCCGCAATGCCGCACGCATCAGGTAGCTATTTTCAACAGGCACAGCATCGTCATCCTCCACATGCAGCAAGAAGAACGGCGGCGCGTTATCCGGCACATTCATATGCGGGCTTAGCCGCTTTTCCGCCGCAGCCGTCGGTGCAGTTCCCAGAAGCTTTTCACGGCTGCCGGCGTGCGCATTGGGTGCCTGCATAGCAATAACGGGATAGATCGGTGCAGCAATAAAGGGACGCGCCGACAGCGCATCGGCATAATCGACCGGTTCATATGTCTTCACGTCAAAGCGCGTTGCAAGGTCGGCACATAGATGGCCGCCGGCGGAAAAGCCCATCGCCCCGACGCGTGCGGGGTCGATGCCATAGGCTGCGGCACGCGACCGGATGAGACGCATCGCCCGCTGCGCGTCAGACAAACCGACATCAGGTCCTGCCGCCCAGCCTTCGCCCGGCAGCCGATAGAATAAAACAAAAACTGTGTAGCCGCGGGCGGCAAGCCAGCGACCCATTTCATAGCCTTCTTTGTCCACCACAACCCAGCGATAGCCACCGCCGGGTGTGATCAGGACGGCGGCCCCATTTGGCTGGCTTGGGCGGAATATAACCATACGCGGACGGCTGATCCCGAACACGGCGCGGTCGGTCAGTTGGGCATCGGTTGAACGTTCGTTCACCGTTTCAACCAAGGACGCCGCAGGCGCACCGGGCGCGCCATCGGGCCACAGGTCAATGGTTTCGGTGGGCTGATACAGCCCGCGCGGCAGTGGCACATTAGACCCCGGGGGCGGTGTTTGTCCAAACGCCGTTCCTGCCATGCCGGCGGCGGCGAGTGCCATGACTGTGCGTCTGTCGAAAGTCATATTACCTCAAATCTCAAGTGATTGATCCGCAGGCGATTACCCAGTCACATTCAGCCCTGGACAGGCTGTTATTTACAAAAAAGGGCCAGTCACGCATTGCAATGACTGGCCCCATTTTTACGTTTTAGACAATCCGCAAATTACATTTTGAAGCGTGCACCAAACAGGATGGTCCGGCCAAAATGGTTGTTCTCATAATTGCGGTCCGCATCAAAGTCGGTGAACCGGTAGCGATAGGTATCCAGCAAGTTATTGCCTTCTAAAGATACTTCCATCCACTCTGTGAGCTTGTAACGGACAGAGGCGTCAAAGTTGGTGGTTGCACCATAGCCTTCCAGCAAGTTGCCGGTGCCGCTTGCGCCTTCATGATAGCGGCCACGGTAGCTCAGCATCCCGCGGGCGCTGAACTTGCCGTCATCATAATAGAGCGTGCCGTTAAATGCCTTTTTGGTAACGTTGCTTAGTGTGTTGTTGACAACTACACTCTGCAGCGCACCACCAGGAGCTACGGCTGGCCCTTGCAGATTGAACGTCGCATTTGAATCAATGAACGTCGCGTTCGCAAGAACACCGAACTTGCTCAAGAAACCATCGGTGAAAGCACTGAATGGAACTTGTGCCGCCAACTCAATGCCCTTCAACTTCGCACCCGAACCATTGACGGTCGTCGACAATGTCCAACGTGGTTCAAGCTGCTGAGCAGGGTTAAGCGCCGCTGGCGATGCTGGGCTCAATACCGATGCTGGCAAGCCTGTTTGCGCGAATGTTGCACCCGTGATGGATGCAGACTGCGTAAAGGTGCTTACGTCCTTTTTGAACACGGCAAGCGACAACACGGCCTGAGGCGCGAAATACCATTCGAGCGACAAGTCATAATTGCGAGCGCGATAGGGGTCCAGGAACGGGTTACCGCTGGTTACGCGGTAGTTAAATCCGTCCGCCGAGCCACCTGGGGTCAACGAACCCAGCGTTGGGCGCGTCATCACGTCGGCAACCGCAAGGCGCACGATTGTGCTTTCCGTTGGGTACACAGCAAGGTTTGCCGATGGCAACCAATCGTCATAGCTACGGGTGACGGTCGCGTTGACACCGCTGACGAGGCCATATGAAGACTGATCGGTCTTTGCATAACGAATGCCTGCATTCAGTGCATATTCAATTCCAAGGATATCGCCCTTGGCATCAGCTTGCAAATAAGCGCCCTTGGTCGTTTCTTGAACGCCGCGGATGTTGCCGGCATCATTTACGAGAGCACGGCTGTACAAACCTGTGAACGCGGTTGCCGCGTCGAGATTAGGCACGATCCAGCCATTTGTGTTTCCAGCTGGCTGACCTGCGTTACCCAGGCTGAACGATTGCGACAAAGCGGGCGTAACCGCAAAACCATAAACCGCTGTTGGCCCAAACAGGCTGCTTGCAGAGCAAGTGATGGTGCCCGCTGTGCTGGTTACCAAGCTTGTGCCACCATTACCGCAAACCGCGGTATCGCGGGTGTAGGCTTCGGCATCAAAGTTGAACCGGCGCCATACGGCACCCGCCTTCAATGTTATGCTTTCATTAACGTCCCACTCGGTCCGCAACTGTGCGGTTTTGAAGCGGTTGGTTACGTTCGAAGGCCGGTCGCGAATTTCTGCAAGCTGGAAGTTTGCAGGATCCATGACGCTGGTTCCAAAAGTCAGCCTTGGACTCGCCATGTTTGTATAGTCATAGCTATAGCCCAGCGCATCACGGTCGTCGAAAATGACTGTCGTTTCAACCGGGATATCGGCGTTCGATTTTGACACGCCACCCAATGCGGTGAAGCGCAGATTGTCGGTAACGTCCTGATCCCATGTGCCGCCAACCTGATAGAATTTGGTTTGCGAGTTACGCAGATAATGCTCGGTACGTACCCATGCATCATTCAGCGTCGCCGCGATCATGTTGTTGTTAGCGTCATAAACAGGGTTCACGACATTGATCGAACGCTCGTTGGAACGCAGCAATACTTCGCCCCATTGCTCTTCACGTGACGCGTCATATTTTGAAAATAGGGCGTCGATCGAAAGCTTGGTTGCATCGGTTGGCGAATATTGCACCGAACCGGTCAGGCCCAAGCGCTCACGTTCGTGGGCAACTTCGCCGTAACGCGGAATACGCGGGTGGAATGCGGTCGCTGCACGGTCACAAGCGGCGCTTGCGACATAGGTTCCGCCGCTGTTCGCGGTGGTGAAGCAATTGGTTGCGTCAACACCGTCAAAACGTGCCTGCGCCCAACGGACTGTGTTATTGCCAAGTTCCAAAGTGCTGGTTTTCGAATACGCTGCCGAAATCGACGCACCGAGTGTCCCCGCATCATTGCGCCAGCTCAACAAACCGGCAAAGCGCGGTCCAAGGTCTTTCGCCAGATCATTGTACGAGCCTACAACCGACAGCGCGCCATTAAGACCAGCGCGGCCAGCCAACGGATTGCCGGTGTTCAGGTCGACAACTGCGCCCAACGAGCCTTCGTCAAGCGATGCTTCAGCGGTTTTACGAACCACGAGGCTGCTGAACAGTTCCGATGCAAATACGTTGAAATCGAAAGCACGGTCGCGGTTCGCAGACGCGCCGTCTGTCGAGGTCGCAATGGTCTCCATGCCGTTAACGCGCACGCGCGTGAACTGTGACGAGAGACCACGAACCGTGATCGACCGGCCTTCGCCGCCATCACGGCTGATCGAAATGCCGGGAATGCGCTGAAGCGATTCCGCAAGGTTTTGGTCAGGAAATTTTGCAATGTCTTCGGCGACAATCGCGTCCACTGCGGCGACGGAATCGCGCTTCAGGTTCAGCGCCGCTTCCAGCGAAGCACGGAAACCGGTGACAACAATTGCATCACCTTCGTCCGCAGCTGCCGTTTCGGCGGGTGCATTTTCGGTTGCGGCGTCTTGCGCATGGGCTGTCCCTACTGCCAAAACGCCAAGTGACACCGCCGACAAGAATTTCGTCGCATTTTTGCTAAATTCACGCGATCCAGATTTCATCATTCCCACTTCCCTTCCCAATTACCGGTATTGATACCGGTGTCTTTTTGATTCGAGACGCGATGAAATCCAGCGCATCCCCTTCGTTTCGGCTGCGTATTTTAACGCTATCTTGCCGCTTATAATAACTTCGGGCACCTGTCGGGCGATGGGCACTTTAGCTCAAACGCACTTTAGGTAACCGGTGTCATTTATACGTTGCTGCGAACTTGGCTTCATGTCAAGATAGCTTCCAAGGAGATGGATATGCTTATTCGGATGTTGTTGCTTTTGGGTCTCACTTGGGCCGCGGTTCCTGCGCAAGCTGAAACGCTTGCCTTTCCTAGTGCGGTCGGTTGGGCCAAGGAAACGGTCGGCGGACGCGGCGGTCAAATTATTCGTGTCACCAGCCTGGCGGCAGATGGTCCCGGAACGCTGAAAGCGGCCATCGAAACAAAAGGCCCGCGGATCGTCGTGTTCGAGGTTGGCGGCGTCATCGACCTCAAGCGTACATCACTTGAAATCAAAGAGCCCTTCCTGACCATTGCAGGACAGACAGCGCCCTCACCCGGCATTACTATTATCAAAGGCGGCATCGATGTGCGCGGTCATGACGTCATCATCCGGCATATCCGGGTTAAGACCGGCGCAGACGGACAGGCAAAGCGCAGCGGATGGGAAGCGGACTCTTTGTCCACCGTGGCGGCACATAATGTGATCATTGACCACTGCACCTTAAGCTGGGGCATTGACGAAAACATGTCGGCAAGCGGGCCACGCTTTACCGGAAAAACTGTGGAAGAATGGCGCAACGGAACCAGCCGCAACATCACCTTTTCTTACAATCTGGCGGCCGAAGGCCTTGCCGACACCAGCCACCCAAAGGGCGAGCACAGCAAAGGCTCGCTCATTCATGACAATGCAACCGGCATCCTGTTTTACCGCAACATTTGGGCGCATAATGTTGAACGCAGCCCGTTGATCAAGGGCGGTGCACAGGCGGCGATGATCAACAATTTGATCTACGACCCGGGCAAGCGCGCGATGCATTATAACCTGATGGCGCTTGAATGGGCTGGCCAGCCTTATGTGATGGGCGAAATGACAGCCGTCGGCAACGTGATGCGCGCTGGTCCCTCCACCGACAAGGATTTGCCGTTTCTGATGCTCGGCGGCGACGGTGATCTGCGTTATCATGGGCGGGACAACATTGCGGTCGATAAATTCGGCAACCCATTGCCGATGTTCGGCCGCTATGGCGAAACCCGCGCCAGACTGATTGAAGTGAAGAAACCCGTTATCTGGCCATCGAACATTGCCGTCCTACCGGCGCGTGATGTTGAAACCCATGTGCTGGCCAATGCGGGCGCCCGTCCGTGGGATCGGGACGCAGATGATATCCGCGTATTGTTTTTTGTCGCAGAGGGACGCGGTGAAATAATCGACGATGAAACAGAGGTCAGCGCCTATCCATCACCCAAGCCGACAGCAGCGCCATTTGTAGAGGCCGATTGGAACCTTGACACTATGGAACCCAAATCCGGTCTCTATCCCGGCCAAAAGGCACCGGCGCAGGAAACCATGTCGGCACGCGATCGCGCCATGCGGCAGTGATCAACGGCATATGATTTTCCCTCTGCTGATGCTCTTGGCAGCCCCGCCGATGGTCGTGGTCAATGAGCGCGATGTTGTTCGGCAGGAAGCCCCGCCCCATGGCGCAATCGGTATGAGCACCGCCTATCGCATCAGCGACATTGTGCCGCAGCCGCGGACGATGGAATTTCGCAAGCGGGTGTTGCACAAGGGCGCGGCCATCGGGCTGCACCCCATTGCGCATGACGAAGTCTATTATGTCCTGTCGGGCGAAGGCGAAGTCACCTCCGATGGCGTTTCGCAGCGGCTACGCCCGGGGATGGCGGCGTACTTATATGACGGCGCTGTGGTGGGCATAAGGCAAATCGGCAACAAACCCCTCAGCCTCATCATCAGCTACCCCGTTACGCCCAAATAGGGCGCTCAGGGTCAGGGCCTAGGTGCCGGGCTGAATATAGGGGATACGCGCAAATAGTTCGCGTTCCCATTTGCGCGGGTCATTTTCCACGCGGCTGTTGGTGTCAAAGATCATCGTTTCGCGTTTCGCCAAGCTATAGGGTTGCCAGCCCGGATTGCCCGTGCGTGCAAAGCGCACAAATGCATCCATAATCCGCACGCTCATGGCCTGCTGAGCAATCGATGGTTCGGGAACGGTGCCGAACGATAGCCCGATATCATCGGTGTGCTTGGCCTGTTCAAAATCGAGCTGATACACAAAGGCGGGTGCGCCCGCTTTGGCACGTTCTTCTGCCTCGATAACCTGCCCACGCCAACTGCGCGCGGCTGTCACGATACGGTGGAATAAATCCGCAGGTGCCGCGTCCGGATAGCGCAAGCGGAATTGCCGAACCACCCATTCGGGCGGCGCATCAATCCGCATTTCCGGGGCGACACGGCGCGCCAGATTGTCGAAATCAAGCCCGGCCAATTGTTTGGCATTCGGCGCGTAAAATGCCCGCGATTCCAGCACCGTATTCCCCAACATCATGGGAATATCCAATGATTGCGGCGCAGCGTCTGGCCAGAATGGATGCCGGTGGAGATGGCGCATATCGAGCACGGGCCCCATATACACGCCGCCGCCCAATATCGGATCTTGCGCCGACAAGGCAGCAACCAACTGTTCCGCTGAAACTGTTGCAGGGTCTTGCCCGTTCAGCGCAGCCTGAAACGCGGCCGCGCGCTTCTCCGCATTTAACGGGCCTGTTGCGGTTACTTGCTGGCCGCTCATGGTTATGGCCTTGTGGAACAGACCTTTGGCTGCGGGCATTGCCATCAAAGTCGCAATTTTCGCGCCGCCGCCCGACTGGCCAAAGACCGTCACATTCTTGGGGTCGCCGCCAAATTCGGCAATATGTGCCTGAACCCATTGCAGCGCGAGGATGAGGTCCAATTGGCCCGCATTGCCGCTGTCGGGGAAACGTTCGGGCAAATATAAATAGCCAAAGGCATTGAGCCGATGATTGACCGTCACGACAACAATATCGCCATGTGCAGCCAGCGCCGCGCCGTCATTTACAGGGTCCGTGACGCTTCCCGTTGAATAGGCTCCGCCATGGAAATAGACCATGACCGGCCGGGGCTGCGTTGCCTTTGCCTTGGGGGCCCACAGATTGAGGAACAGGCAATCTTCACTTGCCGGAAGGTAACGGTTGCCGGGCTGCGGACAAGCGGGCCCAAATGACGCAAAATTACCCGCCGAGGGCGCAACAAATGGCACCGCACGCGGCGCAGCGAAGCGTTCGGCGACGCCATATCTTATGCCTTTTAAAATGCGGAGATGTGATTGCGCTTTGGACGCATATGTCGGCACCGCAGCGATGGCCATGGCCCCGCCCAAGACAGCCCGGCGGCTGAAATGGTTAGCGCCGGACGTCAAGATTTCCGTCGACGAACGCGTCGATGTCAGCCTGCCCAAACAAACTCGCATCACCCGGCAAGGAATGTTTGAGGCACGTTAGCGCAAGGCCCGTCTTCGCCAAAGCATCGGCATCGCCGCCCGCGAAATGCGCATGCAGCACACCGGCGGCAAAAGCATCGCCTGCGCCAATGCGGTCGATAATTCCGGTGACATCAACCTCGTCAGTTTGCGCAAAGCTGTCGCGCAAATCGACACGCGCGGACAATAAGTGATGATCAGCGCTAACGAGATGCCGCGCGGTCGACGCAATCAGTTTTAACGATGGGAATGCATCAAAAGCAGCCTGTGCCGCGTCGCGCCTGCGGTCGGCGCCGTCCCCGGAAAAATCCTTACCCAGCACCAAAGATATATCGCGGTGATTGCCGAACAATATATCCGCCATGCCAATCAATTCGCTCAGGATCGCGCGCGGGTTGCTGTCCCAACGTTCCCACAACATCGCGCGATAATTGCCATCGAACGAAATCGGCACGCCCAGGCGCACCGCCGCTTTGGCGGCTGCTAATGCGGCCTCGGCAGATTGCGGCCCCAGTGCCGGCGTAATACCCGACAAATGCAGCATCTGCGCATGTGCGAGCAGTTCATCCCAATCAAAATCCGCTGCCGGCGCTTGCGCGAAGCTTGAACCCAAACGGTCATAAACGATTTCGGACGCACGAAGCCCCGCGCCCTGCGCCAGAAAATACAGACCCATGCGCCCGTCGCGTATCTGGACCTTTTTGCAGTCGACACCATGCGCGCGGATCGATGACACCGCACCGCGCCCCAGCGCATTGTCGGGAACCGCGCTGATCATCGTCGTCGCATGCCCCAAATGCGCAAGGCCAACGGCAACATTTGCCTCGGCACCACCAACCTGGATGTCAAAGGATGGCGACTGCATCAGCAGCTCCCGCCCCGGGGCCGTTAGCCGAATAAGCAATTCACCGAAGAAAACGACTGGCTTTGACATCACCGGACGTTAGCGCGCCAACCAGCCGCCATCAACGGCCAGAATGTGGCCATTGACATAGTCGGCAGCAGACGACGCCAAAAACACAGCCGCGCCGCCAATATCTTCGGCCTTACCCCAACGTCCGGCGGGAATGCGCTCAACAATTTGACGGTTGCGGTTTTCATCGGCTTGCAGGGCTGCCGTATTATTGGTTTCGATATAGCCCGGTGCAATCGCGTTTACATTAATGCCCTTTGCCGCCCATTCATTGGCCATCGCCTTGGTCAAGCCACCCACGCCAGATTTCGACGCGGTGTAGCTTGGCACGCGAATGCCGCCCTGAAAGGTGAGCATCGACGCGATGTTGATGATCTTACCCGAACCTTGCGATATCATGCCTTTGGCCGCAGCCTGCGACAGGAAGAACAAGGTTTTAAGATTGGTGTCGATCACCGCATCCCAATCTTCTTCGGTAAAATCCACAGCATCATTGCGGCGGATGATCCCGGCGTTATTCACCAAGATATCCAGCCGCCCGAACGCCGCCACTGTTTCATCAACGACGCGCGCGACGGGTTCAATAGAAGACAGATCGGCGGTTATGTTCACCGCCTTGCGGCCATTTGCTTCGATCAAGGCCAGCGTTTCTGTCGGTGCGGAGCGACCCGCGACGGCAACATCCGCGCCTGCTTTTGACAAGGCGACGGCAATAGCCTGACCAATGCCCGTATTGGCACCGGTGACCAGCGCCGTTTTGCCCGAAAGATCAAATGGCGCGGTCATATCAGGCTGCCACGCTCCGCAAATAAGCGGACATTTCTTCATCCTGCGAATTGGGATAGAAATATTCGGCGAAGCGTTCACCGGCAATCGCCGCTTTCAGCAGGTCCTGATCAACCGTTTTGAGCACGGTCAGCATGTCGCGGCAAGATGCTGCCTTTACATCCTTCAATATGCCCCGGTTGGCAGCCATGAAGTGCGCGCGCTCTTTGGGATAACCCGCGCCGCCTTCATTCTCGAAAATCTTGCGATAGCAATCTTGCAGGTTCAGTTCAGCCGCCCAGCCAAAGCCTTTTGCATAAGGCATCGACATCGCGTTGCCGTCGTTGATCTGACTAAACAGGAACGCATCGGTCGGGTCGATCACAAGGCCACAAAACACGCCGGGCATTGCGTTGCAGGCCAACATGGAACCCATGCCGGTGCCGCAACCCGTCACGACAAAATCAGCCGCCTTGGAGTTGAGCAAAATTCCGGCGAGCAAACCGTTCATGACATAGGTCAACGAAGCGGTATCCTCTGCGCTATACATGCCATAGTTGAATACCTGATGGCCCAATGGCTCTGCGACTGCAGTCAGTGCATCGTTGATAATGCTGTTCTTAGCCGCTTGGCTATTTTCGGTGATCAGCGCGATCTTCATAAATATCCTTTCCCGTCAAACCCGGTGGTTTGTTGTCAAAATCTGCAATGAAGGTAACCGGTGTCATCTGCAAGTGCAATATCGTCATTTCATTGGCGGAGCGACGGAGCCGCGCCGTACGAGCGTCGACACAAAGGTCGATGGCTCTTGATCCTCTGGCGAGACAGAGGTCGCATCGCCGATGATCTTCAGCGCTGCCGACCGACCCATGGCAACAATGGGCCAACGCACCGTTGTCAGCGGCGGCCAAACCCGTGCGGCAATGGGCGTGTCATCGAATCCGATGATCGATAATTCTTCCGGTACGGCGATGCCCCGTGCCCGTGCCGCGAACAGAACGCCTGCGGCCATTTCGTCGTTGCACGCAAAAATCGCCGTCGGCCGCGGCTGCAAATCAAAAAGGCTTTCGGCCGCAGCAATCCCCGATTCGAACGTATATTGCCCATCGGCGATCAGACTGCGGGGCAGCTTTATACCCGCCTCTGCCAATGCGAATTCAAACCCGTCGCGCCGGACTTGCGCCGAGTTAAAACCATGTGGCCCGGAAATCAGGCCAATGCGGCGATGTCCCTGCGCGATGAGATGGCGAGTCGCCTCAATGACCGCATCCCTGTCATTGGACGCAACCATATGATCGGGATCATCCAACACAGACGATCCCATGCGCACATATTTGCAATTCACCTCTTCACACAGGCGCGCAAGGGCATCCATTTCGGAAATAGGCGGCAATAAAATGACGCCGTACAGCCGTTGTCGCACCAAAAAACTGCGCACATCGTCAAGCATGTCTGGCGAACTCCTGTCCACCGGACGGACGACCAGTTCAAAGTCGGTGTCACGCAGCGCCTCCAATATGCCTTGCTGCATATTGAGTATCATCTGCGCATTTGGGTTGTCGTGGACAAGGCCAATGAGAAAATTGCGGCCCAAGGCGAGCGCACGCGCTTGTGGATTGGGGACATATCCCGTCTCACGAATAACCGCCTCAATCTTTTCCCGCGTATCATCATGCAAGGAACCAGAGCGGTTTATGACGCGGCTAACGGTCTTTTTTGATACCCCGGCAAGCCGTGCGATATCATTGATCGTCGGCTTTGCCGCCGCCTTGTTCCGAGGTTTTGGGACGCTCTTCATCTGGGCTGCATAGCAAGAATTGGATGTCGATACAGCAAAAGTTGCGAACAATATCTGGCGCATCCTTGCAAATGACACCGGTTTCCCATAACAACCCCCATAACGGAATTTTCAATGAGGGACGCAGATTATATCTGCGCAAATAATCGCCAATGATAGCAACGAATATTGCCAACCAATTTGTTGCAGCGCGGCGCCACGGCCGTCATCTGCCGGAATATCCGGGCCCCATACCTGAAAGCTTGTCGGCTGCTTATGCGGTACAAGACGCAGCAATTCATGCAACCGGCCAGTCCGTCATTGGATGGAAAGTCGGACGTATTTTCCCGCCGCTGTCTGAAACATTTGGCGCGAACCGTCTGGCCGGGCCTATCTTTACATCACACACTTTGTCGGCAGATGCAGTGGCGTCTGGCAACATATTCACCGGCGGATTTGGCGCCGCCGAGGCCGAATTTCTGATCAAGATCGGTTCCGACCTGCCGCTTGGTAAGCATGATTACACGCTGGACGAAGCCGAACGCCAAATCGAGGCGGTTCATGTCGGCATCGAAATTGCAAGCTCGCCTTTGCCCACCATCAACGAGTTGGGACCAGCCGTAACCGTTTCAGATTTCGGCAACAATAACGGCTTGATCATTGGCCAAGCGATACCCGACTGGCAGAACAGCAACTTTGCCGACTGGGTCGTTCGGTTGGAAATTGATGGCACCGTCGCCGGAAGTGGCTCAGCCAATAGCTTCCCCGATGGTCCTCTTGGCTCCGTACGCTTTCTGCTCAACAATCTGGGTGAACGCGGCATAGCCATCAAAGCGGGTACGTGGATTTCGTCGGGCGCCGTGACAGGCGTGCATCAGGTTACGGCCGGACAATCGGTACAGGCATTTTTTGACACATCATTGTTGGTAAGCTGCACAATAGAGGCCGCGCCAATCGTCTGAATATATCTATGAGAGGATGATTTATGGAGACAGCTGCAATTCCGGAACGGACTGGCCGATATCGCTGGGCCATTATCGCCCTCTTATTCTTCGCAACGACGGTCAATTATATTGACCGCACGATGCTCGGGCTGCTCGCGCCCACGCTGCAGACCGAGTTAAATTGGAATGAGGACGATTACGGCAATATCGTCACCGCATTTCAGGCGGCATATGCGCTTGGATTTTTGTTTATGGGCTATGTCATCGACCGGTTCGGACCCAAAATCGGGTATGCGATTGCGATTTCGATCTGGACGATAGGGCATGTCGCCCATGGCTTTGGCGGCTCGGTCGCATCGTTCATGGCCGCCCGCGCCGTTCTGGGCATCGGTGAGGCAGGCCACTTCCCAGCCGTTGTCCGTTCCAGCAGCGAATGGTTCCCGCAAAAAGAACGCGCTTATGCCATTGGCTGGGTCAACTCCGGCACAACAGTTGGTGTCATCCTAACCGCGCCGACCTTGTGGCTGTTTATGCAGGCGCTTGGCCTTGGCTGGC
>VFQS010001461.1_pt1 | contig 21657 bp, 18 predicted proteins | sample 3512361 | NCBI WGS metagenome assembly VFQS01 (sample SAMN10412375, study PRJNA504923) | tailings metagenome | isolation source: Relicate 1 Philex TSF3 active mining | place: Philippines
CCTTCGTGTGGACAAAAAATGACTCTTTTTTCCCTCCTCGCTGACCCCGCGCAACCAGTCTATGCTTTAAAATGCTTCCAGCCCTGTGCTGTGATTGGGTGAATATTGCCTCCGGTAGTATGCAGGTGGATTCCCTCCTTCGCATCCACGATTTCCCCGGCGATGTAAATATCCGGCAGGAACTTTACCTTATCCACATCTGCAGGGGCAATGGTGAACAACAGTTCGTAATCCTCTCCACCGCTCAAGGCACAAGTGATGGGGTCTAACTGAAACTCCAGAGCCTGTAGCTGCGCATCCGGATGAATGGGCACCCCACTCTCTTCCAGGAACGCCCCCACACCGGATTGGGTACAAATATGGAACAATTCCGAGGCCAGTCCATCGGAGATATCAATCATAGCGGTAGGAATCAATTTGTTTTTCGCAAAAGCTTCCACCATATCCCGCCGGGCCTCCGGTTTGAGTTGTCTTCCGATGAGGTAGTCCTTTCCCTCCAGTTGGGGCTGTATGCCCGGGTTGGACAAGTACAACTGTTTTTCCCGCTCCAGTATTTGAAGCCCCAGGAATGCAGCCCCAAGATCACCGGTTATACAAATCAAATCGCCCGCTTTAGCGGTATTTCGGTAGGTCATTTTTTCTGCTTCGCCCTGGCCAATCGCCGTGATGCTCAGGATGAGGCCTTTTTGGGAGGAAGACGTATCGCCCCCTACCAGATCGACCCCATAGAATCTGCATGCCGCCTCGATTCCCGCATATAGCTCGTCCAGTGCCTCTATGGAGAAGCGGTTGGATACGGCAATGCTCACCGTGATTTGCTTTGGCGTCGCGTTCATGGCGTAGATATCCGACAGGTTCACCACCACTGCTTTATACCCCAGGTGTTTGAGCGGCGTGTACATCAAATCGAAATGGATTCCCTCTACCAGCATATCGGTAGAGACCACTGTGAGGTATCCGTTGTTATCTATCACCGCCGCGTCATCGCCTACCCCTTTTATGGAGGACGCCTGTGTCGGCACAAAGCCTTTGGTGAGGTGTTCTATCAAGCCAAACTCCCCGAGGGAGTTGATGTCTGTGCGTTGTTCTGTCATAATTTTTTATCCAGAGTACCTGTTAAATCGCCTTACTGCGCATGGTGTAGGATTTCAGTCTTGGGAGTTATCCGAGTTTCAGCATGAAATCCGATACTTGCTTTTCTGCCTGTGGACCTTCTTTTTTTGCCCATTCAGCAGCTTTTTCGGCGGCGCTGCGCGCACCTGCTTTGTCGCCTTGCGAGAGCAGGAACTCGCCCAGGTCGAGGTACGTTGCGCTGCGGGGCGTGTTTTCGGCCGCCATGCGCAACAGTCGGGCGGCGTAACCCGTTCCTTGTTCGTTCAAACCGGGCTGGCCCGCAACCTCCATAGCTATGCTCTTCAGCAGATGGGAAGGTTCCGCCCCGCCTTCCTTTGCGAATATCTGGACTGCTTTGAGGTATGCTTTTGTATCTTTTGTGCGCAAAGCCTGTTCCATATCCATTCGGCTCGCGAACGCCCTGGCGCGGAGGGGCAAGAATTCACCCATTTTGCGTTCGACCTCTTCCCGCAAATCGGGCGTATTCATTTCCAGGGCCTTGCGGGCTGTACGCAGGCAGGCATCGTATATCCGGTCATTGACTTTTTCTTCACCGTGCAAGCTATTCATTTCTTTTCTGTATCGAGTGAGCCATTCGAAGACACGGGTATCGGCTTCGAGGGTAGCTTCAAAAATAATTTTCAGGTTGGCCTCTGTACTCAGGTCTGACTGGCCGCGCAGGAAGTCGTTCGCAATGCGCAAACTGGGCTCCCCGGCCCGGTTCAAGCTCCGGATATAGGTATAGACCAAGGCGGGATCGCGTTCTCCCTTCGCGTAGGCGGCTGCCAGTTCACTGCTTTTGTCCAGGCCGGCCAGTACGTTGCGGCCTATTTGAAGCATGGCATCCACCTGTTGGAAGCCCAGTACGCGTTTGATTTCCTTCCCTGTTCCATCTATGAACAACAAGGTAGGATACGCCCGTACGGGATATTGGCGCTGAAACTTCAAACCCGGCTCCTGCTCCATATCTATTTTTACAGAGATAAAATTCGCGTTGAACAGGTCCCCCACTTGCGGGTCTGGGAAAATGCGCTGGGACATCATCTTACAGGGGCCGCACCAGGTGGTATAGGCATCTACGAAGATGGGCTTTTCCTCTGCCCGGGCCTTTTCCAGGGCCTGTTCCCAGGTTCCTTCAAAAAAGACAATCCCCTGGGCAAAAGCGCCCGTATGCGCAAACCACAGCATTCCCAGAAAGAGCAAGGCTTTTTTCATATTCACTTTTTTTACAAAATTATACATAGATTCGCAAGAATTTAACCGTTCGCTACAAGATGTCCCTACGTCCGCTATTTTTACAACACGTCGCCCAGACCAGCCCCTTCCCTTTAGCCCTCGAAATAGAACGAGCGGAAGGATGTTGGCTGTATAACCGAAGCGGCAAACGCGTTCTGGACCTCATTTCCGGAATCAGCGTCAGCAGTCTGGGGCATCGGCATCCGCGGGTCGTAGCGGCCATCAAAGAGCAGGCAGATCGCTATCTGCACACGTTGGTGTATGGGGAGTTTGTACTGGAGCCGCAAGTAAAGCTGGCCACGCGGCTCGCCGGACAGTTGCCTCCCTCGCTCAACTGCACCTACTTTGTCAACTCCGGTGCGGAGGCAACAGAGGGGGCTATGAAACTCGCCAAACGCCATACCGGACGCCCTGGGTTCTTGTCCTGCAGCTACGCCTACCACGGCAGCACACAAGGTGCTGCGAGCCTGATGTGGCCAACCGACTTCACCCAGGCGTTTCATCCTCTCCTGCCCGGTATCCGGCACATAGACTTCAATTGCCTCCATTGCCTGGATCGCATTGATCGGCAAACCGCTGCTGTCATCGTCGAAACGGTACAAGCAGAATGGGGGGTCCGAAAACCCGACAAAGGCTATCTGCAAGCGCTCAGGTCGCGCTGCGACGAAACCGGTGCCCTGCTGATTTTCGACGAAATCCAGGCCGGTTACGGCCGCACTGGCTCCCTGTTCGCTTTTGAGCAGTATGGAGTAGTGCCGGATATTCTCCTCCTGGCCAAAGCTATGGGAGGCGGCATGCCCTTAGGCGCCTTTATTGCATCGCACGAGCTCATGGCTTCGCTCAGCCAGCGCCCCGTGCTTGGGCATATCACGACTTTTGGGGGGCATCCGGTATCCTGCGCGGCCGGCCTGGCAGCTCTGGAAGCCCTTTTGGAGAGCGACCTCATACAACAAGTGCCCCACAAAGAAGCTCATTTCAGGCGGCTTCTCGTGCATCCCGCGATACTGGATGTCCGCAGTGCAGGCTTGCTCATGGCTGTAGAGCTGCGCAGTGCCGAAGACGTGCGCAACACCATCCACTACTGCCTCGAGAATGGAGTCCTCAGCGACTGGTTTCTTTTCAACGACCGCGCGCTCCGCATAGCCCCGCCCCTCACTATTGGAGAGGAGGAGATAGAACTGGCTTGTACGACTATCCTGCGCGCGTTGAGCGCTTTATCCTAAGGCGATCAGAGTACTTTTCGAAGGCTTGCCTTGGGTACGTTCAGTTGGTCGCGGTACTTGGCCACGGTGCGCCTGGCAATGGGGTATCCCTTTTCCTGGAGCAGCTCTGTGAGTCGGTCATCCGACAAAGGATGCCGCTTGTTTTCCCTTCCGATCAGTTCGACGAGTATTTTTTTCACTTCCAGCGTAGAAACTTCCTCTCCCTCGCTCGTCTGCATACCTTCCGAGAAAAAGTCCTTGAGCCTGCGGGTTCCATACTCTGTTTGGACGTACTTGCTGTTCGCCACCCGCGAGATTGTGGACACATCCAGACCCGTTATCTCTGCCACATCCTGAAGAATCATGGGTCTTATTTTTTTTTCATCTCCGGTGGCAAAATAATCCTGCTGATACTGCATGATCGCATACATGGTGCGGAGCATGGTCTCGTGGCGTTGCCGGATAGCATCTATAAACCAGCGGGCAGACTCTATTTTCTGTTTGATGAAGAGCATAGCTTCTTTATCCTGTCGGGTCAGTTTTTTACTGCGGCGACGCTCGTTGTAAGAGCGGAACATATCGCGGAACTGCTCGCTGATTTTCAAATCAGGTGCGTTGCGGGAGTTGAGGCTGAGTTCCGGTTCCCCGTTTAGGTTGACCACAATAAAATCGGGGATGATGTACTGTGCCGACCGGCTGCTCATATTGCCCGTATAACCACTCGCCGGCTTGGGGTTCAGCTTCAGGATACATTCGACGGCGCGCTTCAGGGCATCTTCGTCAATCCCAAGCGTGCGTTGTAGTTTTTCAAAATGCTTTTTGGAAAACGCATCGAAATATTTGGCGATTAGCTTGTGGGCAGTCTGCAAAGCCTCCCACTGGTCATCGTCCAGATTCCGGGCATTTTCCATGAGGTACTCCAACTGGATCCGCAGGCATTCCTGCAGGTCGCGCGCGCCTGTGCCGGGGGGGTCCAGGCGCTGTACTTTTTTTAGCACCTGCAAGACTTCCCCTTCTTCCACGACGATATTTTTGGAAAACAGCAAATCATCGCACACCGAGGCAGGATCCCGGCGCAGATAGCCGTCCTCATCAATACTGCCGATAAGCTGCCGGGCAATCGCTTCCTCTCTTTCGTTTTGGAAATCCAGCATGCCCATTTGCTGTTCTAGGAATTCGTGGAACGAGTTTTCGCCGGCGATCGGCAACTGCCTGTCTTCTTCTTCTGTATGATTCGCATCGTTCCAGGCACTATATCCATCCTCCTCCCCGAGATAGTCCTGAACATAGTCTTCCTCTTCGAAGGGCGCTTCCTCCCGCTCGCCATCGCCCTCCTGGTCAAAAGAATCGGCTGGTTCAGGAGCCTCCTGCGCCGGGTCGTCTGCCAAATCGTAGTCGCCTTCTTCCAGGGCAGGATTTATCTCGAGCTCCTCCTTGATGCGCTGGTCAAGCAAAACCGTGGGCACCTGCAACAACTTCATCAACTGGATTTGTTGCGGGGACAACTTTTGTAGCTGGACCTGTTTTTGACCTATTCCTACTTTCATGGTGCTTTAAATGGCAATCAGGAACCATTCGATCCCATGGACCGACTGGACTATGCGCTCTCAGAAAGCCTTTGCGAGGAAAGCCTTGTCTTCCTCATTTCCGGCCCTATCACATTTTTTTATATAATTATTAACGATATATATTATTTTTGGTTGCAATTTACAGCAAAAATCGTTCCAAATTTATACATACACCTTACCTTAGCCTAACAATTTTTATACTATGACGGTTTCTGAAAAAACGGTGCTTTTGCGGCAGCAAATGTTCGCACACCAACTGGATGCCTATTTGGTCCCTTCCTCCGACCCGCACCAGAGCGAATACCTGAGTGCACACTGGCAGAGTCGGGCATGGCTGAGCGGTTTCAGCGGTTCTGCCGGAACCCTGGTCGTCCTGGCGGAAGAGGCCGGACTATGGACGGATTCCCGCTATTTCATCCAGGCGGAGCAAGAGCTGGCCGGCAGCGGTATTGCATTGCACCAACAGCTCGTCCCACATGCTCCCGAGCACATCGGTTGGTTGCGGGATCGCCTTATGCCAGGTGCGCGCATCGGCCTGGACGGACGGCTTTTTTCCGTACAGCAGGCTCGTTATTTAGAAAAGCAGTTTTACCCTAAAAATATTCAGTTGGACTACACCCTGGATCTGGTTGCACCTATCTGGGCAGACAGGCCCCCGCTCCCGGAAGACCCGGTTTACGAACACGATATAACTTTTGCCGGACAAAGCAGAAAAGAGAAGCTGGAATCTATCCGACAGGCTCTTGTCCACCCCTCGGATACCTTACTTTGCAGCGCACTCGACGATATTGCATGGGCACTGAACCTCCGCGGAAGCGATATTGACTGCAATCCGCTCTTCATGGCTTATCTCCTCATTTCCCCTGCACAGGCCACCTTGTACCTTTCGCCTGAAAAAATCAGCGCTTCCCTGAAAAGCACCCTCGAAGCAGATCAGATTCTTCTTCGGCCCTACGAAGCCATCTGGAGTGATGTAGAGCACCTCGCAGGAGACGCACACCTCTCTCTCGACCCCTCGCATACGAGCATAGCCCTGTATTCCCGGCTCGACCCCCAACGTATCCGGGAGATTCCCAGCCCCATACAGCAACTGAAGGCCATCAAAAACCCTGGTGAGATACGGCATATCCGTGAAACCATGCGCAAAGATGGCGTGGCCCTGCTGCACCTGTTCTGCTGGCTGGAGTCATCGCTCGACAAACAACACCGCATTACGGAATACGACGTGGCGCAGCGGTTGGCTGCCTTTCGCGCCGAGCAACCCAGGTACAAAGGGGAGAGCTTCCCGGCTATCGTCGGCTATGGAGCCAATGGGGCTATCGTCCACTATCGGCCCCAGGAGGAAAATGCCGCCCCCATCCATCCGGAGGGCCTACTCTTGCTCGACAGTGGCGGCCAGTACCTCGACGGCACGACCGATATAACCCGCACCATCGCACTGGGTACGCCGAATGAAGAACAGAAACGCGCCTACACTCTGGTGTTGAAAGGGCATATCGCCCTGGCCTCAGCCCGCTTCCCGGAAGGAACTGTGGGGATGCAACTCGACACCCTGGCCCGTTTGCCCCTTTGGATGGATGGGCTGGCCTATGGGCACGGCACCGGGCACGGAGTAGGTTTTTTCCTCAGCGTACACGAAGGGCCCAACGGGTTTGCGGCCAGTCCTGCCACTTCAAGGGGGGCCACTCCTTTCCGGCCGGGCATGCTCACGTCCAACGAACCCGGGTATTACCCAGCCGGTAAATACGGCATCCGGATAGAAAACCTGCTGCTCTGCGTGGAAAGTCAGGAATATCCCGGTTTTTTGCAGTTTGAAACCGTTTCCCTGTTTCCGATAGATACTACGCTCATAGATATCCGCCTGCTGCATCCCGAGGAGATCCGGTGGCTGAACGATTACCACCAAAAAGTGTTTGATGGGTTGGCGCCCTTGCTCGGGGCAGACGAAGTCGTCTGGCTCAAAGCAAAATGCCGCCCTTTGTAACGAGTTCATCGCTACTCCGGGAGAAATTTCCTGTCAGCAGGTGAAAGGCAGACTGTTTGCACAACCCCAAAAAATCATTTCGAAATCATGCATGCTACCCAAAAAGACATCCGCACCCTGACACTCCCCGAATTAGAGGCCGCTTTCCGGGAGATGGGCGAGCCCGGTTACCGGGCAGGGCAGGTGTATGCCTGGCTCTGGCAAAAAGGTGTCCATAGTTTTGAGGCGATGACCAATCTATCCCGGGCCCTCCGGACTCAGTTGCAGGGGCTTTTTGAAATCCGGGGCATTATCCCCGACAAGATACAGCACAGTGCGGATGGAACGGTCAAAACCCGCTTCCGCCTCTACGACGGCCACCTGATAGAGTCGGTGCTCATTCCCGTTCCGGAGGAGCAGCGATATACCGTTTGTGTTTCCTGCCAGGTAGGGTGCAGTCTCACCTGTACCTTTTGCGCCACCGGACGCATGAAGCGCGTCCGCAATCTGGATCCCGCTGAAATTTTCGACCAGGTATATCTCGTCAACCAACAAGCATTGGACTTATTCGGGCATCCGCTCACCAACGTCGTATATATGGGCATGGGCGAGCCCTTGCTGGCCTATGCCAACGTCATGGCCTCCATTGAACGACTGACCTCTGAAAATGGACTGAACATGTCGCCCAAACGAATCACGATCAGCACTGCGGGGATTGCAAAAATGATTCGGAAATTAGCCGACGACGAAAGCAAGGTCAACCTGGCGCTGTCTCTCCATGCGGCCGACGATACCAAACGCGATAACATCATGCCCATCAACGAGCAGAATAACCTTCAGGAGCTCATGGATGCCCTGGACTACTACTACCGGAAAACAAAAAACCGGATCAGCTACGAATACATAGCTTTTGAAGGATTCAACGACAGTGTGCAGGACGCTGAAAACCTCGTCCGCCTGTGCCGGCGTTTTCCTGTCCGCGTAAACATCATAGAGTACAACCCCATTGAAAATGCCCCGTTCGGGAAAGCAAGAGAAGATCGTATCAACGCCTTTGCCCAGGTATTGAGGGCCAGAGATGTGATGGTCACCCTGCGGAGGAGCCGGGGAAAAGATATTGACGCCGCTTGTGGGCAACTCGCCAATAAGGAATAAAAAAAGCGCACGCTTGGTATGCGTGCGCTTTGCGCCTCAGGTAGGGCTCGAACCTACGACCTACGGATTAACAGTCCGCCGCTCTAACCGGCTGAGCTACTGAGGCATTCCGGTTTCATTTGGAAAGTGCTTTTTCGATAGAATCATGCTGCTTTCAAAATGCGAGTGCAAAGTTATGTGCAAAGACAATAATGTGCAATATTTGCAATCATTTTTTTAAAACATTTTTTCATGAGTTTACTTACGGTTGGAACAGTTGCCTTTGATGACATAGAAACGCCTTTTGGGCGGGCCGAGCGCGCCATTGGGGGCGCTGCCTCCTACATCACGCTCGCGGCTTCGTATTTTATAAAGGATATCCGTCTGGTGTCGGTCATCGGTGGGGATTTCCCGAAAGAATTTCTGTCTGATTTGGAAAGCAGGGGCGTCAACCAGGAGGGTTTGCAAATCAAGGCCGAAGAGAGATCATTTTTCTGGGCAGGCCGCTACCACAACGACATGAACAGCCGGGACACCCTCGACACCCAACTCAATGTCCTGGCCGATTTCGATCCCGTACTGCCTGCGCAGTACAAGAAGACCGATTTCGTCCTGTTGGGCAACCTCACGCCAAGCGTTCAGATGCGCGTCATTGAGCAATTGGAGGTACGCCCGAAGCTCGTTGCGCTCGACACGATGAACTTTTGGATGAACACTGCCTGGGACAGCCTTCTCGAGGTACTGAAAAAGGTGGATATGTTGATTATCAACGATGAAGAAGCGCGTCAGCTATCCGGGGTTTACTCGTTGGCAAGAGCGGCAGAACAAATCCACCAAATGGGACCCCGATATGTCGTAATCAAGAAAGGGGAACATGGGGCTTTTCTTTTTGAAGGCGAGAACGTATTTTTCGCACCTGCCCTCCCCTTGCTCGAAGTGTTCGATCCCACCGGTGCCGGAGATACCTTTGCGGGCGGGTTCATGGGCTACTTAGCCGCTACAGGAGAGGTTGACTTTGAAAATCTGAAACGCGCAGTGATCTATGGGTCGGCCATGGCATCCTTTTGCGTGGAGCGCTTTAGCGTAGAGCGGCTTCGCTCCCTAAGCCAACAGGAGATTCAGGACAGGGTGGATCGCTTTGTGCGGCTGGTACACTTCCGGGTGTAAATACACCGGAGCAGCTCATCAGATGTGTGGCGAGGGGGATTATCAGGGTAAGGCTTGTTTTTCACCTCATCAGCCCCTCGCAACAAGTTTATTCTTCGATTACAGCGGAAAGACCGCGGTCCACCAGCGCCTCCCTCTTGGGTTTCAGCACCGATTTGGGCGCTGTCTTCACCGTTGCTTTTCCCTTAAAGTGAATAATGAGGGAGAGCTGCTCAGCCTGGGTTTCGGAATGCTCCAGCACTTCTATGAAACACTGGATGACCCACTCGAATGAGTTGTGGTCGTCGTTGTACACGACCAGTCGGGCCTGGTTGCCCGTATCCCCGTCGGAAATCTCCTCTTCCAGGGCTACCTCCTCATTTTCTTCCCATGCTTTTTCAGGGTATGCCGCCATTGTATCGAAACTTTGTGCTGTAAGATAGCTACCCCCGGGCAGGGGGAGGGCTACCTATTTTCGGAAGCCTTTCCCCACCCGGGGGTATCGAGCGTTTTTTGAGCAGATACAGCCGTTAAGCCAGAGTATTCAAGGTTTCTTTAATCAGCTCGAAGTTCGGGAGGTCACCCGCGCTTTCGAGTACTTCGGCATAGCGGATGATTCCTTCTTTATCCACGACGAAAGCAGAGCGCTTGGCCACCCCCTTCATGCCGAGCACGAAATTTTCGTATAGACAGTCATAGGCACGCGCGACCTCTTTGTTATAGTCAGACAGGAGGGGAAAATTCAAGCTTTGCTCTTCCTTGAATTTTGCCAGTGTGAAAGGAGAATTTACGGAGATAGCCAGTACCTGGGCATTTGCGGAAGCGTACACGGAGATATTGTCGCGCGCTGCGCAGAGTTCCTGTGTACATACGCTGGTGAACGCCATAGGAAAGAACAGAATAAGTACGTTCTGGCCATGGTAATCCTTGAGGGAAACCTCTTGTTTGGACGTCGAAATCAAGGTGAATTCCGGCGCTTTGTCGCCAACATTAAGCATAGGTATTTCTTTTTTTATAGCTTGGGTAAAAAAACCGTTTTGAACCGGATAAACAAGCGTATTGCAAGGAGGACAGCGAGGGGAGAAAAGAGCTATTTTAACCCCTTATACGATTCCCCTTACAATAAGCTAATATAAAGCCAAAAACAAAAAAATAGTTCATGTCCCTCCAAAAAAGAGCCTACATAGAGTTGCACATTGCCGTTCTCCTTTTTGGCTTTACGGCCATTTTAGGGAACCTGATTCAAATGAATGCGTTGCTGTTGGTTTGGTGGCGCGTCGGTATTACCAGTGTAAGCCTTTTGTTTTTGTTGAAAGGAGGGCAGGCAGTAGCGGCATTGAGTCGGGAGGACATTGTCCGGATTGTAGGGATTGGTTTGTTGGTAACGGTACACTGGCTTGCCTTTTACGGAGCCATAAAAGTATCCAATGCATCCATCGCATTGGTTTCCCTGGCGACCACTTCTTTTTTCACTGCCCTTCTGGAGCCCCTGGTTACCCGTCAGCGGTTCAAGTGGGCAGAACTTGGGCTTGGGTTGCTGATACTCCCCGGCATGATGCTGATCGTAGGCGGGTTGAACTGGTCTCAATACGCCGGAATCGCACTGGGATTGGTTGCAGCGCTTTTACAAGCCCTTTTCGGCACGCTGAACAAGGTGCAAGTCGGCAAAAAAATAAACCCCTTTGCGCTTACTTTTATCCAGTTAGGGAGTTCCTGGTTGTTCCTGTCCTTGCTTATTCTACCCGCCTGGCAGCTATTGCCTTCCTTTTCTTTTTCGCTGTTCCCTCCAAGAGCGATAGACTGGGTCTATTTGTTGGCGCTGGCATTGGGATGTACCACTTTAGGGTACGTGCTTTCCCTCAGGGCTTTGCGCCATATTTCTGCGTTTGCCTCGAGTCTGACCGTCAACCTGGAGCCTGTGTATGGGATAGTGCTCGCCTGGTTGTTGCTTGGAGAGGACAAAGAGCTGAGCTTTCCCTTTTACGCGGGCAGTGCCGTTATTGTGCTGGCCGTGTTACTATATCCCATCTTACAAAAACGGGCACTGCAAAAACGCAGCGAGGATTAATCGCCCGTTTCTTCCTGATGCTGTTCGTCTGGCATGCCACGCCCGTCGTTGCGCGACCCATCGGGTTCCTGTTCGATTTCCGCATCTTCATGCTGGGTAGGGAAATGAAGCGCTTCTTCGTGCGATTTGAAAGGGCGTGGCCCGATCAAGCGTTCGATGTCTGATTTGTGCAGCACCTCTTTATCCAGTAGCGTATGGGCCAGGATTTCGAGTTCCTCGCGGTGCTCTTTCAGAAGTTCCTGGGCCCGCTGGTATTCGCGGTCGAGGAGTTTGCGCACTTCGGAATCTATCAGCGTTGCGGTATCGTCGGAGTAGGGTTTTTGGAACGACTCGTTCGACAGGCCGTAGAAGGAGACCTGGCCGACCTGTTCGTTCATACCGAATACCGAGATCATACTGTAGGCCATTTTTGTCACCTGGTCCAGATCGCTTTGCGCCCCGGTTGATATTTTACCGAATACGATTCGTTCTGCTGCACGCCCCCCGAAGGTCATACAGATCCGATCCAGGAGGGCCTCCGTACGAGTGATGTACTCTTCTTTGGGCAAGTACTGGGCATATCCGAGCGTACCGATACCCCGGGGTACGATAGTGACCTTTACGAGTGGGGAAGCATGCTCCAGGTACCAGCCGCAGACCGCGTGGCCGGCTTCGTGGTAGGCGATGATTTTCTTTTCGTCTGGGGAAATGAGTTTGTTCTTTTTCTCCAGTCCACCGATTACGCGGTCGAGCGCATAGTTGAAGTCATCCATATCCACTGCCTTTTTGTTGTGGCGGGCGGCGATGAGGGCAGCTTCATTGCAGACATTGGCGATATCCGCCCCTGCGAACCCGGGCGTCATTTCGGCCAGTGCGAAGGGCGATACATTGTTGGATTTTTTAATATTGTTCAAATGTACTTTGAAGATGGCCTCTCTACCTTTGAGGTCTGGGCGGTCAATACCGATTTGGCGGTCGAAGCGCCCTGGGCGGAGCAGGGCGGAGTCCAGTACATCCGGTCGGTTGGTAGCCGCCATGAGGATGACCCCTTTGTCGGTAGAAAATCCATCCATTTCGACCAGGAGCTGGTTCAAGGTATTTTCCCGTTCGTCATTTCCGCCCTGGAAGTTGTTTCGACCGCGGGCCCGTCCGATGGCATCAATTTCATCAATAAAAACGATACAAGGCGCTTTTTCGCGAGCCTGTCGGAACAGATCCCGCACGCGGGAGGCTCCCACCCCTACGAACATTTCCACGAAGTCCGAGCCGGAGATAGAGAAGAACGGAACACCTGCTTCGCCGGCGACTGCCTTTGCGAGCAGCGTCTTACCGGTACCGGGAGGGCCTACCAACAACACCCCTTTGGGGATTTTGCCCCCCAGAGCCGTATATTTTTTGGGGTTTTTCAAAAAATCTACGACTTCGACGACTTCTTCCTTGGCTTCATCCAGTCCGGCTACGTCGGCGAAGGTGATATTGACTTTGCTGTTTTGGTCAAAAAGAGTAGCCTTGGACTTACCGATATTGAAGATTTGGCCGCCGGGGCCACCGGGGCCGCCCCCTACCCTGCGCATAATGAACATCCACACCGCTACGATAAGGACGATTGGCAATATCCAGGTCAGCAGCAGAGGCAAAATATTGGTGCGGGTACCAAAGGAAGGGCGTATGAACTCCTCCGGCTTGATACCTGCCATTTCCTGTTGTTTTTCGATGAAGTCGCTGAACATCTTTACGTCCCCTATTTCGAGGTAAAAATGGAAGCGTTCGCCATTTCCGAAGCTCGTTTTGGCAGCGTCCTCATATTTGTGGAGGGCGTCTTTTTTCAAATAGATAAATGCCTTCTCCTTATTGACGACCTCTATTTTGTAGATATCCCTGCCTTTGAGCATATTGCCGAGCCGGGTGAACGTCAGGGGCTGTTGGTTAGCCCCCATCAGGGAGAAGAACTGCATCCCGATGATAGCCAGGGCAATGATTCCCCATATCCAGAATGTATTGAACCGGGGTGCATTACCGTTGGTATCGTTTCTTTTATTCTCTTCCATTAAAGCAGCTTTTTAACGCCTGTTTCTTTTTATGTATAACGGCCCGATTTTCCAATCGTTGCCTATTTTAGACCAATACCCTTTCGTATTCCTACAAACTCTCGTATTCCGTTACTTTTGCATCGCTCCACAAGCTTTCCAACTCATAAAAGGAGCGCGTATCGGGATGGAAGACATGTACGACTGTGTTGAAGTAGTCCATACATATCCAGAGTGCGTTTCGCGTACCTTCTACATGGCTTGGGTAAAGCCCTATACTATCCTTCAGATTTTTTTCTATCCGGTCGGAAATAGCCTTGACCTGGGTGGTGGAAGTACCTTCACAGATTATAAAAAAGTCGGCCGGCCCGTCCAAAAGCCGCAGGTCTAATTTGACGATTTGCTTTCCTTTGACATCCCGGATGCTGTCTATGATCAATTCGTTCAATTGATCCACATCGAGGTTGGGCTTTTTTTGTTTGTTGGCTTTGGTTTGCGTGTTCAAGATTGCGTCTGTTATTTTTGCGTATTTTTTAGGGGGGATTATCCGTTTGTGGTTCCGGGGATAAAAACACTTGCGTGATCTTCGCGTTAAAGGTTGTAAAATTTAACTAATTGACAGATACTAACACGAATATTATTGGAAAGGTTCTATACCGCTTTGAGGAACTCCCCTCAACCAATCAATATGCATTGGAATTACTTTCAAAAAGTACGCCGGAGGAAGGGACTGCCATTTCGACACTAAACCAGACCGCAGGGCGCGGCCAAATTGGCAGAAAATGGGAAAGCGCCCCGGGAGAGAACCTGACCTTCAGTATTATATTGTACCCGAATTTCCTGACTGCCGCCCAGAACTTTCAGTTGAACAAAGCCTTTTCGCTTGGTGTGCGCGATTTTGTGGAATCTGTTCTCCCCTCCTTCCGCGTTTTTGTGAAATGGCCCAACGATATATATGTCAACGACAGAAAAATCTGTGGCATACTGATACAGAACGCCATACAAGGAAGCAGGATACAAAGCACAGTACTGGGGATAGGGCTTAACGTAAATCAAAGCCAATTTGCCTGGGCGCCGAATGCGACCTCCCTTTTTTTGGAAAGCGGCCGAACCTTTTCCCTGGACCAGACCTTACCGGACGTATTCTTTTTTTTGGAAAAGCGCTACCGACAGCTCTCTTCGGATATCCGAACACTGAACGAAGACTATCTGAGTGCTCTGTACCGCATCCACCAGGAAACCGAATTCCAACAACCCGATGGGCAGCGGTTCAAAGGAACCATTACCGGCGTAGGCCCTGCCGGACACTTGCTCATACTGTGCGGGCATCAGGTACGCAGCTACGACCTCAAAGAGATACAAATGATTTTATAATCCGGAACCACCAAACCACATGCACGTTTCACTACTCACCATCGGCGATGAAATCCTAATCGGGCAGGTAGTAGATACCAATTCCGCCTGGATGGGCCAGCAACTCAATCTCGCTGGCTACCGCGTACACAGCATCTATTCCGTAGGCGATACCTTGGAAGCTATCCAAACCGGAATCCGCCAGGCATTTGGGTCAGCTGATATCGTACTCGTGACCGGAGGCCTTGGCCCTACCAAAGATGACATCACCAAAACAGCGCTCGCCGATTTTTTTGGTACGGAACTGGTTTTTCACTCCCCTACTTTTGAACGGATTGCCCGGATTTTTGAAAAATTCAACCGGCCGGTACAGGAAGCGCACCGCCTACAGGCGATGCTGCCGGCCAATGCCGAAGTGTTGCCCAATAAAATGGGTACCGCACCCGGATTATGGATAGAAAGCGAAGGGAAAGTACTGGTCTCTATGCCCGGGGTGCCCTACGAAATGCAGTACCTCATGGAACACGAAGTATTGCCTCTATTAAAAACCAGGTTTCCAGGTACGCCCGTCGCCCACCGAACGCTGCTCACCATAGGAGAAGGAGAGTCCATCCTTGCCGACCGGATCAGCGATTGGGAAGACCGTCTGCCTTCGCAACTCAAACTCGCCTATCTTCCCGGTATTGGCCAGGTCAGGTTGCGACTCACCGGCACGGATCCAAACGAAGCACAGCTCCACGCCCTGCTCGACCAAAAAGCAGCTGAATTGGCCGATCTCGTACAGGATTGCCTGTACGGCACGGGACAAGACCAAATCGAAGCGGCGGTGGGCAGGATGTTGCAAGCCCGGGGGCTGCGCCTGGCTACTGCCGAAAGTTGCACCGGCGGGCATATCTCTCACCTCATCACGTCCGTACCCGGCGCTTCCGCCTACTTCGAGGGAGCTGTGGTGGCCTACTCCAATACTGCAAAAACAGCCCTTCTGGGCGTTTCCCCCCACCTTATCGAAAAACACGGCGCTGTCAGCGAAGCCTGTGTGCAAGAAATGGCCACAGGGGTGTTGCGTGCATTGCCAGCCCATATCGCCATTGCCATTTCCGGGATTGCCGGGCCAGACGGCGGCACAGCAGATAAGCCGGTAGGCACCATCTGGATGGCGGTGAGCGATGGCCGACAGATTACGACACAAAAAATACACGCCGGCAAAGACCGTTTGAAAAATATCCAGTTCAGCAGTGTACAAGCCCTGAACCTGCTGCGCAGATTCCTGGTACAACACTACCCGGCACAACCGTAACCTTTCGCAAATACCCGTCTGTACCCGGCCCTTTACGAATATTGTGGGCTTTTTTGCATTAGCCCTTAATTTACTGTAATTTTGCGACGCATTTTTCCTGTATCGGACAAGACAAACAAAACCAAAAAACCACATGGCCCGCTTCGAACTCTCAATGCCCAAAATGGGCGAAAGCATCATGGAGGCTACTATTCTCCGTTGGGTCAAGAAAACCGGCGATATCGTGGACCTGGATGAAACGGTCGTCGAAATCGCCACGGACAAGGTGGATTCCGAGATCCCGTCGCCGGTAAGCGGCCGGATTGTGGAGATACGGTCACAGGAAAATGATACCGTTGAAGTAGGGAAGGTCATTGCCGTCATCGAGACCGAAAACCTCTCGGAAGCGGCAGCATCACAGCCTTTAGCCGACTCTGGCTTTGATTCGGCACCGCAGGTCTCGAGCCAGCCCGCCCCGAGCCTTGCTACCGCTGAACCGGCCGTTGCACAACGAGGTACTTCTGCAAAAAGCAATCGCTTCTATTCCCCCTTAGTGCGCAACATAGCCCGGCAGGAAAATATTGCCGAGCAAGAACTGGACCGCATTCAGGGCAGCGGAGAAAATGGCAGGGTAACTAAAAAGGATATCCTCTCTTTTATAGCGAACAGGCAGTACCAGCCCGCGCCCCCGCCTGAAACCCCGACGGCCTCTCCTGCTAAGCCCGTATATTCCTCCCTCGACGGAAATGTGGAAATCATCGAGATGGATCGTATGCGGAGGCTCATCGCCGACCACATGGTCCTCTCTAAACACACCGCCCCACACGTCACCTCTTTTGTGGAAGTGGATGTCACCGAAATAGTAAACTGGCGGGAGCGGGTGAAAGACCAGTTTTTGAAACAGTATGGGGAAAAAATCACCTATACGCCTATCTTTATCGAAGCCGTCGCAAAAGCACTGCGCGATTTCCCCATGGTCAATATATCCGTGGATGGTTCGCGCCTTATTCTTAAAAAAGATATCCATATAGGGATGGCGACGGCCCTCCCTTCCGGCAACCTCATCGTACCCGTCATTCGAAATGCCGATACGCTGAACCTCGCAGGACTGACTAAAGCGGTAAATGATCTGGCAAACCGAGCCCGTGCCAATCAACTGCGCCCCGAAGAAATACAAGGCGGAACCTTCACCCTGACCAATGTGGGCAACTTTGGGAACGTAATGGGTACGCCCATCATCAACCAGCCCCAGGTAGCTATCCTCGCCGCAGGGGCCATCCGGAAAAAACCAGCCGTGGTAGAGACCCCATACGGGGACCTCATCGCCGTACGCCAGCTCATGTTCCTTTCGATGTCCTATGACCACCGCGTGGTAGATGGTGCCCTCGGCGGGTCCTTCCTGCGCAGAGTAGGCGACTATCTCGAAGCGTTCAACCCGGACCGAACGATATGACATCCATCTGAAGCATGGTACGACGGCTTCAGGTATTTTTTATACAAACGCTTGTTTTATCAAAAGAAAACTTGTCTGAAATACCCTGCGCCGATGTATGACTCTTCCGGAATTGGCCCGGATTGTTTTTTCATCCGCTTTTCCCATTTTAACCCAGAAAAAACCATGCGGACGTTCTATCTACTCTGCCTCTTCCTTTTCCTTGCACCGTTATTTTCCGCTGCACAGGGTGGTACTTTGGCTGATAAAAAACGTCAGGCCAAGGAATTTTTCATCAATGCGCATTACCAGGATGCCCTTCGAGTGCTACAGACTGCGCAGAACAACCAACAATCCGACCGGGAATCCATCTTCCTGAAAGCTCTTTGCCTATACCAGCTCAACAAACTGAACGATGCAGAGCTCTTATTCAAGGGGCTCATCGAAGAGAAATCTGCCTATCCCGAAAGCTGGCTTTACTTGGCCCGTATTTACCACGACCGGCATGAGTTCCTTACTGCATCGGACTACTATAAGGCGTACTTGAAGACGCTTGCTTTCAACGACCCCAACCGATCCGGTATCCGGGACGCCATACGGCGCTGCTCGAACGGAATCCAATGGCAGTTCCGCCAGCCCCTCGCCATCGTCGAAAACCTGGGGCCCCAAATCAACACCTCTTACGATGAGTTTGGTCCCATTTTGAGCCCTGCCTCGACCGAACGGCTTTATTTTTCCTCTGCGCGCCCCGGTAGTACGGGTGGCCTTAGAAATCGAAGCGGCCAACCCGACGAAGTATATGGCCGCTTTACTTCTGATATTTTCTATGCGCAGCTACAAAATGGGCAATGGAAAAATACCACCGGGTTGAGCTATACCATCAACAGCCCCAGACACGAGGTCGCCCTGGATTTCGGATTGGGAGGCAGGTCATTGTACTACTTCAAAGGGAATAATTTTTCCCAGGGGCAAATCTATGTGGACAGCACCAAAGCAGGGGCGTCCGGAGGTATGGCCTCAGACATCTTCTACGGCCCGGTGGATGCCCTTGCGGGTATTAGCGCCCCTCACTTTATGAACGATAAGACCATCATTTTCCCCAGTCAGCGCCCCGGAGGCTATGGGGGACTGGATCTCTACAAGACCGAGTTTTCCAATGGCCAGTGGTCTGTACCCCAGAACCTGGGCCCCACGATCAACAGCGCTTATGATGAGACGACCCCTTTCATGGCCCGAGATGGAAAATCGCTGTACTTCAGCACCAACAATACCGAACTGAGCATGGGTGGGTTTGACGTGGTCAAAGCCGTATTCAACACCTATGCCGGAAACTGGACGCGTCCTGTAAACCTCGGCATGCCGGTCAACTCCGCTGGCGACGAGACCCATTTTCGCCTTTCCCGCGACGGCTATTCTGCTTATTTTGCTTCCTCCCGGAAAGACGGCATGGGAGAACGAGACCTTTTTGCCGCTTATTTTTTTGATTACCTGCCTGAAATGGGCGCAGCAGAACCCGCTGGCAAAAGACCAGTTTACGTTCAGCTCGTACCCCATCCCCGGGAAGAACCAAAAACTACCCGGTTTTTAGACCGGATAAGCCCCAATGGCCATTAGCCTTATAGCGGGAAGAGAATCCCCCAGTGCAATCTAACCCGCTCTTTTTTCCCCTTGGCCACCCCTTGCAACCAGCCTATTCAAATAGAAAGTATTATCTTGCTTTTCTTCCAATAAAATCATTCTGTTTACACCAAATTTAGTTGTACAAGCCATGCATAAATTCACTCTCGTCGCTATTTTTTTTGGCCTGACTATGCTCAACTGCAGCAATATCAACCCGCCAGCGCCCAAGTTCCTGCGCTCCAAAGAATCGCGCAACCTGCAATTGGACCGGATTAAACTTCCGGCAGGGTTTAAAATAGAGGTCTTCGCAGAGAAAGTCGTCAATGCACGCTCCCTTTGTCTGACACCGGGTGGAACCTTGTTTGTCGGCACCCGCGACAAGGGCAATGTGTATGCGCTGCGGGATACCGATGGCGATATGCGCGCCGACAAACAGTACACCATCGCGACGGGGCTCAATATGCCCAATGGGGTAGCCTTCCGCGACGGGGCCCTTTTCGTAGCCGAAGTAAACCGAATCCTGCGCTTCGATCAAATCGAATCCAAGCTGTCCAGCCCACCCGCGCCCGTCGTAGTTTATGACAAATACCCGACTGACCGCCACCACGGGTGGAAATATATCGCGTTTGGCCCTGATGGTAAACTCTACGTGCCCGTAGGTGCCCCTTGCAATATTTGCGAACCGGAAGAAATATACGCCAGCCTCACTCGAATCAACCCTGATGGAAGCGGGCTTGAGATCGTACAGCACGGCATCCGCAATACGGTTGGGTTTACCTGGCATCCCGTCACCAAAGAACTCTGGTTCACCGACAACGGCCGCGACCTGCTCGGCGACGATATCCCGGCCTGCGAACTCAACCGCGCACCCAAAGATTTTATGCACTTTGGGTACCCTTATTGCCACCAAGGCGACCTGCAGGACCAGGACGTAAAGGCCCAGCGTCCCTGTAGCGAATTTACCCCGCCCGCACAAAACCTCGGCCCCCATACCGCACCGCTCGGACTCGAATTCTACACCGGAAAGCAATTCCCGCAATCCTATCGAAACCAAATCCTCGTAGCCGAGCACGGCTCCTGGAACCGGTCCAAAAAATCGGGCTATAAAATATCCCTGGTGACCCTGGATGAAAAATTCAACGCCATCAAGTATGAGCCGTTTGCCCAAGGCTGGCTCGACGTGGAAAAAGACGAAGCGTGGGGCAGACCTGTAGATCTCGAGTTCCTGCCGGATGGTTCCATGCTCGTTTCCGATGACTACGCAGATGCCATCTACCGCATTTCCTACCAGGGCAAATAACCAGACTTGTTGCGCGGGGACATCGAGGGGTCAAAAAGGCCTTTTTTCGCCCACACTATGCCTTTTTTCGGTCATATAGCGAGGCTATACTCCCTCAAAAAGCCTTCGTGTGGACTAAAAACGACTCTTTTTTCTCTCCTCGCTGACCCCGCGCAACAAGTCAACTCTCCGAATCCTTTTTCTTTATCCTATATAATAAACACCAAATGAACTTAGCCGTAGTAGGTACTGGTTATGTCGGACTGGTAACCGGAACCTGTTTTGCCGAAACAGGAAACCACGTGATTTGCGTGGATATCGACGCTGAAAAGGTTGCACGCATGCAAAATGGGGAAATCCCGATCTACGAGCCCGGCCTGGAAGTTATCTTTGAGCGAAATACCCGGCAGGGCCGTTTAAAGTTCACGACCGACCTAAAGGAAGCCGTAGATGCTTCTGAAATCATTTTCCTGGCGCTCCCAACTCCGCCAGGCGAGGATGGCTCCGCCGACTTATCCTATATTATGGCTGTAGCTGAAGATCTGTCGGGTATAATCACCTCTTACAAGGTAATTGTTGACAAAAGTACGGTACCGGTAGGTACGGCAGAAAAGGTACACGCCGTATTGTCCAAAAACTTGAGCGAAACCCTGTTCGACGTCGTCTCCAATCCTGAATTTTTGCGGGAAGGCGTGGCGGTTGAAGATTTCCTCAAGCCCGACCGCGTCGTAGTGGGCACTAGTTCAGAAAGAGCACGCAAATGCATGCGCCAACTGTACGAGCCCTTTGTACGCCAGGGCAATCCCATATTGTTCATGGATGAACGCTCGTCGGAGATGACCAAATACGCGGCCAACTCCTACCTCGCTACCCGCATTTCGTTCATGAACGAGGTGGCCAACCTTTGTACCATCGTAGGAGCCAATGTAGATATGGTGCGCATGGGTATGGGCAGCGATTCCCGCATTGGAAAGCGCTTTTTGTTCCCGGGCGTCGGATATGGAGGCAGCTGCTTCCCCAAAGACGTACAGGCCCTTGCGAAAACAGCGGATGAAGTACAATACGACTTCAAAATACTCCGGGCAGTCATGCAGGTGAACGACCGACAGCGCTTGCTTCTGGCAGAACGAATCAAAGCCTTCTTTGGCAATCAACTCCAGGGCAAAACCATTGCGATCTGGGGCCTTGCTTTCAAGCCCAATACCGACGATATCCGCGAAGCCCCCGCCCTGTACATCATCGAAGAATTACTCAAGGCAGG
>VFQS010001462.1_pt1 | contig 21645 bp, 16 predicted proteins | sample 3512361 | NCBI WGS metagenome assembly VFQS01 (sample SAMN10412375, study PRJNA504923) | tailings metagenome | isolation source: Relicate 1 Philex TSF3 active mining | place: Philippines
CAGCAACACCAAGGCCTTTCAGGCTTGAAGCGCCGCTCACTGTATCAGTGCTTCCCAAGCTTTCCGGAGCCGTTGCGAGGCCGCTTCAAAGGATGATGGAAGGTGCATTCCTACAATCTCCCCTCTCCCTGCCAGCAGCGCTCCCATGAGCACCAAACCCCTGGTGATCTCGCCGTCGATTCTTTCGGCCGATTTCTCCCGTCTCGGCGATGACGTGCGCGCTGTGGATCAAGCCGGCGCCGACTGGATTCACGTGGACGTGATGGATGGCCGCTTCGTGCCGAACATCACCATCGGACCCCTGATCGTTGAAGCGCTGCGTCCGGTGACCCAGAAGCCCCTCGACGTTCACCTGATGATCGTGGAGCCGGAGAAATACGTGGCCGATTTCGCCAAGGCCGGCGCCGACATCATTTCCGTTCAGGTGGAAGCCTGCACCCACCTGCACCGCAACCTGGCCCAGATCAAGGATCTCGGCAAGATGGCCGGCGCCGTGCTCAACCCCGGCACCCCGATCGACACGCTCGAGTACTGCCTTGAGCTGTGCGACCTGGTGCTGGTGATGAGCGTGAACCCCGGCTTCGGCGGCCAGAGCTTCATCGAAAACCAGGTGCAGAAGATCCGCGACCTGCGCCGCATGTGCGATGAGCGCGGCCTCGATCCCTGGATCGAAGTGGACGGCGGAATCAAGGCCGAGAACGCCTGGAAGGTGATCGAGGCTGGTGCTAACGCGATCGTGAGCGGCTCAGGCGTGTTCAACCAGCCCAGCTACGCCGATGCCATCACCGGCATTCGCAACAGCAAGCGGCCTGTGGCTGTGGCAGCCTGAACGCCATGCTTGGCCTGCCCAGCAGGCCATCTCAAAAACCGCCAGCTTGTATGTCTTGTACAAGCTGGCGGTTTTTCGTTGACAGGAAGTGTCTCGTTTGTGAGTGTGGTCGGCGGGTGTCGTCGCCGTTGAGCCTGCCGCTGCGCCAGCACTGATTAAGCGCTGAGGAACCAGCCGTAGCTGTGCAGGCCGATGCCCAGCAGATTCACGCCGATGTAGCACACGCAAATCACCACCAAACCGGCGACCGCCACCATCGCCGGCCGCCGGCCCTGCCAGCCGCGGCTCAGACGGGTGTGCAGATAAGCGGCATACACAAGCCAACAGATCAGAGCCCAGGTTTCCTTGGGGTCCCAGCTCCACCAGCTGCCCCAGGCTTCATTCGCCCACACCGCACCGCTCACGATGCCGATCGAGAGCAACAAAAAGCCCACGGTGATCGTGCGGTAGCTGAGGCTGTCGAGCTGCTCACTCAGCGAAATGGTGGCGCTGCTCAGTTGCAGGGCTGCCGGTGAGCCGCCCTCGATGGCAAGCCTGGCCTGGCGGAAGGATCCACTGCCAATCGAGCTGCTGCGCAGCTCCAATTGTTGGCCGCGATCGGTGAACAGCACCGCCAATGAGAGCAGGGAGCCGACAAGCAGGGCTGCGTAGCTGACCATGATCACGCTCACGTGCATCACGAGCCAGCTGGACCTTAGAGCCGGCACCAGTGGAGCGGCCTGCTGCAGCTGATCAGGCAGGGCGAAGCTGGCAAAGGCCACACAACCAAGGCCCATCGGTGTCGCTGCAGCCGCGACGATCGGAGAGGGGTAACTGCGCTCCACCAGCAACTGGGTAAGAGTGCAGGCCCACGCGAGGAAGCAAAGGGACTCGTAGAGATTGCTGATCGGAAAGTGACCCGACTGCCACCAGCGCAAGACGAGCTGGGCAGTGAGCGCCAGGTTGGCCGCTGCCACCATCAGGCGCACGGCCTGACTGCCCTGGCCGCCGCCGCTCACACTCCAGAAGGCCAGAGGTAGGGACAGGAGCAGCAAGGCAAAGGCACCGAGGCCAAGGGCCAAAACCGGATCGGTCACGAAAAGGGAGAACCACACGGTGGAATGCCGCCCAGTCTGCCGTGCAGGGAGGTCTCAGCGGCTGGCTTGTCTCAACAGCACAAGACCGCCGCCAAGGCCGATGAACACCGGCATCCACGCGGCAAAGAAGGGGAGCAAGGTGCCTTTGATCCCCAGCGAACTGAAAATGAACGACATCAGGTAGTACCCGAAGATCAGCAGCACACTGATGCCAAAGCCCTGGCTGCGGCTTGTGCGGGCATTGGGACGCACCCCAAGGCTGCTGCCAATCAGGCCGAACACCAGACAGATAGCCGGGAACGCAAATTTCTCCTGAATACGCACCCGCAGGCGTCTTGCTTCCTTGCGATCGCCGGCCTGCTCCAGCAGGGCTTCGGCTCGCCAAGCCTGAGCCACGGTCATCTGGGCGGCATCACTGGGCAACTTGCCCACATCCAACGGGCCCTTGGTGAAGGGATAGAAATAACGATCGAAATCAGCGGAGGTGGTGCGGTTGTTGGCACTATCGATATCGACAATGCGGCCATCACGGAACTCCCACATGCTGCGCGCAGCATTCCAGGTGCCCGTTTTCGCGATCAGCAGCTGCTGGTGGCCGGCCTTGCTGAAATCCACCAAGGTGATCTCATACATCTTTCCCTCGCGGAAGCGGCGGGCATAAAAGAGCTGGGCAAGATCGTTGCCGGTGCTCTCCCGGCCTTTTTCGTCGATTCGATTGAGCTTGGCGTAGCGGGAGTAGACCACGTTGTCGCCGCGCTCGGCAGCAACGGAGCGCCCCAAGGCGGAATCGAGTGTGTCAGCAGCCGCCAGGTTGGCGCTGGGCACGATCACATCGTTGAACACAAAGGTGAGCAGCGTCATCAAGGCCGCCACTGCCAGTGCTGGAACCACCATCCGCCAGGTGGGAACACCAATGCTACGCAGGGCCGTGAGTTCGCTGGAGCTGGAAAGCCGGCTGAAGGCCAACAGGGTGGCCATCAAAGTGGCCATGGGGAACGAGAGCACCAGGAATCCGGGCAGCCGCAGCCCCAGAACCTGCATGGCCACGAGTGGGGGTAGCCCCGCTTCAGCCACCTTGCGCACCAGCTCAAACACCACCCCTACCGACAGCGACACGGCGGTGAAGGCCGCAATCCCGAACAACAGCGGGCCGAGCAACTCAGAAGAAAGCCAGCGGTCCATCAACGGCACACGCTGCCATTGGCTCCTCAGCCTGTTGATCTGGCGCTGGAAAGGATCGAAGCGGGAAGGAACGCTGCTCACAGCTTGAAGTCCTCCCCGAGGTAGTGGCGTCGCACCAAGGGGTCGTTGGCCATCTCCCGTGAGGGCCCGCTGGCCAGGATGCTGCCCTCGGTGAGGATGTAAGCCCGGTCAGTGATGGCGAGGGTTTCGCGTACGTTGTGATCGGTGATCAAGATCCCCATGCCGCGATCGCGCAGCCTCGCGATCAGGCTCTGTAGATCGGCCACGGCCAAAGGATCCACCCCGGCAAAGGGTTCATCCAAGAGCAGATAGCGCGGGCCGCGTTCTCCCACCGCCAGCGCGCGGGCCACCTCGCAGCGACGCCGCTCACCTCCAGAGAGCTGAAAGCCTCGGCGCTCGACAAACGGGCGCAGATGGAAATCATCCACCAGCTGCTCCACCCGCTCGTTGTGCTGCCTGCGGGGTGCTGCGCTCTCCTGCAGGGCAAGAAAGAGGTTGTCGCGCACGCTGAGGTTGCGAAACACGCTCGCTTCCTGAGGCAGATATCCGATACCAAGCCGTGCCCGCTGCGGCATCGAGAGGTCGGCCACCGATGCCCCATCCATCACCACGGCGCCGGAATCGGGCCGCAGCAAGCCGGTGACCAGATTGAAGGTGGTGGTCTTACCTGCGCCATTCGGGCCCAACAAACCAACCACCTCACCAGGATTGAGGTTGAGACTCACCTGCTTCACCAGTGGCCGACCACCGATGGTCAGCGCCACCTGATCGAGAACCAGGCTCATGGCTGAGCTGCCGGAGCAGGGGGCGCAGCAGGCTCAGTCGCCGCTTGGGGCGACGGTGCTTGCTGGATGGGTGTTTGCTGAATACGAACACGGCTGAACACCTGCTGGCCGGCGGGAGGAATGGCAATCAGGCGTTCACCATCCACGAGGTACACCACCCGTTCCGCCCGGATCAGGTTCCCTCCCTCCTGAACGATGTCCACATCGCCGCTCAGAACCACCCGGTTTTCCTTGCTGAAGTACTGGGCTTGGCGGGCAGTGGCCACGACCCGCTCATCGGGATACACGATGCGAACATTGCCCGTTGCCGTGATCACGCCGGTGAGCTGATCGGCGCGCTGCTGATCCGATTCAATCGTGACCAGGCCTGTTAACACCCGCGCAGGCTGCGCCGGAGCAGGGGGCTCAGTGGCTGCTGGCACGACGGGAGCCGGCTCCCCGACAGGCGCCGGAGCTGTTTGCGCTGCGGCAGCCTGCGGCAAGGCAGCTGCGGTGAGCATCAGAGCAACCACCAGAGCGGAGGCGTGTTTGGGCATGCTGCACTCGGCGGCCAAACCCCGCTCCCCTCGGTGTGAATGAGGCCATCGTATCGCTCAGTTCGCCTGGCCCATCAGGCATCTGCGCAATCAGCATGGAGCCGGGGTAACGGCAGCCCCGTAGGGTCCTGCTCCTGCTGCAAGGCTTGCAAGCGCGCCCTGGCCTGCTCCCGCAGCTGATCGAGATCGAGGCCCAGCTGGGCTGGCCCTGCGTTCTGCAGACGCCCAAGGCCCTCCCCGAGCAGCACCGTGGCCCCGCGGCGATTGCCACGCTCGAGATGCAGGTGCGCCACAGCAATTTGCAGGATGCCCTGCAGAACCCTGCGACAAGGGCCCTGGGTTTCATGCCAGAGCTCCTCAAAACCGTCGTGGCAGGCGTACCACTCGCCGGCATTGAAAAGCCTGACGGCCTCCCCGAAACGGGGATCGACCACCAGGCTGGCTTCCTCAGATTGAGGCTGGTTCAACGCAGGATTCAGCGGCGGGCTGGTTTCTTCGCCGGCAGCTTGCGCAGACGGATCGACTCAGGAGTGACCTCGAGCATTTCGTCGGGGCCGATGTACTCCAGAGCGCGCTCCAGGGTCATCTGCATCGGAGCCTGCAGGGTATCGAGTTCCTCAGCGCCAGCCGAGCGCATGTTGGTGAGCTGCTTGGTCTTGCAGACGTTGATCTCGAGGTCCTGAGGACGGTTGTTCTCACCCACCAGCATGCCCTTGTAGACCTTGGTGCCTGGTGTGATGAAGAACTGGCCGCGATCTTCAGCGTTCTTAAGCGCATAGAAGGTTGCGGTGCCCTCTTCAAAGGCGATCAGCACACCATTGCGGCGGGTTTCGAACTCACCCTGCATCGGGCGATAGTCGAGGAAGGAGTGGCTCATGATCCCTTCACCGCGGGTGGCGCGGATGAATTCACCTCGGAAGCCGATCAGCCCGCGAGAGGGAACCACAAACTCCAACTGGGTGCGGCCGTCGTTGGTGTTCTCCATGTTCTGCATCTCGGCTTTGCGGATGCCGAGCTTCTCGATGCAGGCTCCCACCGACTCCTCAGGCACATCCAGCACCAGGGTTTCAAAGGGCTCGGAAGGCGTGCCATCGATGGTGCGGAAGATCACCTGCGGCTGGCTCACCTGGAACTCATAGCCTTCGCGGCGCATGGTTTCGATCAGGATGCCCAGGTGCAGCTCACCGCGGCCGCTCACAGCCCAGCGGTCGGGGGAGTCGCTGTCTTCCACCCGCAGAGCCACGTTGGTGAGCAGCTCCTTATTAAGACGGTCACGCACCTGGCGGCTGGTGACGAACTTGCCTTCCTTACCCGCGAAAGGTGAGTCGTTGACCACGAAGGTCATCTGAAGGGTGGGTTCATCCACCTTGATCAGCGGCAGAGCCTTGGGCTCATCCGGGCAAGCGATCGTTTCGCCGATGTTCACTTCATCGAAACCAGCCACAGCCACCAGATCGCCAGCGCGGGCCTGTTCGATTTCCACCCGCTGCAGACCCTGGAAGCCAAGCAGCTTGCTGATGCGTCCGCGCTTCACGCTGCCGTCGTCGCGCAGCAGGGCCACCGGCTGGTTGGCGCGGATGGTGCCGTTGTGGATGCGGCCGATCATGATCCGGCCGAGGAAATCGCTGTAATCGAGGGTGGTCACCTGCAGCTGCAGAGGCTTCTCGGGATCACCCACCGGCGGCGGAACGTGGCGCAGGATGGCATCGAAGAGCGGACGCATGTTGTCGCTCTCGGTGGCCATGTCGGGTTTGGCGTAGCCGCCCATGCCGCTACCAAAGAGGTAGGGGAAATCACACTGGTCGTCGTCGGCGCCAAGCTCAAGGAACAGATCGAGCACCTTGTCGACGGCCTGCTCGGGATCAACGCGTGCGCGGTCGATCTTGTTCACGAACACGATCGGGCGCAGCCCTTTCTCCAGGGCCTTTTTGAGCACGAAACGGGTCTGGGGCATCGGGCCCTCGTTGGCGTCCACGATCAGCAGACAGCCGTCCACCATGCCGAGCACCCGCTCCACCTCACCGCCGAAGTCGGCGTGGCCAGGGGTATCGACGATGTTGATCCGGATTCCCTCGTAGTCCACCGCAGTGTTCTTGGAGAGAATGGTGATGCCGCGCTCCCGCTCCAGATCGTTGGAGTCCATCACGCACGTGGGGACGGCCTCGTTGTCGCGGAAGATGCCCGACTGAGCCAGCAGCGCGTCCACCAGGGTGGTTTTGCCGTGGTCAACGTGGGCAATGATTGCAATATTGCGGATCGGGGTTCCCGGATGCTCGCCGCTCATAAATGGTGGTTCTGGTTGTGATCTCGATGGCGCACGCCGCAGGCGTTGGCGTGGGAACGGGGTCTGAAACCCCTAAGCCAAATCGCATGGCAGAAAGCGGAGCGATCAGGGCTGGTATCTCTTGCAGCGTGGTCTGAACGGCGTGGAGCGTTGATGAACAACGACCGCAACTCAGACCGATGACCCCTACGGTGCGTTAAGAGAATCTATCGCAGTGCCTGCGCCCAACCTGGGTTTCAACGGCGTTCAGCCAAGGTGCCCCTGGTCACACCGAGGCGGCTCTCCAGCTGCTCCTGCTGCCACACCGCCCGGCCGCTAACCTCTCCCGCCAGCGCTTGGAGATAGAGCCCCACACGACGCCGGGTATCGGAGGGGTTGTCCTGCAGGAGTTCCACACGGAAATCGCGTACGCCGGCCTTGAGGAATTGGGGAATGGCCTCGGCCGCTGTCTGGGCACGGCCGTTGAACAGGGTGTTGCGGCAACCAAGATCGGCCCGCAGCGGATGCTCCGCACCGCTGCGATCACGCAGCAGCACCTCATGGCTTTCGCAGGGGCGTCCGCAATCGGTGTGGTCGTGCCCGTCTGAGAGGAACGCGCAGAACAGGCAATGCTCCATATGAAAGAGCGGCATGTGCTGGTGCAGGGTGATCTCCACGCTGTTGGCGGGGCAGCCACGCACTAACGCGAGCAGCTGATCAAGAGCCAGGTCGTAGCTGGCGGTGATGCGCTCCAGCCCCCAGCGCTGGATCAACCAACGGGCTGCAAGAGGGTTGGCCACGTTGAGCGAAAAATCCCCCTGACAGGGCGCCAGGGGCGTCAGTCGCTCGAGCTGATCGGCATTGCGCACCAGAAATCCATCAGCGCCAGAGCGCAGAAGCGGTTCGAGGCTCCAGGCCTCATCCGGCCTACAGATGCGCTGACCAGCAGCCCACACACCACCAGGCCAGCAGCCACGGCCGCTCTGCACGGCTTCTCGCAGTTGGCGCGGGTGCTCGAGATCCACGATCACGCGCTGGATCGGCAAACCCTTGAGGGCTTCCAGCTGCTCAAGGCTGCGCACCAACACCGCCAAGTGCGGCTGGGAGAGCGGCTGCTCTTCAGCCGAAGCACCGCCCATCGGTGCAGCCAGCAACCCGTTCAACACCACAGACACCTGAGCTCTGGAGCTGGTCAACGGACGCGTGGCCGCGGATTCAGTGGCGAGCCCTTCAGCCAGTTGATCCACCAGCTGGCGCCTCAGCTGATTGAGCTGAGCTACCGGCAGAAACAACTCGCCCTCAAGGGCAACCTCCAGCAGATCCAGCTCCCAGGGAGTACCGCCGAGTCGGCCGAGCTGTTGCCGCAGCCGCTCTGGATCCAGGCCACCACCGCGGGCTGGTTCCAGCATCTGCTCCGATCTCACGCGGGCCGTGCCGTTCAACTCTTCAATGACCAGCGGCTCACCCGCCCTGCCCGACACCCTCAACGAGAGGGGACGCTTCTCCTCAGCCACCTCCTGCTGCGCCAACCGCTGCAGCCGGCTCTCGAGCTGGGGATCACTGGTGAGCCAGCACGGGCTGCCTGGTTGCAGCCCGCGTAAATCAACACGCCCAGGCCCGAGGGTGAGAGCGACACGGCCGCGCGGTAGGCGATCGACCTGCATCAGCCGCCCGCCGATCTCAACAGGCGGCAGTAGGGGGTCGCTGCTGGGGATCTCCAGCACCACGCCGTCACCAGGCTTGAGCGTTTGCTGGCTGCGCAGGATCAGGCGCCCGCCTGATTGCACACTCTCCAAGCGGCCCAGCCAAGGGCCACGCTTTTTGCTCCAGCGGCCGTGAACAAGCTTGCGGTGGTTCACGCCATCGAGCCAACCGTGGCTCAAGCCTCGGGAAAAGCTGAGTTCGAGTTGGCGGCGCAGAACCTCTGCATTAGCGGACGTTTCACCAGGCTGCAGTTGGTCCAAACCCCGCCGGTAGGCGTCGGTGACGGCCGCCACATAGGTGGATTCCTTGAGCCGACCCTCGATTTTCAAGCTGGTGATGCCGCATTCGGCGAGCTGAGGCAGCAGATCCCAGGCGGCCAGATCCTGGGGCGACATCAAATAACGCTGTTCGCCGAGATCGCGTTCTTCGCCATCCACGATCAATTGATAGGGAAGCCGGCAGGCCTGGGCGCACTCGCCGCGGTTGGCGCTGCGCTGGCCCAGGGCTTCACTGGTGAGGCACTGGCCGGAATACGCGACACACAGCGCGCCGTGCACAAACACCTCAAGTGGCATCGTTAAGCCGCGGCGCTGCAACTGCTCCTGAATGCGGCGCAAATCACGCAGACTCAACTCACGCGCGAGCACAACACGGGTGCAGCCGAGTTCGGCCGCCATCGCCACCCCAGCTGCGCTGGTGATCGACATCTGCGTGGATCCATGGATCGCCAACTCGGGAGCGAGCTCTCCCGCCAGCCAGGCCAGGCCAACGTCTTGCACGATCAAGGCGTCCACCTGCGCGGCTTCAGCAGCGAGCAGAAGATCGGCCGCCTGCTCCAGCTCCGACGGAAAGATCAACACGTTCACGGTGAGGAATCCCTTCACCCCGCGGCGGTGCAACCAATCCATCACCTCCGGCAGATCGGCGGCACGGAAGTTCTCGGCACGCAGGCGGGCATTGAACTGCTCCACGCCGAAATACACGGCATCAGCGCCATTGGCCACGGCCGCCTTCAGCGAGTCCCAGCAGCCTGCGGGAGCCAACAGCTCAGGCAAGTGCGCCATTAACGGTTGAGCCGCTGGGCGGCCTCGAAGGTTTTAAGGGCCTCAGCTGACCCTTCAAAACGCCAATGCCAGGGCTCGTAGTTCACCCCCTGGGCATTGCCTGCCGGGAAGGAGAGGGTGAAGTGGAAGCGATTGGCATGGGCCTGCAACCAGGCGAAAGCTGGCGTGGATTCAAAGCTGGCCGAGAGGTTGGTATCGGAGGCTCGCCCGTCGCCGAGATCGACGGCATAGCCGGTGCTGTGCTCGGAGAACCCTGGCGGCGCACTCACCTGGGCGCGCTCAAGAGCGCTCTGGTTGCGCTCAGACTTCACATCAAAAAAAATCTGCTTCTGCAAATCGATCGAGCGGTAGGCGCTGAGTACCCTCAAATCGATACCGTCCGCCGCCGCGTCATCCTGGAGACGCAGCAAGGCGGCAGCGGCATCACGGTGCAGCTGCACACCAGGGGCGATGGCCACAAGATCAGCGGCAGCCGCTTCGCCATAGGGGAAATGTCCGAGCAAGCGGCCATCAAGGCCAACCCGGGCCTGTAATCCCTGCACCGGTGGCGGAGCCATCAGCCGGCGCAAGGGTTGGGGGAAGAGCACCACCAGCGCTCCGGCTGTCAGCAGTGCAGCTCCGGCAGCGGTGATTGCCAATCGCCAGGGCGGCCTGCGCCTCAGGGCAGGAGAGATGGTGCGCTGGGCGAGCGGGATGTCGTCAGCACCAGGCCGTATTGCGTTGCGCGTGGCTGTTGACTGCCGACTGGCGCTGGGCAAGCGACGACTCCCATGGCAGCAGAGTAGTCCGATGGTAAGGCGGTGCCCAAGGAGCGCCAGCAGCTGCCTGCAAAGCGGTGTTAGCTTCGCCCCAACATCCTTCTGGCGGAGCGGGTTTCAAGATGTTGCGAGTCGCGGTGGTGGGCGGCGGCCCGAGCGGATCCTGTGCTGCGGAAGTGCTGGCCAAGGCCGGCATCGAAACCTGGATCTTCGAGCGCAAGCTGGATAACGCCAAGCCCTGCGGTGGGGCGATCCCCCTCTGCATGGTGGCCGAGTTCGACCTGCCCGAGTCGATCATCGACCGCAAGGTCCGCAACATGAAGATGATCTCCCCCTCCAACCGTGAGGTGGATATCAATCTCGAGAACGAGAACGAATACATCGGCATGTGCCGCCGCGAGGTGATGGATGCCTTCCTGCGCAACCGTGCCGCCGATCTCGGCGCCAATCTGGTGAACGGTCTGGTGACGAAGATCGACACCGGCGCTAACCGCCAGGGCCCCTACACCCTCACCTACTCCGACTACAGCGATGGTGAGGCCACTGGCACCACCAAGAGCCTGGAGGTGGATCTGATCATTGGTGCCGATGGCGCCAACAGTCGGGTCGCCAAGGCGATGGATGCTGGTGATTACAACGTGGCCATCGCCTTCCAGGAGCGTATCAAGCTCCCGGCCGAGGAGATGAAGTACTACGAGAGCCTTGCCGAGATGTATGTGGGCACCGATGTGTCGCCCGACTTCTACGCCTGGGTGTTCCCCAAGTACGACCACGTGGCCGTGGGCACCGGCACCATGCAGGAGAACCAGTCGCTGATCAAGAGCCTGCAGGAAGGCATCCGCGAGCGCGCCAAAAAGCGCCTGGTGAATGGAGAGGTCATCAAGGTGGAAGCTCACCCGATCCCCGAGCACCCGCGTCCGCGCCGAGTTGTGGGCCACATGGCCCTGGTGGGCGATGCCGCCGGTTACGTGACCAAGAGCTCCGGCGAAGGCATCTATTTCGCCGCCAAGAGCGGCCGCATGTGCGCCGAGCAGATCGTGGAATCCAGCCAAGGCGGCACCAAGGTGCCCAGCGAGGCTGACCTCAAGAAGTACCTGAAGAAGTGGGATCGCCAGTACGGCGCCACTTACAAGGTGCTTGAGATCCTGCAAAACATCTTCTACCGCAACGATGCGGCCCGCGAAGCCTTCGTGGAGATGTGCGATGACAAGGACGTGCAGCGCCTCACCTTCGACAGCTACCTCTACAAGCGGGTGGTGATGATGAACCCCTGGCAGCAGCTCAAGCTCACCCTGCTCACCCTGGGTTCAGTGCTGCGTGGCAACGCCCTTGCACCGCAGGGCTACAAGCCGGTGCCGAGCGCTGTGCGCGAGGAAGCAGAAGTGAACGCCATGTTGGCGGTGAGCACCATCAAAGGTGGGATCCGCGTGGGCAAGGCCAAGGAAGGCAAAGCCAACACCGCTGCCGCCCCCGATTCACCCTCCGATGAACGCGAGCCGGTGCTGGCAGGCAAAGGCTGAAGCTAAAAACAAGTGAGCGACCGCCGCCCGAAAGGGCGGCTTCTTTATGGAGGCCTTCCAGCGCTCAAACGCTCAAAGCCAGAACAACACCCGGTTTACGCCTCAGCCATCGACACCAGACTTTGCCTGGCGCTATCCCAAAGAATTAGCTCGAAGCAACGGGGAATGTCGCTGAGCCGCAGATAGGTGCATTCCCCGAGGAGATGCTGATTGGCCTCATGGCAGGCGCGCAAGCGGTAATTGGGAATGCGCTCGCACAGGTGGTGAATGCTGTGGAAGGCGATATCAGCTGAGAACCAGTGCAGGATTCCTGGAAGAATGAGGTTGCTGCTGCCCTCCATCGCCCCTTGGAAGTAGCTCCAGTCGTTGCTGCGGTGGGCGTACGACTCAGGAAAGTTGTGCTGCACAAAGAAGATGCAGATGAAGATGGCAGCGGAGCATGTCATCACGATGGTGTAAGTGCCCCAAAACAGGCCCGCTCCAAGGCAGCGGCTCATCAACCACCAGCTGGCCAGCACGCAAACATTGTTCGCTGCCAGATCAATGAATTCTTCGCCCGTATACCAATGGCTCGATTCGAATTTCAGCGTGCGCGAATAAAGGCTAAATAGGGCACTCCACCCATCATGGCGAACGTCCCCAGCCATCGCAGCCAACCATTCCCCGAGCCCCAGCAGCAGCTGCAGGCGAGGCCGCACCACCAAATAGGAAAACCCACCCGGGAAGAGCATCAACGGATGACGGGACCAGCCGTAACGCTGCTGTTGCTTCGGCGACAACTGTTGAAACTGCTCAACCGTGATCAGCGCCGAAGGCCCTCGGTAGCGTTCCCAGTTGCCGTTATGGCGGTGATGAAATGCATGACCGCGCGACCAGGGATGTTGCGGGATGGCATTCACAACACCAAGCAGGAAACCAACGGCGCGGTTGAGAACACGGCTGCGAAAGAAGGAGCCGTGGCCGCAGTCGTGCATCAACGAAAAGCTGCGGGCTGAAAACAGCACCAGCAGCGCCACAGCTGGCACGACCAGCAGTGATTCGAGCCGCAACGGCCGCCAGATCCAGGGCAACCAGACCCAGAGCAGTGCTGTGGGAACCAGGGTTGTGAGCAACTGCCAAACAGCCCGCAGGTTGTTGGATCGGCGAAAGGGAGCAAGCGAAAATTCGCCGCGGTTCCGAAGCTGAGGTTGTTGCAAGGAAGATGCCGAACCTGATCACCAGGTGCGATGCATCACCTGCTCGTGCCTCACCCTAATGGGAGTGCATGGGCAGACGCTGCTCAGACACACCTCAACCGCTGATCCGGCTGAAATCGGCCAGCAGCGAAGCCTGATTGCGCAGCACACCGAGAAGGTTGAGACGGTTACCGCGGATGGCGGCATTGTCAGCCATCACCATCACGCTCTGCTCACCATCGAAGAACGCAGCCAAAGCTGATGCACCGGCGATCAATCCTTGGGCCAAACGGGTGTAGCGATCGGCGCTGTCGCTGGTTGCGATCGGCTCCAGCTGCTCGATCACAGCCAGCATTCCAGCTTCGCTGCTCTTCTCAAACAGCGCTGCATCCACCACCCCGGCTGCCGAGAGAACGGTTGCGGGAAGATCTCCCTTCTCGGCGAGGCGAGCAGCTCGGGTAACCACCGCCTGCACAGCGGACAACTCACCGCTGGCTCGCAGGGCCATGAGCAGCGCCGCCCGCTGCCGTGCATCACCTGGATCTGTGATCACGCGCTGAATCGCCACACCATCACCGGCCACGGCCTGCACCAGATCCACAGACGTACCGCCTTCTTCGAGCAAGCTCTGCAGGCGCTGCCGAAGGAACTCAGCCAGTTCGGCAGCCAGGGCTGGAGCATCCACCTTGAACGCGGGCAGCAGCTGCGCCCAGTGGGCCGTGGCCCGCTCCAGCCATTGCTGCAGATTCAGGCTCCAGCCTTTAGCCCAGAGGATCTGAAGCACGCCGTTGCCAGCTCGGCGAAGGGCATAGGGATCAGAAGAGCCACTGGGGCGCTCTCCCTTGGCGTAGATGCTCAGCAGTAATTCCAGGCGCTCAGCCAGGGCCAGCACCGCTCCGGCATCGGATTCAGGCAAAGCATCACCAGCGCCGCGGGGCAGGTAGTGCTCCAGCACCGCCAGCGCCACATCACGGGGCTCACCTTCAGCCAACAGATACTTTCCGCCCATCACCCCCTGAAGCTCAGGAAATTCACCCACCATCTGGCTCACCAAATCGTGCTTACACAGATGGGCGGCGCGGCGGGCGTGGCTGGCAGTGGCCGCTGGCAGCTCCAGCAGTTCAAGCAACACATCGGTGCACCACTCCAGGCGCTCCACCCGATCGAGCAGGGAGCCCAGGCCGGCAGCAAAGGTGACGCGGGCAAGCTGATCACGCCGATCGATGCTGGGCACCGCACGGTCTGCCTGGACAAAGAACTCCGCATCGGCCAGGCGAGCCTTGAGCACACGCTCATTGCCGCGGCGCACCGTGGCCAGTGCCGAGGGCAGACCATTGCCGATGCACAAGAAGCGAGGCAGCAGGCTGCTGCGGGCATCAAGCGCCAAGGGATCCTGGGCCGCTCCCTGCCGGTAAAGCGGTACGTAACGCTGATGGGCACGCATCACCGTGCTCAGCACCTCAGCCGGCAAGGCGAGGTAGTGCTCATCCACGCTGCCTTCGATCAGCAGAGGAGCCTCGACCAGATCGGTGAGCTCTTCAAACAGCTCATCTGGCAAATCGGGGCTCGCCTGCAGCGCCGCCGCTGCCTGCTCAACAGTGTTACGGATCCATTGGGCCCGCTCGCCGCGGTCCACCTGCACACCCGCTGCCGCCAGGGCCTCGTCGTAGGCCTCTGCGCTGCTGATCGTCACCGCTCCGCCATAGAGACGGTGGCTGCGGCTGGTGTTACCGCTCACCACCTCAGGATCACTGCCCTCGAGCCGCACGGGCACCACCTGGCCATCAAGCAGGGCCACCAGCCAGCGCACGGGGCGCGAGAAACGGCTTTCGCCCGAACCCCAGCGCATGAAGCGGCGGCCCTGAAGCGCGCTGATCCACAGCGGAATCCATTCACTCAGCAGCTCCCGGGCTGAACGTCCCTTCTCGAGCACCGTGGCGAACACGAACGGGCCCTTGGGAGTCTCGCGAACTTCAAGCGCGGCTGGATCGATGCCGCACCGCTTGGCAAAACCCACGGCAGCGGGCGTGGGCACACCGTCTTTAAAGGCTTGAGCCGCGGGGGGGCCTTTGCGCTCCTCTTCGAGATCCGGAGCTGCAGCCTCAAGACCTGCCACCTGCACCGCCAGGCGGCGCGGCGTGCTGGTGCAGCGGATCGCACCGTGGCCCAGGCGAGCCTCAGTCAGATCGCGCTGCACCATCTGCTCGAGCTGCGGCAAAGCGAGCCGGGCGAAATCAGCAGGGAGTTCCTCGGTCCCGATCTCCAGCAGAAAGGTCGACACGAGGTTCAGCCCACAACAGCCGCCCACTGTATTGAAGGGGTTTGGTTGGTTCCCACTGGCCCAGGAGCGGTGGCAAGGACCGGTTTCCAAGGCAACGACCGCAGATTGAAGCCAGTGCTGAACGGCGTTTCGCTACGGTCATGTCTCCAGCGATGCAGCGAGTGACCGTGACGGCAGGGTCCGATGAGCGCAGCTCTGAATCTCAGAGCGGCCGCAGCTTCTCGCCTTGCATCGCCAACGGCGCCGAACGCACCAAATTCGAGCAGCTGAAAGCCGACAGCGGCTATCTGCGCGAACCCCTAGCCACCGAGCTCGAGAACGAGCTGCCCAACTTCAGTGATGGCGCTGTTCAACTGTTGAAATTCCACGGCAGTTATCAACAAGACAACCGCGATCACCGGCAGAAGGGGCAAGACAAAGACTGGCAAATGATGCTGCGGCTGCGCAGTCCAGCCGGCCGGATTCCAGCCTCGCTGTTTCTGGCCATGGACGATCTGGCCGATCGTTTGGGCAACGGAACCCTGCGGGTCACCACCCGCCAGGCCTTCCAGATGCATGGCATCCGCAAACACAACCTGCGCGAGGTGATCGGCACGATCGTGCGGGGGATGGGCTCCACCCTGGCGGCCTGCGGCGACATCAACCGCAACGTGATGGCTCCCGCGGCCCCCTTCGATAAGGGCGCGTACCCCGCGGCTCGCCAACTCGCGAACGACATCGCCGACACCTTGAGCCCCGCAGCAGCAGAAGGGGCCTATCTGGATCTCTGGGTGGATGGAGAACTCAGCTACCGGATCAAGCCGAGCCGCGCAGTGAACAAGGTGCGCGAGCGTCAGATGGAAGGCGGTGTGTTCAGCGGCGATAGCCAGGAACCGCTTTACGGCACCACCTATCTCCCCCGCAAGTTCAAGTGCGCCGTGACGGTGCCCGGCGACAACTCGGTGGATCTGCTCACCCAAGACATCGGCCTTGTGGCCTTTGCCGATGCCAACGGCAGCCTGCGCGGTTGCAACGTATATGTGGGCGGTGGCATGGGCCGCACTCACAACAAGGAAGAAACCTTCGCGCGTACCGCCGACGCCCTCGGCTATGTGGATGCGGAGCATGTGCTTGATCTGGTGCAAGCGATCCTGGCCCTGCAACGCGATTACGGCGATCGCAACAACCGCCGCCACTCGCGGATGAAGTACCTGATCCATGATCAGGGGATTGCCTGGTTCAAGCAGGAGCTCAAGGCCAAGTATTTCCAGCACGGGATCAAGGGCATGCGGCTGGAGCCCAAAGCCAAACTCCAGGATTACCTGGGTTGGCACCGCCAGGGCACCGGCACCTGGTTTGTGGGCATCCCGCTGTTGTGTGGCCGCCTGGCGGGGGACCTCAAACGCGGCCTGCGCCAACTGGTGGAGACCTACCAACTGGAGGTGCGTCTCACCCCCAACCAAGACCTGCTGCTCTGCAACATCGGCACCGCCCAGCGCGGCAGTGTGCGCTCGGCTCTTGAGGCGATGGGGATCGAGGCGCCGGAAGCTCCCCCGCTGCTGGCACGCCATGCCATTGCCTGCCCTGCCCTGCCCCTCTGCGGCCTGGCGGTGACTGAAGCCGAGCGGATCCTGCCTGAGGTGCTGGATCGCCTGGATGCACAACTACGCCGGCTGGAGATCGAAAAGCCGATGCTGGTGCGCATGACCGGCTGCCCTAACGGCTGCGCGCGGCCCTACATGGCCGAGCTCGGCCTGGTAGGCGACGGCGTGAATCAGTACCAGCTCTGGCTTGGTGGCACCCCCAACCTCACCCGCTTGGCGGAGCCATACCTGGAGCGGATGCCCCTGGAGAAGTTGGAAACCACGCTGGAGCCGCTGCTGTTGGGCTGGAAAGCAGCCGGCGGTCGCCGCTCCTTCGGCGATTACGTGGTGAAGCTTGGCCGTGAGCAGGTGCAGGAGCTGCTAGCTGAGGCTGCTTGAGCCGCCCCAGCGCCCGTAGGTGGCCTGCTTGTTGCCTGTGCGCCATGCCCAGAGCTGATCGCCGCGGCTGAAGTGCCACCACTCGTTGGGGTGTTGCGTGAATCCCGCTTCCTGCATCACGGCAGCGAGCAGGTCGCGGCGCTGCTGAAACACAGATGCTCGGCTACGTAGCTCTGGATCGCTGGCTTCCCTGGCGACACCAGCGAAGTAGTCGGGTTCTGACACGGCACCGATCGCATCGATCGGCGAACCCAGATCCAGCGGTTCTCCATTCGGCCCAGCCAGGGTGAGATCCACAGCGGCGCCGGTGCTGTGGGGCGGAGGTGTGACTGGATCATCACTGGGGGGAGCCCAGAAGCGCCCCACCTCATGCTCCACCGCCTCGAGCTCAGCACTGGGCTGGTGTGGATCCACGCCACGCCGCTTGCATTCCTCAGCAATGGCGTAGGCCACCATGAACCGCTGCACCGCGAGCGGCCGCCAGGCATCAAAGATCGCGAGGCGGCAGCCGGGGCTGCGCTCCTGCAACAACTGCTGCGCCTGAAGCAGGCGCTCGATCACTCCCTGCCGCAGGCGAAACGGGCAGGCGTCGGCGCCGTAGGGGGCACCCGCTGCCACGTAGGGATGGGGCTCCAGCCGCAGCAGATCAGATGGCAACGGCAGCAGCGGTTCGCCGCAGTCGTGGATGGGGATCGGGCTCCAGGGGCGCATCGCGCTCAGTTCAAACGGGCCGGGGCCGCTGTGCGCTGGCGCTGCCCCGCCAGAGCGGCGGCCAGGCCGGCGTGGGCCTCCAGGCTGGGATCGCTTTCCATGATCTGCTGCGCCACGCGGCGTGCCTGCTCGAGCACATCGCCGTCATCGGTGAGGCTGGCCAGGGCCAGATCCGGCAGACCGCTTTGACGGGTACCCAACACCTGACCGGGCCCCCGCAGGCGCAAGTCCATCTCGGCGATTTCGAAGCCATCGGTGGAATGCACCAGCACCTCCAGCCGCTGACGCGCCAGGGCATTGCGGCTGTCGTTGATCAACTGGCAATAGGAGGCAGCAGCACCACGGCCCACCCGACCCCGCAGCTGGTGGAGCTGCGCCAGGCCAAAGCGATCGGCATGTTCAATCACCATCACGCTCGCCTCCGGCACATCCACACCCACCTCCACCACCGTGGTGCTCACCAGCACCTGGGTGGCGCCAGCGGAAAAAGCTCCGATCGCCGCCTGCTTCTCGGGGCTGGGCATGCGGCCGTGCAGCAGGCCTACCTGCAGATCGGGAAAGATCTGAGTACTCAGCTGCTGATGCACCTCCACCGCAGAGCGCAAGTCGAGCTTTTCTGATTCCTCCACCAATGGCAGCACCACATAGGCCCGCTGGCCAAGGGCAACCTGCTCACGGATCAGCTGATAGGCCTGATCCCGCTCTCCTCCGGAAAGCAGGGCTGTGCGAATCGGTGTACGGCCCGGCGGCAGCTCATCGATCTGGCTGACCTCCAGATCTCCGTGCAACGAGAGGGCCAGGGTGCGCGGGATTGGCGTGGCCGTCATGGTGAGCAGGTGGGGCTGCAAACCTTTATCGAGCAGGCGGTTGCGTTGATGCACCCCAAAGCGGTGCTGCTCATCCACCACCACCAGCCCAAGGCGAGCGAACTGCACCGGGTCTTCCAGCAGCGCATGGGTGCCCACAAGCATCTTCAGGGTGCCGTTGGCCAATTCCGCCAACAGCTCCCGCCTGCGCCGGGCTGGGGTTGAACCGGTGAGCAGAGCACAGCTCACATGCAGCTGCGGCAGCCATTCGCAGAGCTTGCGGTAGTGCTGCTCCGCGAGCACCTCGGTGGGTGCCATCAGCGCGCCCTGGCAGCCAGCTTCGATGGCGGTGAGCAGCGACGCAATGGCCACAACGGTTTTGCCGCTGCCCACATCGCCCTGCACAAGCCGGGCCATCGGCTGCTCGCGCTCCAGATCGGCGCGGATCTCCGCCAGCACCCGTTGCTGGGCACCGGTGAGCGGAAACGGCAGCAGCTCCAGAAAGGCGGTGAGCAGGTTGCCGTTGGGGTGATGCAGGGCCGGAGCGGGGCGACTGGTGAGCTGACGGCGGCGCTGCAGTAGGCCCAGCTGCAGCAGCAGGAATTCATCGAACACCAGGCGCCGGCGCGCACTGGCCAGGGTGTCTTGGTTGCTGGGGGCATGGATCTGGGTGAGGGCCGTACCCAGATCCACCAACTGCTCCTGCTGCTGCAGGCACGGGGGTAGGGGATCCGGCCAACGCTGGGCTGCCGGTAGCAGGGGTCTCACCAACGCACGCAGGCGATCGGCCGTGAGCCCCTCCGTGAGGCCATAGACCGGCAAAAGGCGGCCAATCTGCTCGCTCTGCACCGGCGCATTGGGGCTGGCCAGCACCTCCATCAGCGGGTCTTGGAAGGCCGGGCCGTAGGGGGTGTCCTTCACCAGACCGCTCACGGCCACCGTGGCACCCGCGGGGTATTGCCGCTGCTGAGCCTTCAGCCAGGCCGGTGAGCTGAAGCGTTTGCCCGCAAAAAACTTGGAGATGCGAATGCGGCCGGTGATGTCCACCAGCTGCAGTTCAAGGATCGAGAGGTTGGGGTTGCGGGGGCTGGTGAAGCTGTGGCTGCGGCGCACCGTGGCCACGATCGTGGCGGTGCGGCCTGGCTCCAACGCTGCAATCCGCACCAGGTTCGAATAGTCGAGATAGTCGCGCGGGTAGTAACGCACCAGATCCCGGGCCACCCACAGATCCAGGGCCGCGAGGCGCGCGGCGCACTTGGGTCCAACGCCCTTGATCTCGCTGAGCGGTGTCTCCGGCTGAATCACACCAACCACGCCACCCGAACTGGGGGCGTCGGCAACCAGGCGCAACCGCGGCGGCGACACAGGCATTACGGGCGCATGGGCCCGCTGCAGCTCATGCAGCGACTGACGGGTGCGGCGCACCAGGGCCTGACGACGGGTCTGGCTCAGCTCCTCATAAGCATCGAACTGTTCAGCGAGCTGGCTCAGCAGTTGCAGCTGATGCGGGGGCAAGGGCTGAGGCACCTCGCGCAGGCTGCGGCTCAGAAAGGCTTGAAAGGGCTCTCGCCGGCCCTGCAAATTGCCAAACCCATGGTCAGCTTCAAGCTGCAACCCCTGTTGCAGGGGGCGCAGCCAGGCCTGAAGGCTCAGGAAGGATCCGCCGCCGGCTTCAGGTTGTGAGCATGGTCCTGATACCACTGATGTTCAGCCTCGAGGGCATCCAGCCGGCGCTGCCAACTGCGGTAACGCTTGGCCATTGTGCGCAATGCACGGCGGCGCTGCTCCAGCCGCTTACGGCAGGTGCGCAAGCGCGGTTGCTCGTATTCCAGATCCGAGCAGCGCAGCAGCAGGGTGAGCACTTCGCTGGGGGCATTGGGCCCAAGCACCTGGCCCAGCGGTAAAGGCAGACGCAGCAGGTTGGCGGGAGCCGGCAGGGCATCCACCTGCCCATCGAGCACGGCATCCAGCAGATTCATCGGCAGCAAGCCCTGGGCCAGGCCAACCCGCAGCATCTCCACGTTGATCGCATGGGAGAGGTTGCGCAGACGCCGGCGCAGGGCGCGATCAAAGTGGGTCCACCAGCGCAGCTGCAGCACGGGGTCCCGCGGCAGCGAGGCAGCGGTGACCCGCGTATCGAGATCAGCCGGGGCGTCCAGGAGCATCGCCGCTTCAGCGGCGGAATCAGACTCCTGTTCAGCTGAGGCGTCTGATGACGGCATTGGGGTGCTGCTGCTGGCCTGCAGGCCCTCAGCGGCCATCTGAAACAGCGACTGGAGCAACGCCTGCTCCGAAGACGGCGATTCCTCTGCTACCTCGGCGGACGGCTCTGGTGCCACAGGCTGGGATGAGGACTGCGGTGCGGCCAGACCCGGTAGACCGCGATCGAAGAGATCCGCAGACACAGGCAGATCCAGGCTCAGATGCACCGATCCGCTGGCACTGGGCCCGATCGGTGCTGCTGGCGCTGCGCTGGGAGCTGCGTGATCAGCTGCAGCGGAGCTGCTGTCGTCCTCGTCGCTGGTCTCAGCGCCGTCGCCTTCGCCATTGAGGAAAGCCTCCAGCATCCGCTGCTGCTGGGCGCGCTGGCGGCGGTGCTCGCGGCGCTGCTGCTGTGCCGCCAAACCGATCACCTGCTCCACGGTGAGCAAGGTGCCGGTGCGTTGCACCAACTCCTGAAGGCGCTGCTGGAACGCTTGGCGCCGTTCAGGCGGCAACTGGTTGTAGCGATCGGGAACCACCTGGGTGGCCAGATGAAAACAGGCCTGCTGCACGGCATGCAACAGGCCTTCTCGCAACACTTGGAGGTAGAGAGCCAGATCGCGATAGAGCTCAGGCACCAGCTGTTCCTGTTGTTGCAGGAGCAGATCGATCTGGCGCTGAGCCTCCTCGCGCATCGGGATCAGGCAGCCTGCATGGCAGCCACTTCAGCGGCGAAGTCCATCTTCTCCACTTCGATGCCTTCACCCAGGT
>VFQS010001464.1_pt1 | contig 21624 bp, 21 predicted proteins | sample 3512361 | NCBI WGS metagenome assembly VFQS01 (sample SAMN10412375, study PRJNA504923) | tailings metagenome | isolation source: Relicate 1 Philex TSF3 active mining | place: Philippines
AAAACATATTTTTAAAGTTTTTTATAAAATAATTTCTTATATAATCCTTCAAATGAAATTCCTCCCATAGTTGTTTTAATTACTTCAAGCATCTTTGACCCTCCTTCTGGTGTGATAAAAAACGAGTTATCATCGAGTAAAATTATCTCTGGAATTTTATCTTCAAGTTCTCTACTTTCGCTTATACAGACGCATAATTTATGGTGGAGGTCAAGTACACTTGTTGATTTAAGAATTAACATAACATTATTCTTTGTAGTAGCTGCTAAATTAAATAATTCCATAAAGACATTTTGACCCATAACTATATCTGCAATTTGAATGTTTTTAAAGTTTTGTTTTATGAGGTAATTTCCTCTGTTTTGATTTTCTAATTGGTTATAATTTTCAAGGACAATTGTGGTTTTGTTTAAGAATAAAATACTTTCAATTCTTGGATACATATTATAGACTTTATACATCTTTCTTTTTTCTTTACGAATAATATCAATTCTTCTAGACCATTCATCGTTCAATATAGCTTCTTTAAGCGTTAAAATATCTTTCTCTCTATCTTCAGGTTTTAATGAGAGTTTAATAAAACAATCTTTATCATAGTATTTTTCAGTATTAGTGCATCCCCAATAAAAAAATAAAGTTTCACCTATAATACCATCTGTAAATTTTTCAGTTATATAATTATCATAAGAGTGATTTTCGGCGTTAAAATGATACTTATATGGGAATATACCATCATCCTTTGTTGCACGGGGAAGTTCTCCTTTATAATTCTTAAAATTAAGAGACTTGCACTTACCATAGATATGAATGTCAAATCCCAAGTCTGTTCTTTTATCAAGGTCTTTAATTAAATCAAGGCGTAATTTATGTCCTTCGTCAACACATCTATCGCTTACAACTACACTGAGAACCTTATCATAAAATTTTGAGTAGCGATAACCTTCTTCTTGACATAATTCCTTATAGGTCTTAGAGAGGTGCCATTCAATGTTATTCATTTGAAGGGAGTGAGAACCGTTATAGAGAGGGTTTGAGTTATTCATTAAAGTACAGAATTGAGCCCATCCAGGGTGAGTTTCCATTTTAGGTTCCATACAAAACCAAATAGTTTTAGATGGGTCAAATCTTTCCGAGGTCGAATTAAGGACTAAATAATAATCAGGATTACTTGTATTTGGGTCTAAGACGAAAGAATTCCATTTACCATTATTATCTTTAGAGAAGCGTTTAAAGTCGTTAAATAATTCAATAGGACTTTCCCAGTTACAAAGAGGTTTAATTGTGATAAGATTATTAGAATAATCTTTTATTTTATAAGGAAATGGAGGAACCTTAGATTCTGTTTCAATACCTCTTAACACAATGAGATTATCATTGTCAATTGTGTATAAAATAGAAGGTGAAGAATTTTTATAGATAAGTGTCAAAACAGGTATATCTTTAAGGTCATTTTCAACAAAGTTTTCATTTTTAATTATAGATTTTACTAGGTCTTTTTTACTTTCAAAAACATATTCATCATTTTTTAAATATTTAGCTTTGATAGAAAAGATATGTTTATCATTAACTTCAATATCGTTAAAATAAATTCCCACGGTAAATTTATTAATAATAAGAGCCTGTTCTATATCCCTAAAGTTATTATAAGGAACAACCTGAATATTTCCTTTTGGAAAATTAAAAGCATCAAGAGAAGGAACAGTAAATAGAACCTCGCATCCGTGTTTATTATGAAGAGCCTTACTTAAGGTAATAGCATGGTCTTTATTTTTATTATCAGTAGAAATGAATATCTTTACAGTCATTTATACTTAGTTATTTAGTCTTTAAGGTTATTTTCAATGGTTCTGCATTCTTTAAATACATTATATCCTTTAAATAACATACTAGAATATGTTATTATAAAAAATGTTCCTGATATTATCTGAGATTTTGTCATTTTATTATATAATAAAAAATATTCTTAAACTGCCATTTCTGCTTTGATAGTAGGATGAGGATTATAACCTGCAATTTCAAAGTCTTCTGCTTTAAAGTCATCTATATTTTCAACCTTTCTTTTCAGCTTTAGTTTAGGGAAGTCTCTAAGGGGTCTTTTTATCATTTCTTCACACTGAGAAATATGATTTTTATAGATGTGAGTATCCCCTAAACAGAAAGAAAGAGTATGTGGTTGTAAGTTTGTAAGATGGCAAATCATATATGTCAAGCAAGCATAAGATGCGATATTAAAAGGAAGACCTAAAAACACATCACAACTTCTCATATACACTTGGCAGCTTAATTTCTTATTGTCACTTGACACATAGAATTGACAGCTTAAATGACAAGCCGGAAGTGGAATATTATCAAGTTCAAGGGGATTCCAAGCTGTCATATAATGTCTTCTGCTAAAAGGGTCATTTTTAATGCTATTTATAAGTGATTGAAGTTGGTCTACTTTATCCCCAAATTTTCTCCATTGATATCCATAAGATTTTCCATACTCACCTTCTTGAAGGTTGTGTAGGCCTCTTTTATCTAAGAATTCTCTTGAGGTATTACCTTTCCATATGTTTACACCTTTCTCTTCAAGGATTTTAGTGTCTGTAGCACCGCTGATAAAAAATAAGAGTTCTTCAAGTACACCTTTCCACCAAACTCTTTTAGATGTTAAGAGAGGGAATGAGTTAGAAATATCCATTGTAAAATGTTTTCCAAATAGTCCAATAGTTCCAACACCGGTTCTATCATCTCTACTTTCACCGTTAGTTAAGACATCTTTAACAAGGTTGATATATTCTTCTTCACCAGTTTTTCTTCTATAGGTATAATAAGAGCAATCATTTGTATGGCGTTCTTCCCATATTCTAAAAGAAGAAGGCAGTTTATAGTTATACGGAACTCCATATTCACATAATACATTTATGACGGTGATATAGATATTAGAAATGTCATTTCTTTGTAAAGCTTCATCAATAAGGGAAATTCCTCCAATAATAAAGATGGTAGGACATTGAAGTTCTTTTGCTTCATCAATAGCATCATTTAAAGAAGATACAATAGATACATTTTTAGGGTACGGAGGAGTATTTAAAAGAGTTTTAGAAACTACAATATTAACTCTATCTTTAAGGGGCTTATGACCGAGACTTTCAAAGGTTCTTTTACCCATAATAACAGCGTTGTTAGGGTAGGAAGTAGTTATAGCTTTAAAGTGAGCCATATCTTCGTCAACTCTACCCCAAGGGAGAGAAACTCTATCATAGGAGCAGAAAGAATTTTTTCTATCGACAGCGAAGATTATATTAATCATTTTAAAAGAATAAATTTATTCTTTTAAAGTAGAAATGAAACGTAAAAATCAATTAGATGATGATAACTCTAATATAAAAAAGGTTAGGTTTGTCAACCTTAATAAGAGGTGCGCGGATGAGTATATGTTTTACGAGGAGGAAGGAGGTGCAAGTGATGGGGAGGAGTATTATGACTGTAGAAAGAAAGTAAAACTTCTTAATGGGTTTATTAAACTTAAATCAACCATATTAGAAAATAAAAATAAAAATAAAAATATTCCTTTTTATATAAACTGATGAATGTCGTGTTAGATTTAGACAATACTTTAATATATAGTTCTTCTGTGAATAATTTGGGTAAAATCCAGGGTAAATTTTTCTATAAAATCTATGATGACCTTGTTATTATAGCAAGACCTAATTTATTCGAGTTCTTAGAATGGTTATTTTCTAATTTTAATGTTTCAGTCTTTACTTATGCTGATAAAGATTATGCGTTATTTATAATAGAAAATTTTATTTTAAGGGATAAACAGGGGAGAAAATTAAATAGAAAATTAGACTTTATTTTCTACCGATATCACGTTGAAATGGGAAGAAGATTATATAATGGAAGAATAAAAGATTTGAGGTTATTATGGGATGCATTTAATATGTTTGGATTTAACGCTAAAAACACTGTGATAATAGATGATAACGAAGATGTGATTAGGTCTAACCCAAATAATTCTATTTATATAAAGCCTTTTGATAGTTATGATGAGAGGGATACAGAGTTATTACAGGTTAAAAATATATTGAAAAATATTCAAGATGTTTAAGCTTTAAAAAACAAAATAACAAATAATAAAAAAAAATATATTTTTTAATAAATAAAAGATGGAGTGTCGTATGAATGTTATTCTTGACTTAGATAATACCATTATAAATGCCTTGGATGATAGTGATAGAAAAAAACTTTCGGGTGATTTTAGCAATAAATTTAAATATAGAGATATGATACCATTCTTTAGAATTTATGCTCGCCCCCATCTTGATAAATTCTTAGATTATTTATTTGCTAATTATAACGTATCAATAATGACTGCGGCTGAAAAAGACTATGCATTATTCATTATTGAAAATTTCATCCTTACAAAACCTGAAAGAAAACTCAATTTTATTTTCTTTAGATATCAGGTTGAATTATCCAGAGAAATATATGGAGGGGTAAAAGACCTTAGAGTTATCTGGGAATTATTTCAAGTTTCAGGATTTACCAAGCAAAACACAGTTATAATAGATGACTTGGATATGGTGTATGAGACTAACCCACATAACACTCTTAGAATTAAGGGATTTTTCATAGTTGATGAAGATACTGGAAAAATAAATTATGATATGGCAGAGGACGACGAGCTTCTAAAAATAATGTCAAAATTAGACCATATAAGAAAGGTGTATATTTCAAATATTTGCAATGGGTTAAATAAGGCTATACTTGATGTTGGAATATTACCGTCAAAAATAGTGGAAGAGGAATCACAGCCTGAACTTTCAGAAGTTAAAAAACAAGTTGAAGAAGAGGTTAAAGAAGCTATATTAGAAGAAGGTAAAGACGATGAGGTAACAAAAGAAATACAAAGGGAAAAGGAAGAACAAGAAATAAAACAGGCTATAGATGAGAAAATTGAGGCTGAAAAAGAAAAAATGGAAAGTGAAATAGAAGAGGCTAAAAGAGCTTAAAGTAAAGAATAATTATTGATAAAATAATATGAGATTAATTAGAATAAATAATTTAGAGAGGTCTTTTCCCTGGAAATTATATGATAGAATTTTTCCCTTAAATGACCTTAAATATATTGAGTATAATGCTGTGAATAATAAGATAACATTTAAGTTTGATAAGGAGGTTGTTTCTAGAAAATCAAATTATCATGATTATTATACCCTGATGGATAAATTAAATAAGAAAGAAGGGGACATTGAAGTTTAAAAAGACTCTGGGTTATTTTATTTTTTAAGAAAAATTCTTAAAAAATAATTTTATACAGGGAGTGCCATATCACAAAACGTCCAGGTTTTATAGAAGTATCAGGCTCTACGAGCCTGTATTCTTATGGAAGACCCTGGGTCTTCCCTAAAATCAGGTACTTTTTGAGATGCATCGTGCTGTAGTTTAATCGTGACCCCTAATACGTTTCATATGAATTTCCTCACTTTCTTGAAGAGCAGCTCTTTCAGCTAATAAAGCCTCTTGTCTTTCCCTCATACCTTTAGACTTTATATCAGTTTCCTTTGAACGGGCAGTTGCTCCTGTTCTTGAAGAATCAAGGATATCATCCATACTCATACCTTGAGGTTTATCAGGTATTTCGCTAAGGTCTTCTATAACTACAGCTTTCTTCCCGTTCTTAACATTAACCTTTTTACCTATAGGTTGAGCTGAAACGTAGTTTCTATTTCTGTCTGTCAGTTCATCTCTTTTTTCAGCATCAGGAATAGATGAACGAGCCATATCTGTATGTTCTTCTCTTCTTGGAAGATATTTCATTCCACCAATAGCACCATCATCATCAGTAGGTGAAAATCTTTTATCAGGGAATAGGGTAGTTTTACCTATTTTTCTTTTTCTTTGAACTTGTGGTGCTTCTTCGTCATCATCTTCTTGTTCTTCGCTATCACCTAAAATGTCTTCAATTTCAGAGTGTCCGCTGTCAGAAATATTTTGGTCGTCAAATTCTCTTGCTTTAGACTTTTTCTGTTCTTCCATAGCTTGAAGTTTAGCTTGAACCATAGAAACACCTTTATTTAAGAGGTCTATAACACCTTGTCCCTCATGTTTTTCAATTTTACCAGTTTGAGGGTATAGAAGGATGATTGCAGGGACAGTTTCAATTTTATATTGGGTTGCATTTACTAAGGCTGTTCTTATCCCTATATTATCAATATTAACAACTTTAGTATTAAAATGAGGGGAAATATAGTTTATTTGTTGTTCAATGGCTTTACAGCTTGGAGAATGTTTGCTTGTTAAAACAATAAATACTTCGCTCATTTTATTTACAATTAAAGTGATTTTTTAAATAGTGGTTTTTTTAATTTTTTTCTTTGATGGATTACAAAGAATGAGTGATAGTCTTTATTTCAATGAATATGTAGACGAAAATATCCCTTATAAATTTCAAAATTATACCTCTCAAAGTACAAGCTCAAGAGACTATTTTGGTGGTCTTGGAAACATAAATAATAATTATCGTTTTTCAGCTGGATTTAACGGGAGAAAAAGATATGATGATATTTATAGTAAGGAAACCGTATCTAAGATTAGTATGGAAATTACTAAAAGATTAAATGGAGTTCATCCTGAAGGTAAAAATATCATAATTCCTGTTGATACTATTTCAAGCGTTATTGATGCTATGTATAATAAAAATACACACGTTGAATTTGACGTTATGGTAGAGATGGTTATAAATTATATAGTAAATCAGGTTAAAACCGAATATGCAACTATTCAACAGAATAACAAGCTTAGTATATGGACAAGCAATTTAGATATAACTTCAGGTATGACTCGTTTTAGCGCTCCTAAGTTAAATAACAAAACCAGGTTATCATATACTCATTGGACTTATTAATTTATATTTAAAAATATATATTTTTTAAATATATATTTTTTAAATATAAAATGAAGACTATAACTATAAAAAAGAATATATGCAAAGTATGCGGTATTAGAGGAATATATAATACTCCATCTGAAACATATGGTATATACTGTAAAGTTCATAAAGATGATAGTATGATTTCAGTTGTTAATAGAAAGTGTAAATATGATAAATGTTATAGCCAGGCTGTATTTAACTATAAATGTGAAAGATATGGACTATATTGTGGAAAACATAAGTTAGAAAATATGGTTGATATAAAGAATAAAAGGTGTATTTTTGAAAATTGTGAAAGTCAACCTAATTTTGGATATGATATTCCATTATATTGTTCAAAACATAAACTAGAAAATATGACTAATATCAAAGGTAGAAAATGTAAAATAGAATATTGTGAAAAATATCCTACATTTAATTATAAGGATGAAAAATACCCATTATATTGTGTAGAGCATAAATCGAAAGATATGGTTGATATAAAGAGTAAAAAATGTATGTTTGATAATTGTCAAACAATTCCTACATTTAACTATAAAAATATAACTAAACCTATTTATTGCATTGAACATAAATTAGAAAATATGGTTGATGTAAAGCATAGTTTATGTACATATAAAGATTGTATTAGTAGACCATCCTTTAATTATAAAGGTTGTAACAAACCTATTTATTGTTCTATTCATAAAATAGAAAATATGGTTAATGTTATTAGTAATTATTGCTCTTATGAAAATTGTGAAACTATTGCATTTTATGGTTATTGCGGACAATCTCCTACTAGATGCTCTAAAAATATTGAAAAGAATATGTTTATAAAACCAAAAAGAAGATGCTTATATGAAAACTGTAAAAATATTTCTTTATTTGGTATAAAAGAACCAAGTCATTGTGAGGACCATTTAGAAGATAATGAAATATCATTAATATCAGCTGAATGTAAAGAATGTAAAAGAAAAGACGAATTACTTAATAAAGAAGGGATATGTATAAACTATTGTGCTCCGAATCAGCTATATAATAAGCATAAAATGAGAGAAAAGACTAAAGAGATATTAATGCTTGACTTTATAGATAAAAATGTAAAATTAAAAAATAATATTAGTGTTAAGGATGATAAAATAGTTGATAGTTATTGCAATATGTATAGACCTGATAGAATATATGATTGCGGAACTCATATGCTAATAATAGAATGTGATGAAAACCAGCATAAAAATAAATATTTTTGTTCTTCTTATAAAGATTTAAAACACTCTGAAATTTGCCGTATGCAAGAAATACAAAATGCATCTGGAATGTCCTGTATTTTTCTAAGATGGAATCCTGATAATTTAAAAATTAAAGATAAAATATGTAGAAAATATAGTTTAGATAAAAGGTTAAATACATTAAAATATTGGATAGAACAATGTTCTGAGATGATACCTTCAAGCTATATAGAACCTGTTAAATATAAATATCTTTTTTATGATGATTATAAGGAAGAAGATTTAGGATTTAATATTATAACAGAAAACGATTTGATAGTCTGAACCTAAAACTAATAAATCTTAAATTAAATATTTATTAGTTAGTAAATAAATGGAACCATTCACAAGAGGAACAGTTTTAGATGAGAGGGTATTACAAGATTTAGGATATCCTGTAACTCAACCTCCTTCTCCTATTAATTTTCGTCAGAAAAGACAACAAGTAATGAACTCTCGTTATGACCCTCAAGATGAGGTAAGAAAAGCATTTGCAGATGTTTATAATGGAGTAATTATGACAAAGACAAATCAATGGGAAAAAGAACCTTATGGAACATATGGTATATATAAGGCTCGCTTAAATAGTTATACTTCATCAGATTCTAATATTATAATTGCAATTGTACCGGATGATGTCAACCCATTAGGAACAAATAAGTTAATTGATAGTTTACCTTGGGTTTCATTTCAGACAAGAGAGATGACAAACTCTAAAAAAGATCTAAATGGTTTTAACCTTCCTTATCAAAACTATATGATTAAGAATGATAGTATATTACACGATAGAATTAGGCTTATAAGTGAAACTCCTACAAAATATATTTATAGAGCTGAAAATCTCCCTTTAAAAGTTGAACTTTTAAAATTAAAGGAAGATAGTCAATTTTCAAGTGAAGGTACAATATGGTCTGCTTTAGAGGTATTTTCTACTATAGTATCTTTTGAATAAAAAATTTTTATCTTTATTATATAGATAAAAATGAAGTTGGATGAAAGAAGAAGATATTACCTTGGAGATGAACTATATAAGAGAGCTTATTATGGTGAGTCTGGGGTAGTAGGTATCTCTAAAGAAGACCTTGAACTTAGGGCTAAAATTATGAATATTACTTTAGAAGAGTTAAAATCAAATATAAGTTGCTTTGGTAATATAAGATACAATTTAGGGGATAAAAGAATCTTCCAAATCGGTCTTGGTCGAATAGGTGGTAATATTCTTGAATTTTATACTAGACATCTTACTTTTAAAAACGGAAATATTATTGTGTGCGACAAGCAGAAATCAGTGTGTGATAGTATGATTGGAAAATACGAGGGTATTACTATACATAACATTCACGTTGTAAAAGAGAACTATAAAGAAGTTTATTCTAGATTTTTAAGACCCGGAGATATGTTAGTTGATTTAGGATATTATGTAGATACTTTAGACACGATAAAATGGTGTAAAGAACATGGGGTATTTTTTGTTAATGCTGCCGTTGAAGAATGGGAAAGTACAAGTAGTAATGACCTTCGATATCCTAAAAATGATGCAAGAACTTATACCCTTTATCATAGACAGATGTTAATACAAAAGGAAACTAATGGGTGGAAAGGTACACCAACTGCAATATTAACTATAGGGGCAAATCCGGGTGTTGTTAGCTATTTAAGTAAAATAGGGATGGTTCATTGGGTAAATCGTCTTAAAAAAATTAATAGCAAGTGGAAAGGATTAGATAAAGCATTGCGAATTATAAATACTAAACCTATAAATTACCCTGAACTTTCTAAACTACTAGATATTCAGGTTATTCAGATTACAGAGAAGGATACACTGAGACAATCAATTCCGAGAAAAGAAGGGGAATTTATATGCACGTGGTCTCCTCAAGGATTTATAGAAGAGGGTATTGCAACGGCAGAACTTGGATGGGGAACACATGAAACAATGACTGAGAAGGAAGGTGCGTTGAGATATAAGAAAGGGCCAAAAAATCAAGTATGTTTTCCAAAGAGAGGTGTTGATACATTAGTTGAGGCTTATGTTCCAAGTGGAAATTATGTTGGATTTTTAGTAAGACATGAAGAGGCTTTTAGTATCTCAGATTATTTAACCGTGAAAAAGAATGGGGAAATTTATCGTCCAACAGTATACTATGCATATTATCCTTGTAGTGACGCTGTAGCAAGTGTTTATGAGATGAGAAGTAATGGATATAAACAACCAGATAGTTTAAGGCTTCCAAAGAAAGAATTAATTGACGGGTTAGATGAACTTGGATGTTTTATGTTATCAGGAAATAAAGAACTTGGAAGTTGGTGGATAGGAACAGTTCAGTCTGTAGATGATGCAAATGAGTTGTGCCCGGGTCAAAGTCCAACAACACTTGTAGTCACAGCGGGAGTTTTTACAGGTATATTATATGCATTAAAACATCCAAATTTAGGAGTTATACATCCGGAGGAAATGAATGTAGAGGAAAGCTTAGACATAACGTTGCCTTATTGGTATCCATTAAAGTCATTTATGGTTAAGAATTGGAAGCCGAAAGTCCAGTCAAAATTTTATGTGAACGGTAAATCAGGCGAAAAAGAGAGTGAAGATTGGATAATTGAAAAGTTCTTGGTATAAGATACAGGTCACGATAATAAAAAATAATAATTTAAATTGTTTTTTATTATATAAAAATGAGTGTGAAGATTAATGGTGAAGAGTTTAAGATATATCTTCAGGATACATTAGAGACTATAAAAGAAAGGTATTGTGCTAGTAATGATACTATTCCTAAGCTATGTTATATGAATATTACAAAACAGGATAATATAAGTTCTTTTGAGACTAAAAAGATAGGTTCAGTTAATATCTCAATGTTAAAAGAGAATGCTTATAATATAAATCCATTAGAAGGGGCTGAAATAGAGGCAAAAACATTCTCAGATTTTTATTTAGAAAATGAAATAGATATGGATGATTTTGACCGTTCGTTCAATAAGTTTGTAATTGATGCTTTAGAGAAGTTTCCATTTTCTTCAAGAGATGAGGTATTCTTTACATATATTATTATAACTAACTCCGACCCTCTAAATGAAGAAGATTATTCTGAGAGTTATGAAAGGGCAATAGAAGATAATCAAGAACTTATAGATAAGAAGAATGAATATGCTTTATACTTTGACTTTTATAAAAAAGAGTTAGAGAACGTTAAACAAAGGGTGGAAAGACACATCTCGCAATCAGAAAATGTTGAGGCTATTGTTAACTCTGTATTAGAACAAGATGAGGAAAAATATGTTGAGGAGTCTAATATTGTTAAATCTCCCCTTAAATTAACAGAATATAGTTATAACGGTAATTTTAAGTACACTATTGATGTTTATGATTTTTTCAGTAAGTTTAAGACGACAAAAATATGCCCTTATATAAGACTTGGAAAATATCATAAAGTATATAATGGTGTTAGAATTATAGATGAAGAATGGTTTGAAGATTATTCAGATGATAATGAAGTTACAATTCAGATGTTTATTTCTGGAAAAAAAGAAACTACAGAAGAGATACTTTCCCTCTCAAAATATTATTTAGTTGAAATAAAACAACTCTCAGAAGATAAGGGTATTTTTACCTTTAGTATTAGTATAAACGTGAACGAACAAATGGACCTTACAGAAGATGAAATTTTTGAAAGAACAGTTTCATACTTTAGTTTACCGTTAACTGACTTTGGATTAAAGAAAGACTTTGGTAAAGGTTATTTTATTATGAAAGGTTTAGAGCTTTCAGATGAGCTCTTTTTTGATACTTGCTTAAATGACCCTAAAGTTAATAATGTTGTTTTTATAGATGAAAAGTACAAGATACAAAAAGAGAGAGGAGGAATCCGTTTTTATGTATCAGAAAATAACCTTGAAACATCCATTAAATGTAGTTTAGTAAAAAAACCTATAGTAAAGTCAACTGACCTTGAAGCAGTTGCATTTCCACAGTTAGTTCGTGTGAAGGATATTATAACAGTAATTCAAATAACAAAAGGTTCAAGTATGGCTGAAACCTTAAAACTTATAGAACTTTTTGAAAATCTTTTATACTATATACAATCAAGGAAAAAATCATTCTTAGAATATTACGGTAAATTTATGACAAAATTAGAAAACATTGAAGGTAAACAACTTAAAAAGAAGCCAAAAGATGATAAAAAAATTACCCTAAAGGATTTATACCCGCAAATTTATATTTCTGGTTATGCACGTTTTTGTCAGCCTGTTGCTCCAAAAATAATATCTCAGGATGAATATGAGAATGATTTAGAAGAAGGAACTGATGCGATGATATTCCCAAGAACTGAGGATGAAGGACCGCAAGATTATTATAGTTGTAAACACGACGCTAAATATAAGTATGTTGGTATAAAAGAAAATTCATTGTCAAATAAAGACCAATTTAGGTTTCTTCCGTGCTGTTTTGAAAAAGACCAAAGAGAAGGTGATAAACTTAGACAAAAGTATGAAACTTATAGAGAGGATGAAGAAGAAAGCGGGTTCAAGCTACTGATAAAATCTAAGAAAATTCTTCAAGAAAAACAATATGGTTACTTACCTCAAAATATAGCTTATACATTTACAATAGTAAACGAGGACTGTTTAACAGGAAAATCCCGTTTTTTAAGAACAGGCATTAAGAAGGGAGAAGACAGTACGTTATATTCCATAAAGAAAGCCCTTAACTTAGAAGAAAGTATAAAAGAGATGAGGAATATGATTTCTAAAGTCATAAAAAATAATTTTTCAAGTCAGTATGGTTCAAAGCCTAAAGAAATAAAAAATATTCTTAAAAATAAATTAAATATTGACCCTGAAATATTCCTTGAAATATTAGAAAACGTTTTTAAGGTTAATATTATATTATTTTGTAGAGACCGTATTTCTAATAAAGAAGGAAGTATGTGTAAGCCAAAATTTAAGAAGTTTTTCATATTAAATCCGAATAAAAAACTTTATACTAAAACTATCATCTTATATAAGACTGACGGAGGTGAGTTTGATAAATTAGACTATCCTCATACGGAACTTATCGTTTTAGAAAATAATGTAAAATCAGAGGATGGTGTGGGTGAAATTACTACATTTTTTGAAAAAGATAAATTTATCTCTAATTTATACGCAATGTATTACTCATTTGTTGAAACAAAATATGTGAAGACCGAACTTAAAAATAAAATTATAGGTCAAGTTGATGATGGTAATGGTAAAATTAGAATTTTATACATTAAATATAAGAATGAAAAATTAAACATATTAACATCACCTTGTCCTAACTTTCCATTAACACAATTTTTAGAGAACGAAGAAATCGTATATAATACTAAAACTGAACTCATAAATCCTTCTATCGTAATAGACTTTTTTATGGATGAAAAGATAGCTGATATTAGAAAAATATCTGTTGGTTCAACTATTGTCGGGTTATATGGTAAAAAAGGTGATTTAGATATGTATATACCTTGCATAAATACTTTATCATCTGATTTTTCAAAATTACCAGGAAGTACTAACATTAAAGAATATGATAGTAAAAAAGAATTACCAGCACCGTCTACCCTTACTTTCTCTATTTTGAATCAGTATAATTCATTCCTTAAAATAAGCAACAGTATTATATCTTTTTCAATGTATCTCTTTAGTCACTTTTTTCAATATGAGATGAAGAATCTATTTTTAACAAAAGACGAAAATGAATTTCTGAGGGAAATAAAAGCTATTCTTATTGTTTTTGGAGATAAACACTTGACAGTAGTCCAAGATAAAAAATACGAAAATTTAACCCGTGAATTAACCTTAGAAAATAATGATATTATAAATAACAATAAAATAGTTGTTCCAAGCATTGAAATTAAGAAAAAGGTTTTATATTCTTTATATATTCAAATGAAGCATAATTTGACATTATTAATAGACTATAAGTTTAAGAAATACGTGGATAATTTTTATACTTCATCAAAAGACTTTAAGTCTGAAGAACAAAATGTATTTTATACTATGAAAGAAATTAGACTATATATGATACCAATAATAAATCCTTATAAAATCAACTATGAAATACCTGATGAAATCTCTTTTTATTATAAGAATATGAATATAGACGAAGAAACTGTGTTTAGAGCTATAAAATCAAACTCTATAGAACACGCTATATCTTACTCTAAACAATGGTTTAAAAATAAAACAGTATCACTTTATACTGAAAATGTTGTAGACCCTGATAGTGTTAACTTTATTCTTTATGAGATGCTTGACGAATATTCTGTTAAACAACATGATTTTATGGGTAAAAATGATAAAGATGTTTGTCAAATATTAATTGCAAATATAGAAAATGAAATTAAAATTTATGCTCTTTTACCGGTTTAAGAAATATAACTTATAATATCTAAAATGATTATAAGTTATCACGCACAAGGTCGCCTCGGAAATAATATTTTCCAATACATCGCTGTAAAGGTCATCCAAAAGTATGTAAAACAACTCGGTTTTGACTGTGAATATAAGTTTAACGAAAGGGTCAAATATTGGTTTTCGGAATTTAATTATCGTCAACTATATGACATTCTTGTTCTGTCTACTACTAACCGAGAAAATTTAAATGTATTGGTTCACTTTCTAAACAACAATTGGTTTTTTGACGGGTTTTATCAGTTTGATTACCACATCATAAATGAAAGAGAATTTATTCGTTCTTTATTCACCCCTGAAAATGAAGAAAGAATTAATGATGATTATAGGGTATGTGATATTGTGGAAAATATTATGAAATATAAACCTTCATTCAAAGATGATGATATTGTTACTCACGTAAGACTTGATGACTTTATTAATGTGGGTATTTTAGACCATAAAACTGTGTCAAATATAATAAAAGAGAGTGGATTAAATGGAAAGGTTTATGTGGTATGTGATAAGCTTAAAAAAGACTTTGAGAAAAAGTATATGGATGACTTTGGGAAGAGTATTGATTTTACTCTTATATCTAACGATGATATGTTTAAGGATTTAGCATATTTATGGTATGCGCCAAACCTTTTATGTAATAATTCAACTTTCTGCTGGATTGCAGGCATATTAGGAGAATGTAAGAAAAGTTGGTGTCCTGTAAATAAAGGGAAACATCCCCCACAAAACTTTGAAAGGGTAAAGGAAGATACTATTATTTATGATTGGGATGAATTATTAGTTTGATTACACTTTTCATAAGCATCTTTTAAAGACTGTAAAATAGGCTTATTATTAATAATTAAGTTAGAATATATTCTATATGCATCTTCGCATTTATTAGAGGTAAGAGTTCTACGAATATTCCTATCTCTTTCAGCCTTAAAAAAAGGTTCTATAATAGAGGAAATTATATTATTTCCCAATGTAATTGCAACTGCTAAATATATAGTTTTTTGTAAGCTCATTTTATATAATATTAAATAATATTATATAAAAATCAATTAAGGTTAAGTATCAGTCTTGTGATTACACTTTTCATATTCTTCTCTTAAAGAGGGAGAATTGGTTTGTTTATATATTCTAGTTATTTCTTCACACTCAGGAGAACGAATAATTTTATTCTCTGTTTGAACCTCAACTTTACGAGGTCCTAAAACTGTTGTAACAAGTCTATCAGCAACTGACATACCGACACCTGTTCCAAGACCTGAAATCATACTTTCTTTTAAGGTTTGAAATGTAGAAGGGGTTGAAACCGGAACAGTATATACTGGTTTTCTATTAAATGATTTTTTATTATTGATTGTAGTCATTTAAAATAATAGTTATATTATTTTAAATTTATTAAAATGGAAACATTAGAACTTAGTATCAAGTATATTAACATTGGAACTATTTTTCAGTCTCTTTCTCCTCATACTCAAACTGAGTTTCTTGAGACACTTCAGGATTTTTATCCCTATACTGAAACTCCTCCAGCCTACGGTGATATTGAAGAACTGAGTGATTATCATTACTATGTAATTTATGGTATAATTCACATCTTTTATGAAGACTATGAAAATCCTGAGCTCACATCCCTTCTTGAAAATTATATCCATAATGAGTATGAAAGACGCCCTGAAAGTTTAGATATATTACTTCACCTCGCAACAAGTCTTGAAAGTCAATTACAAAGTTTGATTTAATTATATTCTTAATGTAGGCACTAATTTTAATGGAGATACTATTAAGCTTCCGTTAGTATCTTTTGTTAATATAAAAATACTATCATCTAAAGACTGAGCTAAATAAGTAATTCTATTATCAATAGGAACTGATGTTTCAAATAAAGGTAATTCTTTTTCACCAAATTTGAAGTTCATACCTGTTTTTATAAGCTTAAAATTCATCTTTTTATTAGGTAAATCATTAAAATAGTCTCCAAGTTCAACATTATCATTAGAAACTTTAATATAAGCCTTATTTCTATCTCCTTCTCTAATTACATAATTACCGTCTTTAATGCCTTCTTTTTTACCTAATATAAAGTAAGTTATTAAAGCTATGACAACAATAATAATTATTAATCCAACTATTAAGAGAGTATTCATGTTTTAATATTTCAAAAAGAAAATATTTAAAAGATTAAATTCTAATTATAAAATGGAGGATGAAACTAAATGTTTGTTTGTAAGCACAAGAGGTATTGCTAAATCTTGTGATATGCATCCTGAATGGAACCACTTGGACCAAATGTCATATCCATCTTTCTCCACAAAAAATAAAGCTGGAAGCACTATCTACCTTCATTTTGATATGGTAGAACAATTTATAAATATGCTTATGGATAAGATGGAAAATCCTTTTATTATCGTTTCAGGTAATTCAGACCATACAACCCCTGAAGATTTTCCATCAAGTTCTCGGCTTTTAGATAACCCTAAATTAATTGCTTGGTTCTCTCAAAATACAGTAGGAGAACACCCTAAGCTTCACCATCTTCCAATAGGTTTAGACTATCACACTTTATCCTTCAATAGAGGCTTACACGAGTGGTGTAGCACAAGAACCCCTATCCCTCCTAAAATACAAGAACTAAGTTTATCTGCAATAAGAAAAATGTTAAAACCGTTAGAACAGGCTAATTATAAGGTTGCTATTACAAATTTTCACCTTGCTATTGGAGGACCCCCAAGAAGAACAGAATACAGGCTTCCTATATATAATACTTTAAAAGATAAAGCTTGTGTAGGTTGGCTTCCTAAACAGACCCGCGAAGAGTTTTGGCAAATATTTAATAATTATGCCTTTATTATATGCCCTTTTGGTAATGGTTTGGATACTCACAGAACGTGGGAGGTATTGTGTATGGGTAGAATTCCTATAGTTCAAAAGTCTCCACTTAATAAAGTTTATGAAGGTCTTCCTGTAGTTGAGATTGAAGACTGGAATGACCTTACAGAAGAATGGTTAGAGAATAAATTTAACGAGATTATTCAAGGTAAATTTAAATATGAAAGATTATTTTTGAATTATTGGGTTGAAAAGATAACTATAAAATAAGTTCATTTTTTCTTAGTTAACTTAACCCAAAAACAAACATTTTAGCAAATTCAAGGTCATAGAAAGTATCTTTTAAGCACATAGCACATTTTGAAAATTTTATAGGACTGCTTTCGTGATTATGACATACTTTATATATCTTTCCACATCCTTTGCACTCGGTATCTTTAACTCTTCTTACTCCTAAGTCTGGATAGTAATAATAAACAGGACTTTCAGAAGATGACTGTTGAGTAAAGTCACAATATGCTATATTACTTTTTATATATTCTTCATGGTCTTTACATACATAAACATTATGAGAAGTAAAACACTGTGAACATATGGTTATTTTATTATCACATCTTATATCTGAGCGATAATCTACCTCACAAGGATATTCATCGCATACTTTATTCATTTGACAAACCCCGCATATTGGTAATGAAAATATAGGGTGTAATTTATATTTTATAAGCGTTTTACCTATAGACTTACTAAAAAAAGTAGGCTTCTTTACAACCATTTTAAATATATTATTTATAATCTTAAATAATATATTACATATTAATGAACTTGGGATTTATAAATAGTTTTGCACCCTTCTTTAGAAGCATCTCGTGAAAAGGAACGTGTTCACATACTTCCTTAGCCTGACCTGAGAATGGATTTCCTATAAATGATGAGTACCAGCAATCCTTTAATTTCTCAGTATGATATAAGCCTAAACCTCCAAATGCACTTTTTACGGGGATAAGAGGATGGTCTTTTGGTTTTGGTATTTGATGCTTTCTAAGAGAGTTCCATTCATCTCCAGTTCTTCTTAATACATCTTGATAATTCTCAGGACACTCATCGCTTCTAAGAGCATAAATATCATAATATTCCTTAGTTTGATTAGCAAACATAGCATCCCAGTCACTATAGGTAAAATTACTCAGAAAACCATCTTCATCAATAGGAGAAGTATTAACTTCATCACAGTCCATCATAAGAAGATAAGTATCCTTCTTGAAGTCTTCTTGAAATAAACTTAAATACATATTTCTGGCTTCGCTTAGGGCGAGAGGGCGAGGAAGAAAAGAAGAAGGTTGACGATAGACTTTTCTATTATGGGGTTCAACTTTGCACCAGCTTTTACAAATTTCAAATGTTCCGTCGGTTGAATGACCGTCTATAATGATACACTTATAAGAGTTAAAATAAGAAGCGTAAGACATAGCGTTCTTAAGGATTTTAGGTATATGCTTACTTACATTCTTAGTTATAAGGGCTAGAAGGATATTTTTAGTTTTAATAATAGATTTAAGACTTTCCATTTTACATATATTCGTTCTTAGCTTTAAGTATATTAAAGTCAATATCTTTAACAGATTGACATCTCTCTTTTTCATTATAACTTTCTCCGACTATTTCATAACTGAAATATCTAACTAAAATATCACGTATATTAGTAGTGTGATTATCACCTCCATAATACATAGCTAAAAACCCAGGGGTTCCTTCAGGTTTTTTCAGCATTCTTGCGACGGTATATATATCCATCATAGCTGTTTTTGTTGTATAAAATACCATATTATTCAGGTTAGATTGATTGTCTTCAAGTATTTTATAATTTTCCACACTCTTTATAAGTTCTTCTCTTCTTTCTAAAAACTCTTCTTCTGATATTGTGTTATCTGAGATAAGTTCAAGAACATTTATATAAAATGTCATAACTGTTGTATAATCGTTAGCATTAAAGGGTATATTTGATGTTTTATAATAAGTTTTAAATGTTGAGTTTATAGTATCCTTAATTATTGTATACCATAAATCCATATTTCTAAGTTCTTCTAAAGCTTGCTTTCTAACTTGTTTTGGGATAAGAAAATCACTATTAAGAGTAACATAGGTTTCTAAGAAATATATACCGTTAAGTATTATAGAATAGGTCATTTGAAGCTTATCGTGGTGTTTTATAACTATATCATTAATTTTTTCCTTGATAGTATCTTCTGGTCCATTAAAGAATATTTTTAGGATTTGATAATATATTAGAATTCCTTGGTTTAATTGAGCCTCTCCTGAATTTCCATATCTAAAAGACCTTGTATCAATATAGTGCCATCTTATATCTCTAGTAGGACATTCTTTTTTATATCGTGGAGTTCTATCTTCTTTTTCATCTTTAGAATAACATATTTTATAGTCGTGAAGAAATTTAGCTAAATAACCTTCTTTATCGGCTGTATCTAACAAAGGATTTAACTTATAAATATCAGGGTCTCTTATTCTGGGTTCATATGACTGTTCTGTATAAAAATCTATAGGGTAATTTTTACTTGCAACTCCATCAAATAATTTTAAGAACTCAGGGTCATCTATTTCATAACAACACTCTTTATTCTCCCATCCTTTTTCTATAATCCAATTTGTTTTACATTCGCATCCTTCACAGTTATTTTCCTTATCAAAATGATGGTCTCCAAAAAGTATAATATAAGGCAATCTTGCCCCTTCTTCTTTAAATCTATTTCTAAGGTCATTATCAGGCTTAAGAACTGTAACTCTAACTGGACCAGAGACTCTCCAAATAGGTTTGTTTCCAATGATGAATTTACTCATTTTATAATAAAGTTAATTTTTTATAAAAAACTATAAAAAATTAAATAAACAGGGTTCTAAAAAACTCATCTTTTTCATTCTTGTTTTTATCTACAAGTTCATCAATCATATCTCTTGTTATTTCTATGGGTAACGAAAGCTTATTTTTTAAACTTTTATACTTTTGTTTTGTTCCTATAAAACGGGCTGTATTTATCTTTAGTAATATGGTCTCAATATACCGTTTAAGATTTCTAACACCTTTATCGTGTTCGCAGTGCTGGTTTATTATATACTTCATAATTTCTTCAGAAAACACAACATCACCTTCTTTAAAACCTATATTTGGATAAAGTTCTTTTGTAAGATATTTTGTACCTATAACTACTTTTTCTTGAAGTGACGGGGTGGGGATTTTTATAATATGAAGTCTATCCTTAAGAATAGGGCTAATAAGACTAATATCATTAAAAGCGAAAATGAAGATGACTTTACTTAGGTCAATAGGTATACCATCAAAATATTTATCCTCAAAATTATTATTTTGTACGGGGTCTGTCAAGTGTATTAATACGTTTTGAATATCTATACCGTCATTTGTGGTTGAAATTTTATCAAGTTCATCAAAGAAAAATATAGGGTTCATTACACCACATTCTATTAATCCGTTAACTATGGCTCCAGGACGACTTCCTGAATAAGTAAATGAAAAGCCGTTTAAGAAGGCGCTATCTCTGATACCTCCGCACGAAAAGTTTTTCATAGGTCTTTTAAGGCATTCAGAGAGGCCTCTTCGTAATAACGCAGACTTTCCAACTCCTGCCTCGCCGTGAAGGGCAATAATACGGGGCATATTTTTATTTTCTGTGGAGACAATTTGAGCCACATAATTAACTATTTCTTCTTTAACTTGTTGCATACCATAAGTGGCTTTATCAAGGGTTGAATATACATCATCAAAATATTGTGATATTCTATCAGGGTGGTCTGTTTTTGTGACTGGAATATCAGAGTATATTTTGAAGGGAATTTTAAGGAGAATTTCAAACCATTCAAGATGTTTATGTTTATCAGAATCTACATTTTTCAGTCTTGCAATAACACGTTCTTTTATTTTATCATCAAGGTTAGATTTCATAATTTTTTCTTTTAATGCTTTATATTTAGCTGGTATATCATCTTTTTTATCATCACCTCCATTAAATATTTGACTAAAAATGCTAGGTGGAGGTAACGGGAAAAATATATGAACTGGGTCATCTTGAGGAGGTAGAGGTTGTGTCTTTTTTTTAGAGTTTTGGGTATCATCCCCTTCGTTTTTTCTTTTACGACCACCCCTTTTAGGAGCATCGTCTTTTTTTGGTGGCA
>VFQS010001465.1_pt1 | contig 21608 bp, 19 predicted proteins | sample 3512361 | NCBI WGS metagenome assembly VFQS01 (sample SAMN10412375, study PRJNA504923) | tailings metagenome | isolation source: Relicate 1 Philex TSF3 active mining | place: Philippines
TTCCTTACGAAATGGATGGTTGGGGAATTACCAACGATGGTGAAAAATTATACATGAGTGATGGTTCAGAAAAAATTTACATTTTGAACCCAGAAACTTTAAAAGTTGAAGATTATATTGGTGTGTATACCAATAGCTCTAAGATTGAAGCTGTCAATGAATTAGAATGGGTTAATGGAAAAATTTGGGCTAATATTTACCAAAAAGATGCTATTGCTATTATCAATCCTAAGAATGGTTCCATTGAAGCAATTATCAATCTTAGCGAGTTAAAAACAAAAGTTACAAAACATGCAGAAATAGATGTTTTAAATGGAATTGCCTTCAATTCAGCTACCAAAACCTATTTTGTAACGGGTAAAAACTGGGATAAAACTTTTGAGATAACTGTTGAGTAATCTGATTAAAAAAACATAAAAAAAAGCCTCATTTCTGAGGCTTTATTACATTTTTAGATTTTACTAGTTATAATATCTAACCATTTTTTAGCAATTCTAAATTCTTCTCCGATGATGAAATTTTTTTCATCAGCATGAAAGAAAACTAAATGAATTTCTTTGTGGTTACTTAATGTTAAATGCAATGCTAATTTGTTAATTTCATGGTTATTTTTAGGAGTATTTCCATGTTTGTCGAATTGAACTAAAACACATTTTTTAACTTCTTTTAAATCAATAACTTCATTAACTTGAGCTTCTTCACTTTTTCTAAAGTAAGCTAACCTATCGCCTTTTAAACCAATTCCTGAATTATTTGACCAAAAATCGGCATCTGAAAACTTGGCGTTTTTATCTGACGATAATTCGTTTAATGTGTTTAATAATTGATTTTTTCTTTTTCTAACATTGTTATTGATGATAAAAATAGGAATAATAATTAATGAAAAAAATACGATTCCTATAATAGTGTTGGTAATATCCATTTTGAATTTATTTTAAATTAAGTGTATCATAATATTTCCCAAGTATTCTTATTTACAAGGGATTAACGAAAATTAAAATAAATTTTACCAAAAATAATGAAACGGAAAAATGATTCTAGATGTGTTTAAAAACAGATTTAAAAAGTTCTTTTTAACAAATAAGACTTCAAAACTATTCTTATAAAATAATTCCAATTGAACTAAAGAAGTTGGCAGTAAAAAAGAAGGAATTTGTTTTCTAACAATTTCACTAGAACCAAAATAATTTTGACTCGTTTTTAATGAAACCGATTCTTTTTGAATACCTTCTTGATTAAAATCAATCTTTCCTTGATTAAAATGAAGCGAAATTTCTTTTGTAGATTCCTTTTTTATCGGTTGAGAAACAGCCAGAGCACCATTGCTATGCAATACCAAATAACCGAATATGAATACGGTTAATAAATTGATGATATAATGAGCGACTCTTTTCAATTGAATTATTTTTACAAATGTAAATAATAAATTAACTACTTAACCAATTTAGTAACAATTTCAGAAACAGGCAAAATAGCTTTTGTATCTTCTATACTTGGTCCGGCTACCCAAACGGTTTTATAAGTTACTTGAGTTGCCGCTTTTTCTGTAGCTTTCATTCCGATATAAAAACGAATCATTTTGACCCATTTCTTTAAACTCTTGTTTTTATTTAATAAAGTTTCTAACCAAGTCTGTTTGGTTCCCACTTTTTGAACATAAGGTGTATTGATAACTGTACAAGGTGTTCCCGAAATACGCTCAGTCATTACGATATCTTTTGCACCATAATCTACACAGGCTTGTTTGTATTCTTGAGAAACACCCGCTTCATTTGAGGCAATAAACGGACTTCCTACAGAAACGCCAACTGCTCCGTAACTTAACATTCTGTCCAAATCGGCTTTATTCCCTACACCACCAGCTGAAATTACAGGTAAAGATGTATTATCATTCAATTGCTTAATTAAAGTCTCTGGATCAATATTACCTCTATGTCCACCCGCTTGATTGTTAACTGCAATTAAAGCATCAGCTCTTAAACTTTCTACTTTTTTGGCGAAAGCCAAATCGGTAACGTCACAAAATACTTTAATTCCAACTTTATGCGCTTCATTAATTGTTTCTTCTGGTGAACCTAAAGAAGTGATAATAAAATCGACACCTTCTTCACATAGAACTCGCAATTGTTCTTTATACTTTACATTCGATTTGTTTACTATTAGATTAAATCCAAAACTTCCACCTGGAACTTTAGCCGCTTTTAATTCATGAATAGCCGCTTTTAATTCCTCTAAAGTTCTATAATTTAATGCTGGAATACAACCTGCTACTCCACTCTTCATTCCCTCAATAACCATTTTAGTGTTTGAAACTAAAAACATAGGAGCCATAATTACAGGATGAGTAATTTGTAAAATCGAAGTCAAAGATTGTTTTTCCATAATTTTTAAAATTTATCTCAAATATAAAAATAAAATATTATGCATGCATATAAAAAAGCACATTATTTATTGATTTCAAACAAAAATAACAAATGTTAAAATTCTTAATAAAAACTTAATTTAATACAGAAAAATAAGTAATTGAAATAAATTTGAAAAAACTAACAAAAAAATGAAGAACAAACTAACATTATTGAGTAGTCTTTTAGTACTATTTCTATTTTCTTGTAGTGCCACACAAAACAAGAAAAAAGTAACAACTAAACCTAAATCTGAAACTTTAGCAACCGATGCTAAAAAAGCAGATGGTAAAAAGGAACCTAAACCTTATAAGAAAGTAATTGATTCAACTGCTGTTACTCAAAGAGGTTTAGTTGATGTTCACAAGGTCGGCGATAAATATTTATTCGAAATTGCTGATTCTTTAATTGGCAAAGAGATTATGACCATTACAAGATACTCAAAAACCCCTGCTGGTGGAGGAATCTTTGGTGGGGAAGAAGTAAACCGTCAGGTAATAAAGTTTGAAAAAGGTTTAAATCACAACATATTAGTTCGTTCTGTTACTTATGTAATAGCAACTCCTGATGAAGATAAACCCATTACAAAGGCAGTAAAAAACTCAAGTGCTGATCCTATTATTGGAAACTTCGATGTCTTAGCCTATAAAAAAGATGCAAAAGGAAAAGAAAATGTGGGTTATGTAATTGATATGACTTCTGCATTTGATTCCGATTTACAAACCTTTTCCTTAGGTTCTTTAGACAAGCAAATGTTAAAAATACAAGCATTTCAAAAAGACAGATCGTTTATTCAAAGTATCAAAAGTTTTCCAATAAATACAGAAATTAGAACGGTTAAAACTTTTACTACTGTTCCAAGACAAATCTCTTTATCACCAACACCAAGAATTGGAACTGATTTACCAGCAGGTCTTGATGCAGGAGTTGTAACATTTGAGTTTAATACCTCAATGATATTATTACCTCAAAAGCCAATGAGAAAAAGAGCTTTTGATAAGCGAGTTGGATATTTTGCTAATGATTATGATGTTTTTGAAGAAGATTCTCAAAAAGCTGATAAAGAAATTTTTGCTGTTAGATGGAGATTAGAACCTAAAAATGCGGAAGATGCAGAAAAACAAAAAAGAGGAGAATTAATTGAGCCTAAAAAACCTATCGTTTATTATTTAGATCCTGCAACTCCAGACAAATGGAAACCTTTCATCAAACAAGGTATCGACGACTGGCAAGAAGCATTTGAATTTGCTGGTTGGAAAAATGCAATTCGTGGTGAATATTGGCCAGAAAACAATCCTGAAATGAGCTTAGAAGATGCACGTTTTTCAGTGTTACGTTATTTTGCAGCAGATATTCAAAATGCTTACGGACCAAATGTTCACGACCCAAGAACAGGTGAAATTATGGAAAGTCACATTGGATGGTACCATAATATTATGAGTTTATTACGCGATTGGTATTTAATTCAAACTGCGGCAGTTGATCCACAAGCTAGAAATAAAAAATTTGACGATAAATTAATGGGCGAATTAATTCGATTTGTAGCTGCTCATGAAGTAGGTCATACTTTAGGATTACGTCATAATATGGGAGCAAGTTTTGCAACTCCAGTAGAAAAATTAAGAGATCCTGAGTTCCAAAAGAAAAACGGTCACACTTCCTCTATCATGGATTATGCTCGTTTTAACTATGTAGCGCAACCAGAAGATGGTGTAAAAGATTTATTCCCAAGAATTGGTGATTATGACAAATGGGCTATTAAATGGGGATATTCATATTTTAATGATGCTAAAGATGAAGATACTGAAAAAGCATTGTTGAATGAAATGACTAAAGACGCTTATAAAAATCGTCGTTTGTGGTTTGGTACTGAAACAAATCCTTATGACCCACGTTATCAAACTGAAGATTTAGGGGATAATGCAATGAAAGCTTCTGTATATGGTATTAAGAACTTGAAAAGAATTTTACCTAACTTAATTGAATGGAGCAAAGAAGAAGGTGAAGATTATGATGAATTAAATGGTTTGTACAACTCATTAACTGGTCAGTACAGACGTTATATGGGACATGTTACTAAAAACGTTGGTGGTATTTACGAAACTCCAAAAACATACGACATGCAAGGAGACAAATACGAAGTTGTTCCATCATCAATTCAAAATGAAGCCGTTGCTTTCTTAAATGAGCAATTATTTAAAACTCCAAAATGGTTATTAGATCAAAATATTTTATCTAAAATTAGACCAGAAAACGGCGTTGAAGTAATTAAGTCAATTCAAGACGGTACTTTATCAAGTTTATTGGCTGGAGATCGTTTGGTTCGATTATTAGAAACTTCTTCACAAAGCAAAGCAAATTATTCAGTTGATGAATTAATGAGCGATTTAAGAAAAGGAATTTTTTCTGAAGTAAGAACAAATGCACCAATTGATATTTACAGAAGAAATCTTCAAAAATTATATGTATCAAAATTAATTGAAACAATGTCAAGCGATAAAAACAATGTTGCTTTCTTCAATGGAAGAAGAATTGTTTTAGCGGATACCGATATCCCTTCAATTGCTCGTGGTCAATTAAATGAATTAAAAAATCAATTAAAATCGGCAGCAGCTTCTTCTTCTGATCGATTGACTAAATTCCATTTAAATGATTTAGTAGCAAGAATTGAAAATGCTATGAATCCAAAATAAGATTAAATTTTAAAATAAAAGGGGAAAGTTGTTAAACTCTCCCCCTTTTTTATTTTAATAATATACAGAATTTATCTTTTCTTTTTTGTTCCTGAAGACTTCGGAGCACCCTTTATTTCATATTTACTTGTAGTTACATTGTAAACATAAATACTATTTTGAGTTTTCGTTTTTAGAGCAAAACTTCCATCGGTATTTAATTTAAATTCAAAACCTTCGCTTCTATTTTTTTCAACATCATGAGAAGCTGTTTTATTTGCATCTAAAAAAACCGTTTCTTTTATATGTGATGATTTGTAGATATTTCCTAACAAAAGCGTTTTTGATTCAATATCCCAAAGTTGATCTTCAGTAACAACTCCATTTTCCTTTTTGAGTTTCGTATCTACTTTAATTTCTTCTTGCCAATTAATATGATACAACTTCTTCCCTTGCGTTGTAAAACTTTTTATTAAGAAATTAGTTGGTTTAAAATCGGCTTTATCTAATTTTTTTACTTCTAATGTATCTACTTTCCCTTCATTTTTTACAAAGAGTACAACTCTTTTTCCAGTTTTTTCCGAAATTACTTCTGCCGAAATATTATCAACTTTAGATAAAACAACATTTTTTTGAGTAGACTTACCTTTGTTTTTTTGAGTAAAACCAACAGTTGATACTAACAAAAGAAGAAATAGAAATAGTTTTTTCATAATGTAGGATGTTTAATTAAGTTCCTAATATACAAAAAAATAGATACGATTCATTTTAAAAGAAAAAACCGAATCATTGCTGACTCGGTTTTAAATTTTATTTTCGATTTGAAAATTATTTCACTTCTTCGAAATCTACATCTTGCGTTTGATCTCCTGAAGCGTTTGCTTGAGGTTCTGCTTGTGCAGCTCCACCTTCAGCTTGTGCTTTGTACATTTCTTCTGATGCATTTTTCCAAGCTTCGTTGATTTTATCTAAAGCTGGTGTAATCGTTGCTACATCTTTAGTTTCGTAAGCCGCTTTTAATTCATTTAAAGCGCTTTCGATAGCTCCTTTGTTAGCATCAGATAATTTATCTCCAAACTCTCCTAATTGTTTCTCTGTTTGGAAAATCATTGAATCCGCTTCGTTTAATTTATCTGCTTTTTCTTTTGCTAAACGATCTGCTTCAGCATTCATTTCAGCATCTTTTTTCATTTTTTCGATTTCTTCTGGAGTTAAACCTGAAGAAGCTTCGATACGAATGTCATGTGATTTTCCAGTTCCTTTATCTGTAGCAGAAACTTTAATGATACCATTCGCATCAATATCGAAAGTTACTTCAATTTGAGGAACTCCTCTTGGTGCTGGTGGAATACCATCTAAGTGGAAACGACCAATTGTTTTGTTATCATTTGCCATTGGTCTTTCTCCTTGTAAAACGTGGATTTCTACCGATGGTTGATTATCTGCTGCTGTTGAGAAAACTTGCGATTTTCTTGTTGGGATAGTTGTGTTAGACTCAATTAATTTTGTCATTACACTTCCCATAGTTTCGATACCTAATGAAAGTGGCGTAACATCTAATAACAATACATCTTTTACATCTCCAGTTAAAACTCCACCTTGAATAGCAGCACCAATAGCTACAACTTCATCTGGATTAACTCCTTTTGATGGTTTTTTTCCAAAGAATTTCTCTACTTGCTCTTGTATAACTGGGATACGAGTTGAACCTCCTACTAAGATTACCTCATCGATATCAGAAACGGATAAACCTGCATCTTTTAACGCTTTAGCAACTGGTTCCATAGAACGTTTTACTAAAGTTTCTGCTAATTGTTCAAATTTAGCTCTTGTTAATGTTTGAACTAAGTGTTTTGGTCCAGAAGCCGTAGCTGTTACGTATGGTAAGTTGATTTCTGTTTGAGCAGAAGCTGATAATTCAATTTTAGCTTTCTCAGCTGCTTCTTTTAAACGTTGTAATGCCATTGGATCTTTACGTAAATCAACACCTTCAGCAGCATTGAAATCGTTAGCTAACCAATCGATAATTACTTGGTCAAAATCATCTCCACCTAAGTGTGTATCTCCGTTTGTAGATAATACTTCGAAAACTCCGTCTCCTAATTCTAAGATAGAAATATCAAAAGTACCTCCACCTAAATCGTAAACTGCGATTTTTTGGTCTTTACCTTGTTTGTCTAATCCATAAGCTAAAGCTGCTGCTGTAGGCTCATTGATAATACGCATTACTTTTAATCCTGCAATTTCACCCGCTTCTTTTGTAGCTTGACGTTGCGCATCGTTAAAGTAAGCTGGAACAGTAATAACTGCTTCAGAAACTGAATGACCTAAATAATCTTCAGCTGTTTTTTTCATTTTTTGAAGTGTCATTGCAGACAATTCTTGTGGTGAGTATAAACGACCATCGATATCTACACGCGGTGTATCGTTGTCTCCTTTTACCACTTTATAAGCTACAGTTGAAGCTTCTTTTGCACTTTCAGTATACTTGTTACCCATAAAACGTTTTACCGAAGCAATCGTTTTTGTTGGATTAGTAACTGCTTGTCTTTTTGCCGGATCTCCAACTTTAATTTCTCCACCTTCTACAAATGCAATTACAGATGGCGTTGTTCTTTTACCTTCTGCGTTCGCAATTACAACAGGTTCTCCACCTTCCATAACAGCCACACATGAGTTGGTTGTTCCTAAGTCGATTCCAATAATTTTGCTCATTTTTATAATAGTTAAATTTTAAATTTCAATTTTAAACTCGATGTACTTATTTCAATGATTGTGCCATTACAAAAAATAATGAAAATTGACAGAAAATAGCTTTTGTCAGGTTTTTTTAACTGACAAAATGTCGTTTTGTGATTGTTATTTCAAACTGTTTTGTCTTAGATTTCTAAAATTAGTGATATTAAAAACTAAGATTGAAATCAAAATCAAGGAATAAGAAATAATTTGGGCAACCGAAACCGATTCTTTGAAATAGAAAATCGCTAAAAAGAAATGAATCAACGGGTTGGTGTACATCAAAATCCCAACAGTAGAAGAATTTAATCCTTTTAAAGCATATAAATTCAGGAATAAAGGAATAATCGTGAAGACAATTACAATGATTAAAAGTAACGTATAAAACAAAAAATCTGTTGGAACTGCTCCACCATAACTCGGATAAAACGGTAATAAAATAGCTGAAGAAATTACCATTTGAACGGTCAATATCAAGAATTTATCAAAATCACTATTCTTTCTTTGGGAAACCAGATAAAAACCGAAGCTTAAAGCAATAATTACACTGTAAATTAAATCTTTAAAATTTCCGTAAGACAATATTATACAACTAATTACACATAATCCTACTGCAATCCATTGCCAAACATCGATTCTTTCTTTTAATAATATGAAAGCTAAAACCGTAGTTAGAATGGGGCAAATTATATAAGCAAACGAAGCCGATTGTAAACTCACATGATTCACCGCATAAATGAACAAAAACCAGTTCAATACTAGCAAAAGTCCGCCAACAATCGTCATGATTACAGCTGATTTTTGTTTTTTCTTTGAAAGTTCTTTGAAGGTTTTCTTCGTTTCAACAACAACTGATTTTCTAAAAAATAAATTAATTCCCAATAAGAAAGCCGTAGCAATAAAAACTCGGAAGAATAAAATATCTAATGAAGCATAATCTGTTAAAGGCTTCAAAGCCAAGCTGAAAAATCCCCAAATAATAAAGGCAGATAGTGCAGCTAAAAAATACTTATTTATTGGCATTATTTTTTTTTGCAAAAGAACTAAAAAAGACGGAAATCAAATCCCAATTTTATGTTATTAATTTAAAAGATTTATGATAATAGAACCGTTTTACGTGTTGCGTAATTTCAATTTTAAAAACTATCTTTGCTATACTAAAGAACTATTTATGGAATGTATTTCTGTTTTTGATATGTTAAAGATTGGTGTTGGACCTTCAAGTTCTCACACTCTTGGACCATGGCGTGCTGCCGAACAATTTTTAAAAGAATTGCGCAATCGCAATCTAATTGATAACATAATTGGTGTCAAAGTAGATTTATATGGTTCCTTATCATTAACAGGTAAAGGACACGCAACAGATTTAGCCGTAATGCTTGGTTTAAGCGGTGCTGATCCAGAATATATTCCGGTGGAAAGTATTGATGTAATTATTTCTGCCATCAAAAACAAAAAGGAGATATTCTTAGGAAATGAAATTTTAATTCCGTTTTGTTTTGAAACTGATATTGTTTTCAACCGAAACTTTTTACCTTTTCATGCCAACGGATTAACTTTTACAGCCAAAACCGATACCGAAACGTATTCAGAAACCTATTATTCTATTGGTGGTGGATTTGTGGTAAAAGAAAAAGAAGACCATCACAAAGAAGAAATTTTACATACTTTTCCGTTTCCAATTGAAAAAGCAGATGAACTTTTAGCTTATTGTGCTTCAGAAAACAAGAAAATTTCGGAAATCGTTTACGAAAACGAAAAAACCATGCGAAGCGAAGAAGAAATTCACAACGAATTACTTCGCATTTGGGATACGATGTTAGAATGTATGTACATTGGTTGCCATTCAGAAGGAATTCTTCCTGGTGGACTTAATGTTAGAAGACGAGCGTATGACATGCATAAAAATTTAATTGGTGTTTTACCTTATGAAGATCCGTATTCGTGGTTGCAAATCATCAGACAAACCGAAGTTAAATTCCGTCAGATTTTAAAATGGGTAAGTTGTTTTGCATTGGCAGTAAATGAAGTAAATGCATCGTTAGGTCGTGTTGTAACTGCGCCAACTAATGGAAGTGCGGGAGTAATTCCAGCCGTTTTGATGTATTATTTGGTAATCGAAAATCATGAAGCGGGCGAAAAAGAAATCAAACAATTTTTAATGGTAGCAGGCGAAATTGGTTCCATATTCAAAAAAGGAGCTACTATTTCAGCAGCTATGGGTGGTTGTCAGGCGGAAATTGGTGTTTCGAGTGCTATGGCAGCAGCAGCTTTATGTGAATTGATGGGCGGAACTCCTGCTCAGGTTACCATGGCAGCCGAAATTGCAATGGAACATCACTTGGGATTAACTTGTGACCCGATTGGAGGTTTAGTTCAAGTTCCATGTATTGAAAGAAATACAATGGGAGCAATTAAAGCCATAAATGCAGCTGAATTAGCTTTAGAAACAGATGCTTTACATGCTAAAGTACCATTGGATAAAGTAATCAATACCATGTGGGAAACCGCAAAGGATATGAATACCAAATACAAAGAAACTTCAGAAGGCGGTTTAGCGGTTGCGGTTGGACTAGCGGATTGTTAATGAAAAGCAATCGTCTAAATTATTTTATACTAATTTTATTGGTTTTAATTCTTGGCATACTTTCAAGGAAAATATCTGGTATTCCTTTATTTATTGGAGATGTTTTATATGCTGTTTTGATTTATTTCGGATTTCGATTTTTAATTATGGATTCAAAAAAAACAACCTCGCTCCTACTGAGTTTGCTTTTTTGTTTTAGTATTGAAATCTTACAATTGGTTCAAATCGATTGGTTAATAGCTATTAGAAAAACCACTTTAGGTCATTACATTTTGGGCGAAGGCTTCCTTTGGTTGGATTTACTTTGCTATATAATGGGAACTTTTATGGCTTTCCTAATAGATAAGAAACTTATTAAAACTCAAAACTTAAACTAGTTGTAATAAAAAAGTTATTGGATTTATTATCAAAGAAAATTGATTCTTTAGAATCGAAATATCGTGCTTCGGTTCTTAATTTTACTTTTGAATTAGGCAAATAATCAAAGTTTAAGGAAGCTCCAGAGGTTTTGAAAGCATCAGAAGTAGCAATTATTACATTGTTTTCATCTTGATAATATTCCACTCGAACAGCGGTTTGCCATTTTGGACTAATTGTATATTGCGCAATCAAAACGGGACTCATCCAATATAAATGTTTATCATTCAAAGAAGAACTGTCTTGAATTCCGAAATCAAATCCTAAAATGGTGCGCCATTTTGAATTCCATGTGTTATCCCAATATAAATTATTGAAATAACGCATTGCTAATTCGGTTCCATAAAATTCTTTTCCTATAAAAGTACTCCAATTCAATGTGGATTTTTCAGAAGGTTTGTATACAATTTGAGTTCCTAAAGCCGGAGCAACGTCTTTTTGTGGTTTGTTAATACGTTGCCAGCCATTCGTTACTAATCCTGAAAAACTCCATTTATCATTTGGTTTGTAATTATATTTGACTCCTGTCATAAAATAAGGCGAATTTTCCGCTAAAATAGAACGTGTTAGAGTCAAATTGGTAGCCGTTGTTGCCGATTCAAATCCGATGTAACTTGGCATGATTCCAACTTCAATAGATGATTTTTTATTGTCATTCAAATACATTCCTACATAAGCTTCGCTCAATAATTTAATGTCTTCCGAAGCGTAATTATCATCTACATATGTTCCTGCATGAACAGCAATTGAAGCATAAGCATTTCCGTATTGCAATTGCGTACGAATTAATCCATTATTCACATTAAACTCGTTGTGACGGTTATAATTGTACATAAATGGAAGTTTAGTATCCGTTGTTGGATTGCTAAAATCATACGCATAATACGTTTCTAAAAAACCAGAGACTTTAATTTTTAAGGAATCTTTTTCTTGAGCAAATGACATTGCAGAAAAAACAATCATTAAAACCTTAATTATATTTTTCATCTATTTTTTTCTATTTAAGGAAATATTCGTTGTGGGTTGATAAACCATTGGAAGTTCTTCTACCACTACATCACTTTTATCTAAACCAAATGCTTTTGTATCAGAAATTGACATTCTTTTCAAAATGAAATAACTATTTATCAACCAACCTTCTTTTACAGAGAATTCATTTTCAACTGATAAAAATTTTTCCAAAATTACAAATTTAAAATCAGGTTCTGTATTGTATTTAGTTGAACCATCTGGTCGAGTATGCAAATTTAACTCATTTTGTTGCACTAAATCTTGAACAATTTTTTTGAAATACAATTCTACTTTTGGTTGAATTCTAAACCCAACATTCAAAACAATTTTAATTACTGTATCATCAATAATTTCATGAACTTCATAATCTAATGTGAAGGGTTCATCTGTACGATTAATGTGTAAAAACCAATACACATCAGCTCTTTTTGGTTTTTTTGAAAAAATTGAGTTAATGATTTTCTCTTCGATTTGGTTAAGTTTATCTGCTTTTGACAAATAAATTAAATGCGTTGAATATTTTGGAATTGTATCATCGTTACTTAATTCTTCTAATTTAAATGCATATTCTTTTATGTTTTCAAATTTTAAAAATTTATTATTGATTTTTCTTGAATAATACCAAACATACATCACCATAAATATGAACAACTCAAAGAATAAAAACATCCATCTTTCTTTTATTTTCACCACATTTGCAGCAAAAAATGAGAGTTCGATTACTGCAAAAATGAATAATATCAAGGCAATCCACCCGATTTTCATTTTCTTTATGTAAAACAAATAATAGGATAATAAAAAAGTTGTCATTAACATGGCTACGGTTATAGAAAAACCATAAGCTGCTTCCATGTGTTCGGAATTTTTAAAGTACAAAATCATCAAAACACAACCAATCCATAAAATTGTATTAACAGAAGGAATGTAAATTTGACCTTTCGTATTTGTAGGGTTTTTCAAAGCAACTCTTGGCCAAAAATTAAGCGAAATTGCTTCATTAATCAAAGTGAAAGAACCACTAATCAAAGCCTGAGAAGCAATAATTGCAGCTATTGTAGCAATGATAATTCCAAAAATTAAAAACCATTGTGGCATAATCGAATAAAACGGATTTCTACCCTCAAGAAATTGGCTTCCTTGTGTCATAATCCAAGCGCCCTGACCTAAATAATTGACAACTAAAGCCGTTTTTACAAAAATCCAAGTAATTCTAATATTCTCTCTTCCGCAATGTCCTAAATCTGAATATAATGCTTCAGCTCCAGTAGTACAAAGAAAAACAGCACCAAGTAACCAAAAACCATTTGGATATTCAACTAATAATCGGTAAGCATACATTGGATTTAAAGCTTCTAAAATTTCTGGGTGAATAACAATTTGTGAAATTCCCAAAACTAATAACATCGAAAACCAAACCACCATAGCTGGTCCAAAAAAGAAACCTACTTTTTGAGTTCCAAATCGTTGAAACAAAAACAAACCTGATAAAATAGCAATGACAATGGGAACAGTTGGCAAACTAGGTATAAGAACTTCCAACCCTTCTACAGCAGAAGCAACCGAAATAGGTGGTGTTATAATACCATCAGCTAAAAGTGTGGTGGCACCTAAAATAGTTGGAATCACTAATTTTCCTTTTCCAAAACGTTTAATTAAAGCATATAATGAAAAAACACCGCCTTCACCATGATTATCAGCTCTTAATGTTAAAATGATGTATTTGAAAGTTGTTTGAAATGTTAGTGTCCAAAAAACACAGGAAATTCCTCCATATACAAGCATTTTGGATATTTCTCTATCTCCTACAATTGCTTTCATTACATACAGCGGACTCGTTCCTATATCTCCATATATGATTCCTAATGCTACTAAAAGAGTTGCTGCTGTTACTTTTTGATAATTTGAATTACTCATTTTTTATTGTATTTATATTTTTAATAAAGTGTGCTGCATAATACATTCCTAATTTTTCGGCCACCAAAGACAAATCATTTAGTTGGTTTTCTAAAGCGTCATCTCGTTGTGGACATTGATTTATTTTGATAAATTCTCGAAGCCAACAATCTGAATTTGAACTAGGTTGCCTTGGATTAATTGCGTTATTTAAAGACAAACTATCGCTGTTGCTTGGCACATTAGCTGTGTTGCTGTCTGAATTTTCCATATGTAATGATTTTTTATGTCAGAATAAATCGATAACCAATTCCGCTTTCGGTGAGAATCATTTCGGGATGATTGGCATCTTTCTCAATTTTCTTTCTTAATTGTGCTACAAACACTCGTAGATATTGGGTTTGATCACTATAACTTTTTCCCCAAATTTCCTTCAATAAGTATTGATGTGTTAATACTTTTCCTTCGTTTTTTGCCAAAATGGCTAATAAATTAAACTCCGTTTGAGTTAATTTAACTTCTTCATCATTCACTTTTACAATTCGCCCAATCAAATCAATCGAAAAATTAGGTGAACTAATTATTGGTTCTGAAGCTTCCTTGATGTGATTTCTCATGTGAGAACGGACTCTTGCAATTAATTCCTGTGTTCTAAAAGGTTTAATCAAATAATCATTTGCACCATTATCTAAAGCTTTTACAATTTCCGATTCTTCACTTTTTACCGATAAAATCATAATCGGGTTAGTATACCATTCTCGCAATTGTTGCAATACTTTTTGTCCATCAACATCAGGTAAGCCTAAATCAAGTAAAATTAAATCAGGTTGAAATGTGGCTGCAAAACGAATCCCTTCTGTGCCATTTTCGGCTAATTTTACTTCAAAATCATTGGTACTTAAAGTAATGTCTAATAGTTTTCTGATTTGCGATTCATCATCAATAACTAAAATTTGGCGCTTATTCATTTTCTGTTGGATTAAATTTTGAAACTTCGGTTTTAATTTTGATTACAAATTTGGCTCCACCTTCTACTCTATTTTCTAAAGTTATGACTCCATTTTGCGCTTCAACGAAACCTTTTACAATTGATAATCCTAAACCAGAACCACCTGGTCGCGAATTTTTAAGTCGGTAAAATTTATCAAAAACAAAGGCAATCTCATCTTCTGGAAAACCATTTCCTTCGTCTAAAATTATAATTTGCAATGTGTCTTCTATAAATGATAAATTGATTGTTATTGTACTTTTTTGAGGCGTATAGATTATGGCATTATTCAATAAATTATAAACAACATGCTCTGTTAATCCATAATCTAATTTAAAAAGTGGTATATTTTCAGGAGCATTAACTATTATTTTTTGCGAATACGATTTAATTTTTAAAGCTCTTATTACTTCATAAACAATCTCATTGACGTCAACCCAATCCATTTTTGCGACAATAACACCCGATTCTAATCGGGACATATTCAATAAATTTTCAACTTGATTATTCAATCTCAAAGAAGCTATAGAAATTTCTTCCAATAATTTTTCCTTCTGATTTACGGACATAATCGCATCACTTTGAAGCGCATCTGTTGATCCAATAATAGTAGCAATAGGTGTTTTTAATTCGTGTGATAAGCTATCTAAAAGAGTGTTATAGAGTTTTATCGATTTTAATTTGGACTCTTTCTCATTTGCAATTCTTTCAATTTGTCTAATTTTATATGTCAAAACAGCATTAATTAAAGCAATTACAAAATACATAAAGAACATAAATTTATCTTCTGTATTTCCGATATGAAACGTAAAATAAGGTTTGATAAAAAAGAAATTCCAAATTAAAGCACTCAAAACTGCAGCTAATAATGTGGGAACAATTCTATAAAACATGGCTACAAAAGAAACCGTAACCAAAAGAATAAAAGCAATAACCTTGTAACCAATAATCTCTTTAAATGCAAAGCATATAAGCGAAACCAGCACCACTAATATTATGCTGAAAATATATTGATTATTAAGATTTGATGTTCTACTAAACACGCTTTAAAACTTTATCGTTGAATTACTTGGCAAAGATAAGTTGGGTTTTATAAATAGCGTATAAAAGAAAAGCTAATAAGTATAAAGATTTTATAAAGATTACTTTCTTCTGGTATCAATTAAATGGATAATTTGCCACTTTCCGTTGTCGTTGTACAAGGTAAAAGCATTAGCACCAATATGACTGAGCTTATCATTTATATAAAACTCATAAGGTGTCCAAACATGAGCTAAATTCCCGTCTATTTCTATTTTATAATCTAATAGTTTTTCTAGAAATTTTAAATTAGCAGGAATGGTAGCAATTGAATTTAAAAACTCATCAAATTTTTCATCTTTAAGTTTATTTCCTTCTTTTGTATTTGCAATGGTTCGCATAACAATATCAGGATGACATAGTTGTTTTAAAGCACTAGTATCTTTTGCATGAAAAGCAATAAAAAAATCATCTATTACTCTTTTTGGATTATTACCTTGAGCAAAACTCAATGTTGAAAAAAATAAGACAAATAAAAGTAATAGAGATTTCATATAAAATTCTAATGTATAATAAGTAATTGGATCAAATAAGTAACAATTCCAGCTATGTAACCTATAACTGCTAATGGAGTAATTTTCTTAAGGTACCACATAAAAGTTATTTTTTCTTTTTCCATCACAGCAATTCCTGCTGCAGAACCAATTACTAACATACTTCCTCCTGTACCAGCACACAAAGCAATGAATTCCCAAAGTGAATGATCCATAGGGTAATCTGCTAATGAAAACATTCCTTGAGTTGCTGCCACTAAACTTCCGTTATCAACTACAGATGATAAAACTCCAATTGCAATTACCATAGAATCTGTATTTGGTAAATTACTTACTAATAAACTGGCCATTTCTTTCAAAATTCCGACTTCTTGTAGAGCAAATACCATTAATAAAATCCCCATAAAATAAAGTATAGAACTTACATCTACTTTAGTTAAGGCATAAGCTACCGAAAACTTGTCTTTTTCTTCTTGAGTTTTATTTCTGTGATAAATAATAGAAACTAAAGCAACAATAGATAATGAAATTAATACACCTATAAAAGGTGGTAAACCTGTTAAAGTTTTAATAACAGGAACCATAACCAAACCTAATACACCAGCAATAAAAACACTCATACTACCACGCATTTTTTCTTCCTGACGTACTTGAGCCATTGAAACTTGCGCTCTTAAAACAGCAAAACCTCTCATTCTAAAACTTGCAATTATTACGGGAACAAGTAAAACCATGATAGATGGTAAAAATAAAACTTTAACTATTCCCAAAGCGCTTACTTGACCACCTATCCATAATAGAGTTGTGGTTACATCCCCAATTGGACTAAATGCTCCTCCAGCATTAGCAGCAATTACAACTATACCCGTTAATATCATTCTAATTTCACCCTTTGGCATTAACTTTCTCAAGAGTGTTACCATAATAATAGCTGTTGCTAAATTATCAAGCAATGATGATAGAAAGAATGTTATAAAGGCAACAATCCATAGTAATTTAAGCACAGATGTAGTTCTAATTCTACTAGTAATTACAGTAAAACCTTTGTGAATATCAATAAGTTCAACGATTGTCATGGCTCCCATCAAAAAAATCAACAAACCAGAAATTTCACCAAAATATTCCATCAATTTTTCAGTAACTAAATGTTGATCATCATGACTATACAAAGCAATAACAACCCAACAAATTGTCCCTGTGAGTAATGCTGTAATTGTTTTATTTATTTTTATTGGAGATTCAAATACTACCATTAAATATCCAAGAATTGCAACTAAAAGTAAAATAGGTATCATTTTTATATTTTTAAAACGGCACTAAATTAAAACATTAATTTAACATTAATTTAATATTTGATAAATATTTTTCATCATTCCAAAAAAGAAAATAACATTTATTACCTTTGTGTTTCAAATACAATAAAAAACATGTCAGTAGCTAAGAAAGATTACAAAAGAATTACTACAAGAACCCTAATAGAAATGAAGGAAAATGGAGAAAAAATCTCTATGCTTACTTCTTACGATTTTACAATGGCAAAAATTGTTGATTCTGCTGGAGTTGATGTTATTTTAGTAGGCGATTCTGCAAGTAATGTAATGGCGGGACATGAGACAACTTTACCTATTACTTTAGACCAGATGATTTATCACGCTTCAAGTGTAGTTAGAGCTTGTGAAAGAGCTTTAGTGGTGGTTGATTTACCTTTTGGAAGCTATCAATCTGATTCTAAAGAAGCCTTACGTTCTGCTATCCGAATTATGAAAGAAAGCGGTGGACATGCTGTAAAATTAGAAGGTGGTAGTGAAATTAAAGATTCAATCAAAAAGATATTAAACGCTGGAATTCCTGTAATGGGACATTTAGGTTTAACTCCACAATCTATTTATAAATTTGGAACTTATACCGTAAGAGCAAAAGAAGAAGCCGAAGCAGAAAAATTAATCGAAGATGCTAAAATGTTAGAGCGATTAGGATGTTTTGCTATTGTTCTTGAAAAAATACCTGCTCATTTAGCAGAAAAAGTGGCACAAAGCATTTCAATTCCTGTTATTGGTATTGGAGCAGGTGCGGGTGTTGATGGTCAAGTATTAGTCTTACACGACATGATTGGTATGACTCATGAATTTAGTCCAAGATTTCTAAGACGATACATGAATTTATATGAAGAAATGACAGCGGCTATTGGTCAATACGTTGAAGATGTAAAATCGAAAGACTTTCCAAACGCATCGGAACAATATTAATTTTAACGGAAGGATATTTTGAAAGAGAAAATAGTTTCTACCAAAGATAATCTTCAAATTCTTCACGAAGACAATCATATAATTGTCATTAATAAACGTGTAGGTGATATTGTCCAAGGTGATAAAACGGGCGACATTCCTCTTTCTGAAATAGTGAAACAATATATCAAAGAAAAATACAACAAACCTGGAGATGTTTTTTTAGGTGTAGTACATCGTTTAGACAGACCTACTTCTGGAATTGTTGTTTTTGCCAAAACATCAAAAGCTTTATCTCGTTTGAATGAAACTTTCAAAAATAGAGAAACTCAAAAAACATATTGGGCGGTTGTGAAAAATTGTCCACCTAAGGAAAATGATACCTTAGTTCATTTCTTAAAACGAAATACTAAAAACAATACTTCAAAAGCACACTTAAAGGAAGTTCCTGATAGTAAAAAAGCAAGTTTAAGTTATCAAATCCTAAAAAAACTAGATAACTATTATGCTTTAGAAATCGATTTACACACAGGCAGACATCATCAAATTAGAGCTCAATTACAAGCCATTGGCTGTCCTATTAAAGGAGATTTAAAATACGGATTTGACAGAAGTAATCCAGATGGTGGAATTCATTTACATGCTAAAAAATTGATTATAACACATCCCGTTTCAAAAGAAATTCTTAAATTTATGGCAAACACTCCCGATGATAACATCTGGAAAACTATATAAATCTAACATTATGAAAAAAATTTTACTCTCAACCTTGCTAATTTCATCATTTTGTTCGTTTTCACAAGAACATTTTAGTGGTATTTCAACTTCAAAAAGAGGTGGATTATTATCCGCTGCAAACAACCCAGCTGAATTAACTAACATGAACACTAAATTTGAAGTTAATGTTTTTAATTTTTCAATTGCGATGGCTAATAATAAATTATCCTTTTCTGATTTAACCAGTAGTGATAATTTAGAAGACAAAATCTTTGAAGGAAGTGACCCCGTTAACTTAAGAATTGATGCTCAAATGTATGGACCTTCGTTTGCTTTCAAAAAAGGAAAATGGGCTTTTGGAATTAATTCTTCTGCTTACATTAAAGCAAATGTTGTAAATGTTGATCCAAATCTAGGAGAAGCAATTAGTAATGGAAATTTAAGTAATTTATTAACACAAACTACTTTATCTTCAAACGACAATCAACGTTTAAATGCTACCACTTGGGGCGAATTAAGTTTTAATCTTGCTAGAACTATTATGGATAGTCCTAAACACAAATTAAGTGTAGGTAGTAATATTAGACTTCTTTTCCCAGGAGCATATGCCAACTTTTCAGCAACCAATTTAAATGCAACATTAGTTAACAATTTTGGTGATATTTCATTAGTAAATGCTACTGCGAATGTTAACATTTCGTATGCAGGAGTTTTGGCTAATAATTACAATGATCAAAGCAATTATAATGAATTTTTCTCTCAAGGAATAAATGGATTTGCTGCTGACTTTGGGTTTAATTACCGATTAAAAGACGAAGCTGATCCAAATAGTTATAAATTAAATGCAGGTCTTTCTGTAAAAAATTTAGGTTCTATGACTTTTAAATCAGATAATAATTTGAATAAAAATTATGTTTTAAATGTTAGTGGATTAGAAAGTTTAGATTTAAATCAATTTGAAAATGTTGAAAGTATGGAAGAAATTGAAGCAATTCTTAGCGATCCTGCTAACGCTGCTTATTTTCAAACAAGTTCAAGTACTGGAGATTTTAAAGTAAAATTACCAACAGTAATCAATGCTTATGCCGATTTAAGACTAAGTAAAAAATGGTTTTTAACTGGAAGTATTAATCAAAAAGTTTCAGATGATACTGAAAGCGATATTACTACAACACAAAATTCATATACTTTAATTCCAAGATTTTCTGCAAAATGGTTCGAAGCTTATGCTCCGTTGGCTTCAAATGAGATTTCTGGTTTTACAAGTGGTATTGGTTTTAGATTGTCTGGATTTTTCATAGGTTCAAACAGTATCATTTCTGCCTTAGCAAGCAATGGAAAACAAGCCGACTTGTATTTAGGTATGCGATTTGGATTCTAAAAAATATAAAACACCTCAAAAGCAATAATACTTTCGAGGTGTTTTTTTATCCTAACCAGCCTTCTCTATCCAAACTTCTATACTGAATCGCTTCCGCAATATGATGCGATTGAATATGTTCCGATGCATCTAAATCAGCAATAGTTCTAGAAACTTTTAGAATTCTATCGTAAGCTCTTGCGGATAAATTCAAACGTTCCATAGCAGTTTTTAGTAACTGTAGTGAAACCTCATCTAAAACACAAAATTCCCGAATTAACTTGCTACTCATTTGAGCATTATAATGAATATGTTCAAAATTTTCAAAGCGTTGCGATTGAATTTCTCTTGCTTTCGTAACTCGTTCTCTAATCGCCACACTACTTTCTGCTTTTCGTGATTCGGTTAGTTTTTCAAACGGAACGGGTGTAACTTCAATATGAATATCAATTCGATCTAATAATGGTCCCGAAATTTTACTCAAATAGCGTTGCATTTCTTGTGGTGTTGAACTCACAGGTGCATTCGGATCATTAAAATAACCGCCCGGACTTGGATTCATGCTCGCTACCAACATAAAAGAAGATGGATAGGTAATCGTAAATTTCGCTCTGGAAATCGTAACTTCCCTATCTTCTAAAGGTTGTCGCATTACTTCTAAAACTTCTCGTTTGAATTCAGGTAATTCGTCTAAAAATAAAACGCCGTTATGGGCTAATGATATTTCACCTGGTTGTGGATAACTTCCACCTCCAACTAAAGAAACAGAACTCGCCGTGTGATGTGGACTTCTAAACGGACGTTGTGCCATCAAACCCACATCTTTTGTTTTTCCTGCAACGGAATGAATTTTAGTGGTTTCCAAAGCTTCACGCATCGTCATTGGAGGTAAAATACTAGGTAATCGTTTGGCTAACATCGTTTTTCCTGAACCTGGCGGACCAATCAAAATTATGTTATGACCACCAGCAGCCGCAATTTCCATACAACGTTTAATTCCTTCCTGACCTTTGACATCAGCAAAAT
>VFQS010001468.1_pt1 | contig 21540 bp, 20 predicted proteins | sample 3512361 | NCBI WGS metagenome assembly VFQS01 (sample SAMN10412375, study PRJNA504923) | tailings metagenome | isolation source: Relicate 1 Philex TSF3 active mining | place: Philippines
TCGCGGGCCTGCCACCCGACGGTCCACATTCCGAAGGAGAACTTGTCGGCGGTGTAGGTGGTCATTGTCGTCTCATTTCGCGAGGAATTCACGAACAGTGGCCGTTCGCGACCACTGACGACACTAGTTGCCGCAGAGACTGCGACGACTGGCCAGTGCTGCCTTGCACTTGGCTACTGTGGGCGCATGAGGCAGCGCGGATGGTTCTTTGCCGATGAGTGCCGTGTGGACGATCTTCGTCGGCTGGTCGAAGTCGAGACACGGCTTGCCGACTTTCCGCACGCATCGCGGGTAGAGAGCAATGTCGTAATTTATGACGGTGCACGACTTTGCTCGGCAATAGCCGCCCCCGAATCGCGGCGTGCCGTTATGGCCGAGATTGCCCAGGCCCTCAGTGCGGGGCCTGGTGTCATCGCGATCCGTGATGCATATCGCAACACCTCGGCCGTTGACAATGCAACCGCTGTCTATCGAACGATCATCGAAGAGCAGCATGCAGCCGGATCGAGGCGCGGCGATCATTACGCAAAACCGGGGGCCAACGATCGAGTCTGGAACTCGCTGGAGAAACTCGCCGTGCGTGAACCGTCGACTTTCGTCGACTACTTCGGCAACGAACTGCTGGCGCTCGTGGCAGCATCGTGGCTTGGTCCTCGATATCAATTCACCACGCAGATAAACGTCGTCAATCCGGGTGGCGAAGCCCAGAGTCCGCATCGTGACTACCACCTCGGATTCATGGAGACTCACGAAGCCGAGATGTACCCCGAGCACATTCATGGCTTGTCACCGCTTCTCACGTTGCAAGGCGCAGTTGCGCACACCGACATGCCACTGGAGACGGGTCCGACTTACTACCTTCCTCATTCGCAGAAGTACCCGATGGGATATGTGGCGTGGAAACGGGATGAGTTCCGCAACTATGTGAATGCCAACTTCATCCAGGTTGCGCTGAAAAAAGGTGATGTGTCGTTCTTCAACCCGGCCGTATTCCATGCGGCCGGAACGAATCGCACGCACGACGTGCGAAGAATGGCGAACTTGTTCCAGATGAATTCTCCTTTTGGTCGTGCCATCGAGACGGTTGACACCAAGCGCGTGTGCCTCGCGGTGTACGAAGCACTGCGTGAACGTGTGAGTCAAGGAATGAAGATCGACGAGTGGCTTTCGGTGGTGGCGGCATCAGCCGAGGGCTATCCGTTTCCGACGAATCTCGATCGAGATGTTCCCATTGATCGACTGACGCCTCCCGCGCAGTCCGACATCATGACCACGGCTCTTCTTGAGCTCTGGTCGTCCGATCGATTCGCCAAAGAACTAGACGAATACGAGACTCGCCACCGCTCGGCGTGACACTCGAGCCGGTTCGGAAAGGTAAGACCAGTCCGAGAAGCCGCGGCTTCGGGACCCGCGGTGGCTTCAGGACCCGGACGCAATCCTGAATTCGATGATGCCGTCGCGAACGCGAGTCTCGTGAACACGCAGCGCGACTCGCGCAGGTGTGGCAACCGCTGCTCCGGTATTCACATTGAAGCGACCATTGTGTTTCGGACACTCAACGATGTCACCGTCAACGAAGCCGTCGGCAAGATGCGCCTTGCCGTGCGTACACAAGCCATCAATGACGACACATCGACCACTCCCAGTCTTCACCACCGCGTAGGTCGCGGCGCCTACGTCGCAGCGTCGTACATCGTTGATTTCGATGTCGGACTCGTTGGCGGCAGCGAGCCATTCGCTTGCCATCAGATGTTTGCAACCGGCACGTTGCGTCGCACGAAATAATTCTCATCGGTCGCCTGCTTGCGCAACGCAGGCAAGACTTCTTTCAGTGCCGACCACAAGCTCGGATACGGAGTCGGAAGTTGCGGCTTCACGGCCTCGTGCAAACGCTTCAATTGATGAAATGGCACAGACGGATACATGTGATGCTCGACGTGGTAGTTCATGTTCCAATAGATCCAACGATTCAGCGGGTTCATGTAAATCGTCCGAGTGTTCAGACGGTGGTCGGTGACATCCTCCGCGAGGCCGGCATGTTGCGTGATGCCCAGCACCACCATGTAAAAACGTCCGTAAAAACTCGGAAGCACGGCGTACATCAGCGGCTCGAAACTCTCCGCCCAGAGTGCGATACCGATCACCGTGGCGATCACGAGCAAATAGGCCCGCGAGGCCCACTTGGAGGTATTCAGCGTCTCGGCGGGCTGGTAGTCGCGCTGATCCGCCGGAAAGATACCGACTGAATTGCGGACGAGTTTCTTGAATTCTGCGGGCACTCCGGTGATTCCGATCATCTCGAGCACGTATCGAAACACCGGCACCTGCCGCTTGAAAGAAATCTCGTTGTCGCGGCCCACGATGATCGTGTCGCTGTGGTGACGAGCATGGCTCCATCGCCAGGATTCCGGCTCTCGGAACACCATGAATGAAGCGATGTAGTACACCACGTCGTTTATCCACTTGGTGCGGAAAGCGGTTCGATGCCCACACTCGTGCCAGCGAGAGTCGCTCATCGAGCCGTAGAGAATGCCGTACACCAAGAATGCCGGAACCGCCCACCAGCTACCCCATGCTCGGTGGCCCAACCAACCAGTGACGATGAGCGCAGCAAACCAACTTGTTACATGCAGGCCCGCCCAGACGTTGTTGCGTTGCATGAGTTGACGCATCAAAGCGCGGTCGATGCTCGGTTTGAACCAATCGGCATCGACAAGTCCTCGCTCGGCGGCGTTTGTGGCTGACGGTCCACCTACGGTGTAGTCGCGCATGACTCAAAGGTAGTTGGTGTGACCCGCAATCGCTACACGGTGGTCTGTGAAGCAGTCGTGACGTTTGCCCAGGATTTTCAGTGGATCTCGCTCGTCAACACGGGTCGATTTTCGCGATATGACTTCCACGCTGCAAGGCCTGCGACGAGTGAGGCGCGGCCATCTGCCACGCCGACACTTGGAGTCGCACCTTTCGCGACCTCGAGGAATTCCGTCCACTCGGCGAGATAGCTGGGAATGTACCGTTCGAGAAAAAAGTAAGGAATGGTGGCGTGAGAAGATCCCTTGTCTGACCGCACAACAGCGGTGTTGGAGTAAGGATTCTCTGAAGCTGCCAGCCCTTTGGAGCCAAACACTTCGACGCGCTGGTCGTATCCGTACACCGCTTGGCGGGAGTTGTCAATCTGGGTGATGGCGCCGTTGGCGTGCACGAGAGTCAGCGCCACCGTGTCGAGGTCGTTCGCCTCCTTGAATGACGGCACGATTCGCAAGTCGCCGACCGCATACACCTGCACGATCTCGCTCCCGGTCACGTATCGTGCCATGTCGAAGTCGTGAATCGTCATGTCCACGAAGATTCCGCCCGACACCTTCGCGTATTCGAGTGGCGGTGGCGCAGGATCGCGACTGGAGATTCGCGCCAAGTGAACTTCGCCGACGGTGCCATCGGCGACCCTGTCGCGAACTGAGCGGTGCGCTGGGTCAAATCGCCGGTTGAAGCCCATCATCACGGGGGTGCCTGAGTCCGCTACAGCCTTCAATGCCCGGTCGGTCTCGGCAAGCGACAGCGACACCGGCTTTTCGCAGAAGGTCGGCTTGCGATACTTGGATGCGGCGATGAGCAGGTCAACGTGAGTGTTCGTCGATGTACATATAGCGACTGCGTCGACATCATTTGACGCGATAAGTGCCTCGGGGCTGTCGAATGTGCGGCAGCCGAGTCGACCGGCAAGGTCGGAAGCCGACTTCGCCATCACATCAAAGACTCCTGCCAGGCGTGCCCCGGGCACTCTCTGGGCAACAAGTTCTGCATGCATCGAACCGATTCGGCCAGTTCCTAATACTCCGATTGATACCGTCACGGCCAGACCTCCCCGTCTTTTGGCTTTGAAGGTGATCCCGCGCCGAGCACGGATTGATCGAAGTCGATGACTGCTCCGGACATCAACCCAGATTCATCACTGAGAAGAAAGCAGATGGTGCGCGCCAACTCATCCGGTTTGATGAGTCGTCCAAGCGGCTGCTGCTTCTCGGCAGCCTCGAGCCACCCGTCGGTCGCGCCATGCCATCGGCGTTGAGTCTGATCTTCGGTGGGGGTGTCCATCCAGCCCGGGTTGAGAAGGTTCACTCGTATGCGGTCTCGCATCAGGGAATATGCACAGTTGCGAGTGAGCGTATGCAGCGCACCTTTAGAGATCGCATAGTGGGTCAACGAAACATCGCCACCCCATCCAGTGACGCTCCCGATGTTGACGATTGATCCTGCTACTCCCTCACGTTTCATGAGTTTGGCGCAGTGCTGGATGAGCATGAACGGAGCACGCACGTTGACGGCCATCATCTGGTCGAACATGTCGGGGGTCGTATTCCAGACACTGCCTCGGCTCGTCTCGGCGGCTGAGTTCAGAAGTCCGTGAACGACTCCGAACTTCTTGTCGACTTCGCCGACGATCCGCGCCGGCTCGTCGGACTGCGAGAGATCCGCCTTGATGAACATCGCCGTTGTGTTGGCGTCAGAAAGTTCACGCGCGAGAGCATTGCCGGTCATTTCGTCGCGTCCGACGAGTGCCAGCCCTTTTGCACCCCGTGCCTTGGCCTGCCGCGCCACTTGCTCGCCGACGCCGCGACTCGCACCGCTGAGCAGCAGCACCTTGCCGTCGAATCGAGCCTGGACTTCTTTCATACGTTTACCATCCGACTCGTTGTTGTTTCTTGGATTCATTCATGGTTTTTGCCGCCTCTACCACTTCAGTTCGATGGCTGGTTTCTGGCACGCCGACTTCCCAGAACGAACCTCCGCCAGTCCAGTCATCGGGGCTTGTTTTCATCACGATGACGTAGGTGCTGTCACAGCGACGAGCGCGTTGAATCGCCTCATGGAGATCTTCGATTCGGGATACCACCTCAGTCACCGCACCCATTGCCGCGGCATGACCTGCGAAGTCGACGTAGGTGAGTCGAGCTGGCTGACAATCCTCGATTTGATTGTTGAATGCTCGGCCGCCTTGGTTGACCTGCAAGCGCTTTATGACTGCGTATCCGCCGTTGTCGCACACGAGGAAAATCACCTTGTGCCCGTTCAAGACGGTCGAATAGATGTCGCTGTTCATCATGAGATACGAGCCATCTCCGACAAACGAGAAGACCTCGCTTTCAGGGAGCGCCATCTTTGCTCCCCACGCGCCAGAGATTTCGTAGCCCATGCACGAGAATCCGTATTCGCAGTCGAAGGAGTTGAGATACTTCGCCCGCCAGCCGTTGTTGAGTTCGCCCGGAAATCCGCCGGCAGCAGTAAGCACATAGTCGTTCGGTCTGGCGTCGCGATCGACGACACCCACTACTTGGGCGTAAGTCGGCAGCCTCGAGTCGCTAGTTGCCGAAACTGCGGCAATTGAATCAATGTACGAGTGGTACTTTGCCGCCTCCGCAGCCGCCAACGACCGCCACGAGTCTTCTGCTTTCCAGCCGATCAACATGTCGCCCATCTCGGAGACCGCCTCGCAAACGTCGCCGACCACAGGCAAAGAACGATGCTTGATGGCATCGAACCGTGCAGTATTGACACCGATGAATCGTGTCGATTCGTCCTTGAATATCGTCCACGATCCCGTGGTGAAATCTTGCAGGCGAGTGCCCAGCGCGAGAACCACGTCAGCTTGTGCAGCAAGCTCGTTGGCAGAGGTGCAGCCAGTGACACCCACTGGGCCGGCGTTGAGCGGATGCGATGCGAGCACCGACGCCTTGCCCGCAACGGTCTCCACCACCGGGATGCCATGACGTTCGGCAAATTGTTGAACGACTCTTTCGGCGAGTGAGTAATGCACCCCTCCACCGATGATGATTAGCGGTCGTTTCGAAGTTCTTAGTACTTGGGCAGCGGCAGTCAACTCTTCGCGCGCAGCACGAGAGCGTGGTGCGACACGAACGACAGGTTCGAAGAAAGCCTCCGGGAAGTCCCAAGATTTCGCCTGGATGTCTTGGGGGAGTGCCAGGAAAGCCGGGCCTGAAGTTGCGGGATCAAGCATCGTCGACACGGCATTCGGAAGCGACTGAACGAGTTGCTCGGGGGAGACGATTCGATCCCAATAGCGAACGACAGGCTTGAAGGCGTCGTTCACTGACAGCGATGGGTCGCCGAAATTCTCGCCTTGTTGAAGCACGGGGTCGGGCGCGCGATGTACAAACGTGTCGCCGCTGAGGAGAAGCATCGGAAGACGGTCGACGTACGCGACACCAGCGGCTGTGACCATGTTGAGTGCTCCGGGGCCGATCGAAGAGGTCGCCACCATGATCTGTCGACGTCTCATAGCCTTCGTGAAACCGAGAGCCGCGAGCGCCATGCCTTGCTCGTTCTGCCCGCGCCACGTGCGAATTTGGTCGCGGTACTCGTCGAGAGCGACACCCAGGCTCGTCACATTGCCGTGGCCGAATATCGCGAATACTCCTGGGAACAATGGCACCTCGACCTCGTTGATCGTGGTGCGCTGAGCGACCAAGTAGCGAACGATGGCCTGTGCAGTGGTGAGCCTCAGGGTGCGCATCGCTCCGAGATTACAAGGTTCAGCGCACGATGCTGGCGGCGCGACTGACGGCGGCAGCGACGTCGCCGTCCTGTGGAAACAGCAGGGCGCGACCTACGACCAAGCCGCGCACATTCTCGATTTTCATAGCGCGCTCCCAAGACGAATATGTGGCTTGTGGGTCGGGTCCTGGTGCTCCGCCGAGAATAAGACCCGGCAACGTAGTTGCGGCCATCATGCGCTCCACCTGCGAAGATGCCGGCACCTTGAGCCACGTGTGAGCAGACGAGGCCCCGAGACCTGAAGCTATGGAAACCGCTTTTACGAGAAGATCGTCGTCGTCGATCATCTTTGCCGGCCCGGGAATTCCACCCCGATAGGGAAGTGGCTCCACCATGATTGGCAACTCCAAGTCCGCCATTTCCGTGACCGCTTTTGCGCACGCCTCGAGTGTCGGGGCGGTGCCTGCGTCGTCGTTCGCCAGACGTAGGAGAACCTTGCCACCGTCCAGCCCCTTGCGCGCGATGTCGATGGGGCGATAAGCGGTCATGCGATCGTCAAGCTCCCATGTCGAGCCCATGATCCCTCCGCGATTCATGGTGCCGAAGACGAGCTTGTCGTCGAGAGCGCCGAGCAACGCCAGTTCGTCAATCACGTCGGCGCTGCCGAGGACTCCGTCGCAACCGTCGTGCGATAGAGCCGTCAGCAGGGCTTCAAGAAGGCGTCGGCGGTCGGCCATCGCAAATGGATCATTGCCGACCCCGAGCATGCCGCGCGCAGTGTGGTCGGCCGCAACGATGAAAAGCCGACCATCGCGAAGCAACGGCCGCCGTTGGCGCCGACGAATAATCTCTCCGGCTCTCGTGGGCTCGTCGAGTCGGCTCTGGATCAGCGAGCGCCACTGCGCGTCGGAAATCTTCATCAGCCAGCGCGAACTCGTCCGGACATCAGTTCGACGAGACGCTCAAGTGTGAGGTCGCGCTTCTCGAACTCGCCGAGCGATTGCCCGCGATTGAGCAAGAGGAATCTGTCGCCGACGGGCAGAGCGTGCTGCGGATTGTGGGTGATGAGAATGACCCCGAGGCCTCGTTCGGCTGCTTTGCGGACGAAGCCAAGCACGAGGTCGGTCTGGCGCACGCCGAGCGCAGAGGTGGGTTCGTCGAGAATGAGCACTTTGGCCCCGAAATAGACCGCTCGAGCGATAGCGACGCTCTGGCGCTCACCGCCCGACAAGGTGCCAACTGGTTGATCGATATCCCGAACGTCGATTCCGAGCTTCAGCATTTCTTCTTTGGCTGTTGCGCGGGCAAACTTTGCGTCGATTCGCTTGATTGGACCGAATCGTTTCGTCGGCTCTGAGCCGAGGAAGAAGTTCCGCCACACCGACATGAGCGGCGCCACCGCAAGGTCTTGGTACACCGTCGCGATTCCCCGATCGCGTGCGTCGCGCGGCGACTCGAGGAACGTCTCCGTACCCTCGAACAAGTACTTGCCCTTGCTCGGCTTGTGGAGTCCGCTGATGATCTTGATGAACGTCGACTTGCCTGCACCGTTGTCGCCGAGAACACAGGTGACTTGGTTTGCAAAAACTTTCGTTGAAATACCCTCCAGCGCAGTGACATTGCCGAAGTATTTGCTGATGTCTCGCAGTTCGAGAAGCGGGGACGCAGTGTTCATCGCTGTTCGTTGGCCTTTCTGCGAACGTAGTTGTTGACAAGAACGGCCACGAGCAACACCACCCCGAGGAAGATGAAGCGTCCGTCTTGGTTCCAACGTGCAGCCGGGATCCCGTTCTTGGAAATTGCCATAATCAACGCGCCAAGCGATGCGCCGATTACCGAGCCGTAACCGCCTGTCATGAGATTGCCGCCGACGACTGCCGCAATGATGTATTCGAACTCTTGACCATCACCTTGCTGCGCCTGCACCGAGTTGAGGCGCATGAGGATCATCGTTCCGACAAAGCAGCCCATGAGCGACGTCGCCATGAACAATGATGTCTTCACCTTGTCGGCGGGCACTCCGACTGCCCGTGCAGCATCCTTGTTGCCTCCCACTGCGAATACCCAGTTGCCGTATTTGGTCTTGGTGAGCACGAAGCTCCCGACGGCCGTGAAGAACAACCACCAAAAAATCGACATGCGGAAAACCCCGTCACTGAAGAGCAGTCGTTGCCCGAGGGCGAGCGCTCCAGCCGTAGTACCGGCAAGGACGAGTCGTTTGCCGAGGCGATCGCTTCGCTCGTCTGCGCGCGTGCGCGACAGATGTCGCGACTCAACCAAGGTGCTGGCAATTACTAGGGCCCCTGCAATGAGCAACACGCTGAAGATTCCAGAGCGGAATCGCGGCGCACCTGCATCGGCTCGAACAGCGAATGCCATCAACCAGAAGCCGACACCCGTGAGCGATCCGATGACTCGGAACCACAACGTGCTCGTTCGGCCCGCGATGGCGCGTGCTTGATACAGAGCCACCACGGCTGCCGTACCCGCGACGGTCATAATCACGGTTCGCACGGCCTGCACGGTGGTGAGTTGCAGTGCCGCGACCACAAGTGTGAGTGCCACGAGGCTGATGACCGGGAGTCGTAGCACTAACCACGCGACGACAGCAGCCGAGCGATCTGTGGTCTTGTCGCGCAACTGTCTCACGAGCAACACGGCTGGATACAGCGCACCGAGAATCGCTAGCGCCCACACGATCCATTGCGGTAGCCACGGCCGCACCTCGAGGCGTTCGTCGCGGCTAAATACTCGGCCTGCGAATGCCGACACGAGTCCGCCTGCGATGCCGGCGAGCACGAGATTCCGAGCCCGTGACGGAAGTTTGCCGCTCAGCGAAGGTTTTGTCTCGAACCGACTCTCCGACCATGCAACGACCGCGACGATCGTGCCGACTAGTCCGACCACGCCGCCCAGCCAGTTGCCCGTCACGGAGTCGGTTCGGTGCAGCGCGATGATGCCTGCTGCGATGGCGATGAGACCCGCAAGACTCGCCGCAAGCCCCAGAGCACCGCGGTCTACTTTGCGTACCAGCGACTGCTCGACCAGGCCGGCGATGAGCAGTACGGCGAAGACGACCCCGCCGATTATGAAGACGTGATCGCGATAACGCCAGCCCTCGAACACATTTTCTCCGGCGAAGACCGCCTTGAAGAATTTGAACCCTTCCGCTTCGTCGATGTCGGAAATATTGACCTTGTCGTTGACGCGCTTGGCGAATACGAGATTCGCCCCTTTGATGACAAAGAAAGACCCGAGGGTCACGATGAAGCTCGGAAGCCCGGTGCGATTCACCAGAAAACCGTTCCACCACCCGACGCATCCGCAGAGAATGAAGGCGGCTCCGATGCTGAGCCAGAGCGGCGCGCCGTCGGCAGTGAAGTGCTTTGCCATGAGAGCGATGGTGACGCCAGTCGCTCCGGTGATCACGCCTGACGAGAGATCGAATTCGCCGCCGATCATCAACAGGGAGACGACAATCGCCATGATGCCAAGCGGCGCTGCGACGTCAAGAAAGTTGGCGGTGCTTCCGGCAGTGCCGAAGGTGTCGCCATTGCCCCAGAAGAATGCCCACACGACAACGGCGCCGATGAGTGCACCAATTTCGGGGGAGATGAACAGTCGCTTGAGAGGACCTCGATACGAGATTCGCTCGTCACCGCGACTCGGTGCGTCGGATTCCGACAAAATCTTCTCCCCTCAGAGCTGCCGTGAAACGGCGGAGCAGTTGGCCCGTGATGTTCGGACTGGGCCGGTCCTTTCACCCGAAACCGGGTGATGCGCTATTCGAGGACGGCCCGCCCACTCAGAAGAATGGGCGGGCCGAACCCGCGAACAATCGCGTCGTATTAGCGGGTACCCGCCTCGACGAGCGTGCGCACTGCCGCGACGTTGTCCTTGGTGACAAAGCCGGGGCCGGTCATGACCGGCAGACCGCCACCAACCGTGTTCTGGTTGGTGATGTTGAGGTACAGGAACACCACAGGCAGGTAGCCCTGGGTGTACTGCTGCTGGTCAATCGTGAAGGTTGCGTCTCCCGATTCGATCAGGTCGAACAACTCGGTGAAGAGGTCGAAACCGCCGACTGGCATGGTGCGACCAAGTTCCTTGGCTGCATTCGCGCCGTCAACGGCGATGACCGGGCCGGTGCCCAAGAAGGCGTTGATCGACGGATCGGCTTCCATGGCCGCCTTGATCTCTGCCTGCTGAGCGACGCGGTCGGCGTCACCTGAAGTCGTGATCTGGATGACTTTGCCACCGAATGTCTCGGCAGCCGAGTTGCAACGCGTCTCGAGGGCGACGTTGCTCTGCTCCTGCTTCGCGCACAACAGCACCGTGCCGCCCGCAGCCTTCAGACGCTCACCAGCGCCGCGACCGGCGATGGTTTCGTCCTGACCGACGTGGGTGATGGCGCCGAGGCCCTTGAAGAGATCGCTACCCGAGTTCAAGGTGATGAGCGGAATGCCCGCATCGACCACTTTCTTCAGGGCGCCTTCGAGAGCGGCCGGGTCGGCAAGCGACACCGCGATGCCGTCAGCACCGTCAGCAATCGCTGCTTCGATCATTTGCGCCTGGTCTTGCGCGTTGTTGTTGGCACCCTGGTAGATCAAGGTGACGCCGAGTGCTGCACCGGCAGCTTCGGCACCCTTCTGGGCCACTGACCAGAACACGCCGTCGTCGCCGTGGGTGATGACGTAGATCTTGATGTCTTCACCTGCAGTGACGGTTGCGCTTTCTTCGCTTGAGGACTCGGAAGACGCGGCCTCATCAGAGCCCGACTCCTCCGTGCTGTCCGAAGAGCCGCCGCACGCCGCGAGCGCAATCAGCGCCGTGGCCGCGAGAGCGACACCCCATGTCTTGCGGAATTTCATTGCTATTCCCCCTTGTAGGTTCGTGCGAGCGATCGCTCGCACGAAAGACGATAGCCGTCGGTGTGACCGACGGCAACTCGTAATTGATGCGTCGGCGGTTGAAATACCGGCAGTCCAAGCCGCCCCCAAGGGCCTGCCTGGCAGGGCGGCTAGTTCAGGTTGGCCAAGTAACGGATGCTGCGTTCGACAGCGGCACTGGCGGAGTCTGGGGTGCGGGCCTGGTTGCCGACAATGGCGATGTCTTGTTCCAGCACGTACCAGCCCGAATAGCCACGGGTCTCCATAATTCTCACCACTTCTGCAATTGGCACGTCACCGTCGCCGGCAGAGCAGAAGACGCCGTCTCGGGTGGCTTCCAGCAACGTGATTTCACCGTTGAGGAATCGGCGGGCGATGGACATCTTGGCGTCTTTGATATGCACATGATCGACCCGCTCAAAGTGGTCGCGGGCAAATTCCGCCGGGTTCGTGCCGCCGATTTGTAGGTGTCCGGTATCGAGGAGCCAGCGCACGTTCGACCCAGCCAGCACGCGCTGAACGTCGTCGTAGGTCTCGACGAGAGTGTTGAGGTGTGGGTGCAGCACTTGCTTGATGCCGTATCCAGCGCAAATCTCGTCGACCTCTTTGAATCCGTCGAACATCGACTGCCACTGTTCGGCGGAAAGAGGGAATCGTTTGCCCCAACCTTCATCGACTACCACTGCCGTAATGAAGAAGCCCTTGCCGGTCGCGCCGAGCAGTGACGCAGAGAAATGGGCGGCTTTGCGCATGGCCTCGCGTTGCGAACGATCGTGCATGACGAGCGGCACGAATGCTCCGACGATCGGCAAGTTGAACGCCGCTGCGGCTCCAGCGACCGCTTCTGGTGAAGACCCGAGGTAACCGACAGGGCCTTGTTCGGTGCCGCGTAGTCCGAGTCGCTTCATCTCGGAGAGCACTGTTCGCGAATCAAGTTGGAATCCCCAGTCAGGTACTTCGCACACGCCCCACGAGATGGGGTTGCCGACGAGGCGGTCAAGTATCGATGTCTGGCTCACTGCAGTCTCCATGTGGTTGCACTCGACGATTGCCGGTCGGCAACCGCACACAGCAGACTAAACGACATCGTGCCAGACCACCCAAGCGAGCGTGATGGCTTTTCGTCTGTGTACGTCTTGCTCGCCGGACTTGCGGCGGTTGTCGTTTTTGCGGTCATCAGTGTGGTCGTGTCACGGGCCGAACCAGACAACGCGCCTGTGCGCGCGGTGTTTCAGGTCGAAGGTTTCGGCTGCCGCCGCCTACCCACCCGAACTGTGGCCACCGTGGTCGCAGTTTCGCCCGACGGCGGTCCACAGATTCTGCTCAGCGTCGCGCACGGTGTGGTGGGTCAGGACCGTCTCGAATTATTGGATGGACTTCGTCGGATTGCTCTGGAAACTCTGGCGGTCGATACCGAATGGGATCTTGCACTCCTGCGTCCCGCCCAAGTGCTGGTCGACGACTCGGGCAGCGTGGTCGAGCCCGTGACGTTTGCCGCGCCGCGCGAAGGAAACGCCAACATGGTCACATTCGTGGACTCCTACAGTGGCCGCGAGCCGACTACGAGGTCGGTAGTCATCGAGCGACGTCTGCGGATTCGCACCGAAGACGTCTATCTGCAAGACGTCCTGGATCGCGAGTTGCGTCCTGGGCTGCGTTTGCAAGCGGAAGTGGTGGTCGGTGACTCGGGCGCTCCGGTCTTCAATCCGAACGGGGAGTTGGTGGCGATCATCTGGGGAGCCAGTCGCAAGGTCGGTTCACGAGCATGGGCGACTCGCGTTGAAGCAGTCGATTCACTGCTACGCAACACCATTGAGCGAATTGAGGCGAACCGCGTGGAGTCTGTCGGTGCCCTAGCCTGCGCGAAGTGAAGACGCGGCAATCGAGAAACGCGTACTTCGCGATCTTCTTCGTCACCGGACTCTCGTTCGGAGTGATCGGCCCCTCGCTGCCGCTGCTTGCGAGTCAGCTGTCCGTCACGCTCGCCGAGGTCGGAACTCTCCTTGTCTTTTACGGCGGGGGATACCTGACGGGAACCCGACTCTTTGTTCGCGGCTACGACCACGGCTGGGGCAACCGACTGGTCGGCGCCGCGACGCTGGCGTCTGCGGTGTGTTTTGCGGCGGTCAGTGTCGGCGGCAGCGTCGCCGCCGTATGCGTTGCCTTCTTCGTGTACGGTGCGGCAGTTTCCACCTCAGACGTCGGATGCAACACCATGATCGTGTGGGAACTTCAAGAAAAATCGGGGCCGTCGCTGGCTTTCATGCACACCATGTTCGGCGTTGGCGCAATTGCGAGCCCGTTTCTCGTGCGAGCCGCAGACAACGCGAACGGGGACGCCGCTCTTGCTTACTGGATCGCTGCGGGTTTGGCGGCGATTGCGGCACTCATTGTCTTGACGAGAAACTCGCCTCGCGATCCGCACGTGGAGGTTCGCCAGACGCACGGCGACATCTCCAAAGGACAGATTGCGATGATCGTGGTGTTCTATTTCGGGTACGTGGCTGTTGAAGTCGTCTTTGCGACATGGATATATACATATGGCACGCGAATCGGTCTCGAGAAAGTGGAAGCAGCGCTTCTCAACTCGCTCTTCTGGGTGGGCTTCATGCTCGGAAGACTGGCGACCGTGTGGCTAGCAGGAAGAGACCTCGGGATACGTCCGATTCGAGTTGGGGCGATTGTCAACATCGTCGCTTGCGTGGCGTTGCTGCTACGGCTTGACGTAATCCTCCTCCCGCTGGCATTTGTCTACGGCTTGGCCACCGCCCCGCAGTTCCCATTGATGCTCGCCTACATCGGAAACCGCATCCCGCTGTCGGGAAAAATGACCTCGCGCATCGTCGGAACTGCAGGGCTCAGTTCGACCACGATGCCATGGCTCGTCGGACAGCTGCTCGAGCGGGTTGACTTGTGGACGTACCCGGTTGCGCTGATGTGTTGTGCGCTGGCCGTCATGTTGGCATCTCGTGCCATCGTCGCGAAACTCCCGCGTCAGCTCAACTCCGCTGCCTAGTACTGCGCATTTCATCGCGCATCGAACGCATTGAGGCGGTTCGAATGGCGCCGCTGCGCACCCACTCGGAATAAGCGTTATCGCCAAAGATTCGATACTCATCGGTGCGCACATGCGAGTGGTGGGGCTCAATCACTTCGACTTCTCCCGGGGCATTCGGGTGAAGCGCCGCGAAATACCAGCCGGTACGGTCGCCCGAGGCGACTTCAGCGAACATCATCATGTACGTCTCGGGCGAGATGCGGCGCGATTTGGGCCGCGTGAAGTCAGTTTCAAGAACGCGATTCACCAGCGGCACTCCGATTCGGGATGCCTCTTGTACGAATTCCGCGAATTGAGACTCGGCCACGCCGGCAAGATGGTTGTTCGGACCGTATGCAGAGAGCGACACGGTCATCAGTGCGGGAATCGCATAGTGGTCTGCCAGCCTCAGGTATTCGCCGCAGAACTCGGGTGCCAGGACCCCGCCCATGTGGGCGTCGATATGAGTGACATCGAAGCCGCTCGCGAATGCCCGTTCCATCTGCGCCTGCATCTCTTCGAAAGCCGCATTTGGATCGGCGTTACGTCGCACCGAAGCGACATCGCGCCACATATATCCGTCGTCGTCAACCAAGCCACTGGCCGGTGATGAGCCGATGAGAGGAGACCACCGATAATGGAGCTTCTCGGCAGTGAGGGTGAGGTGCACGCCAAGATCGAGCGACGGATTCGCTCGCGCCATCTCTGCCGCTTCGCTGAACCACGGGCATGGCACCATCACCGAGCCGCTTGTAATCGTGCCGGCAGCTGACAAGGCAGCAAATGCGACGTTTGCGCCGTGACACATCCCAATGTCATCTTGATGGAGCACGAGTTGCGATTGTCGAGTCACGACTCCGCCACCGCGACTTCGCGCCCGGTCGCCGCTGACTCAATCACGGCGTGGCCGACGTGCGTTGAACGCGCACTCGTATCGGCGCCGGGCACCTCAAGTGCCTCGCCGCCGATGCGGCGAGCGAATGCCTGCGCCTGTGCTACGACCCCCGCGAGTGTCGCATCCTGGCAGTGGCTCTTGGGTACGTCGCGCATTCCGTTCGCATCGGCAATGCGAGTTCTGCCGGTCGGCAAAAGGTCGACGAAAATCGCGCCTTGTTCACCGAGTATCTCTGTTCGCACATCGTCTCCGTACCGGCAATTGCGCGAGAGATCAACTATTGCGGTGCGCCCCGAGCGGAATGCGAGCACCGCACACAGGTTGTCCACGTCGCCGACCGATGCGAGCGACTGGTCGACAAGCGGGAGATTCCACGCACGTACCGAGATGACGGGTTCGTCAAAGAACCACTCGGCGAGGTCGTATTCGTGGACTCCGCAGTCGATGGCGAGACCGCCGCTCGTCTTCGGGTCGCAGAAAGTGGCCGGCGGTGGGTTGGCATCCCATTGGGAGAGGCGAATCCAGAGTGGTCGTCCGATGGCACCTTGTTCGACCAGACGTTTGGCTTCTCTCCAAGGCGGGGAAAATCTTCGCCAATGACCAATTTGCAGTGTGAGATTGGCCCGAGATGCCGTGTCGCGCAGGAGTCGGGCATCGTCCACATCGAGTGAGAGTGGCTTTTCGCACATGACGTGTACGCCCGCGGCTAGCGCCTCGCGCACACTCGCGGGGTGGTGGGGTGTCGGCGAGACGATGACGCACGCATCGATGAGGTGAAGCGCATCCGCCAGTCGCTCATAGGTGGCGACTCCCTTGAAGAGTTCTTGCGCTGCCGTGCGCGCGACCGGTGACGGGTCGACGACCGCGACCACACGGAGGTCGTCGACCTCGCGAAGTGCGTTGGCGTGCGTTCGCCCCATGCGACCGAGACCGACGAGCGCCGTGCGAATGGGCGATGCGACACTCACCGCTGCCCTCGAATCTCGTCGATAGCAACAATGCGATGTTCTCGAGCCGAGATCTCGCAGGCGACTGCGACTTCGGTGGCGTGCCGCGCAGAACTCGGAGGGCACGGATTCGGGGTGCCGGAGACCAACCAGTTGATGTACGCGGCGGTCTCGAGTCGGAAAGCCTCACGAAAACGCTCGACGAATCCACCCCATGGCTTTCCAGAGATAAGTGATTGTTGATCGAGAGCGAGCAACGGAGTTCTTGAGGTGAGCCCGGCCGAAATCGTGTCGCGTGAACCAAAGACCTCCAACCTCACGTCGTGGCCGCGCGGGTCGTGTCGCGTGCCGGAGATCGTTACCTGCACGCCATTTTTTGTAACGAGATGAATCAGCGAGACATCGCCATCATCGAACTCCGCATACTGGCGGTGTTCTCGCACGCGATGAGTTGCATACACCGTCTCAATCTCTGAGTCGGTGAACCAGGTGGCGATGTCGAAGTCGTGCACATGTAAGTCGCGGTAGATGCTGCCACTGCCCTCGAGAAATTCTCGTGGCGACGGCTGGTGATCGTGCGAAACAAGGTGCATAACGTAGAGCGTGCCGACGAGTCCGGAAGATATTCGTGACTTGGCCTCGCGCATCCCTGAATCGAAGCGACGTTGAAATCCAACTTGAATCTCGCAACCCACACGCTCAGCCTCTGCGATGACACTGGAGGTGTCCGCCAACTCGAGCGCGATTGGTTTCTCGCAGAAAATCTTCCGATTCGCAGCCATCGACTTGCGAAGGAGGCTGGAGTGATTCGCAGTTGCCGTGGTGATCATCACTGAGTCAAATGCCAGCGGATTTACTTCGTCGAACGAGGCCACCTCGACACCATGGGTCTTTGCCAGCTGTCTTGCGCGATCGGGGTTTCGGTTGGCAACCACGACCCGTGTAACAGAGGAGTGCGAAAGGAGGTCTTCGACACGAATTTGCCCCATTCGTCCTGCGCCATAGACGAGTATCTCCACGGGGAAGAACCTAATTCGTCGAGCGACCTATTCTCAATGTGATGCGCGGGTCGGTCGTGGCTGTTGGACGAGTGAGCGTTGATCTTTATGCACGCGAGGCCGGGGCGGCGTTCCGCGATGAGCAAACATTTTCCAAAAGCGTTGGCGGCAGCCCGACAAATGTCGCAGTAGCCGCCGCTCGGCTCGGTCATCATGCGACGCTGATTACCAAAGTGGGAATCGACGAGCTCGGCCAGTATGTGGTCAACCGCCTGAATGGATGGGGTGTTGACACTTCGTCGATCGGCATTGATCCCCGTGGGCTCACCCCCGTCGTGCTCGCTGCGCTCGATCCTCCGGAAGAACCAAAGTTGATTTTTCACCGCCAGCCAGACGCGCCAGACACCACTCTTCTCACCAGTGACCTTTCGCAAGATCTTTTGGACTCGTGTGACGTGTTCTGGATGAGTGGCTGTGCGCTCTCGAGAGGAACCACAGCGACATCGTCGATCGAATGGCTGCGGCGGCGGGCGAGGCGAAGTCACACAGTCATTGATCTCGACTACCGACCATCGTTTTGGTCATCGGTTGACGATGCTCGGAGTGCGGCGAGCAGCGCGATTGATCTCTGCAGCGTTGTGGTCGGCAATCGAACTGAATGCGAACTTGCAATTGGCACAGCCGAGCCCGATCGCGCTGCGGATGCGCTGCTTGCGCGTGGCGTGTCGCTGGCAATCATCAAGCTCGGCGCACAAGGCGTGTTGTTGGCATCGTCGCGCGAGCGTGTGCGTATCAAGCCGCTCAAGATCAGGCTGGTCTGCGGACTCGGGTCGGGCGATGCATTCGGTGGCGCACTGATCCACGGGCTCATACACGGATGGGACATCGCGACGATTGGTGAGCACGCGAACGCTGCCGGGGCTTATGTCGCGACTCAACTGACTTGTGCCGACGCGATGCCCGACATCGAGCAGTTGACCTCTTTCATGAACGACCCGGCGAACAAGTCGTGAGTCAAGTCATCACCGACGCTTCATGGTCTCGGCTATTGCAAGATCGCGCCGAGCGACCACGAGCATTCGTTGACGCCCTCGCCGCTCGCCGCCGCCGACCGCTGATGGGCCGAGACCGCAAGCTCCTCATCGTTGCGGCCGATCACACGGCACGCGCGATCGTCGCGGCTGGTGATGCTCCGTTTGCGTTGGCAAATCGGCGCGAACTTCTCGATCGGCTGATCCGAATTCTCTCGAATCCAGGCGTCGACGGTTTGCTCGCAAGCGCCGACATAATCGAAGAGCTCGCCTGGTTCGGTGTGTTGGATGAAAAGTTGGTGTTCGGCACTATGAATCGTGGCGGGTATCTGGGTGCCACCTGGGGTCTTGATGATCGGATGACCGCATACGACGCCGATCATGTGGCTCGCCTTGGGCTGGACGGCGGAAAGGTGCTCCTTCGGATCGAACACTCTGACCGCGGGGTCATCACGACCATCGAGCAGGTTGTCGAACAGATTCGACTACTGGAGGAGCGCGGCCACGTGTGCATAGTCGAACCGCTTCCGTATGTGGTTGGCGTTGGCGGGCTCCCCGAACTCGATCGAAGCACACAGAACATTGACAAGATCATCTCAATCGCAGCTGGTCTGGCGTCGTCATCAATGCTCTCGTGGCTCAAACTTCCGGCGTGGACCAGCCTTGCGACCTTGGAGCGGTCGTCGACTCTGCCTGTCTTGATGCTTGGCGGTGACCCTGGTGATCGACTCGACGAGACATTTCACGAATGGGGTGAGCGATTGCGCTTGGCGAACGTAATCGGACTCGTAGCGGGCCGACCGCTCTTGTTCCCTCACGGGATCGGTGTCGAAGAGGTCACCGAACGCGCGGCACGGCTCGTGCACGGGCAGGCAGCATGAGCTGGTATTTCCCGAACGGTTCCTTGAGCGTCACTGATCACCCGTTGTCGCTGAGTGCAGAGCGCGCTGGTTGGACGTATTGCGGTATTGAGGTTTACGACATGTCGCGTACTCCGAAGATTGAATTCACCCTCGCCGATCGCGAGGCAGTGGTAGTTCCGCTCTCAGCATTGTCGATCAACGCAAGAGTTGATGGCGCAAACTTCGAGATTGCCGGGAGGCCTGGAGTCTTCGCCGCGGTGGCTGACTGGTTGTACGTTCCAGTCGGTTCGAAGGTGGAGTTGCGCGGGACCCAAGGAGAGGTTGCCTTGTGCACGGCAAAAGCAGAACGCGAGTTCGCAGTTCATCACGGCCGGGCCCGAGACGTTCCGGTCGAGCCGCGAGGTGCCGGTTTCGCGACTCGTCAAGTCAACAACATCGCAACACCGGAGTCGTTCCGCGGCGCGCATCGCATACTCGTCTGCGAGGTACTCACACCGGGTGGAAACTGGTCATCATGGCCGCCGCATCGTCACGACGGAGTGGCGGGCTGCCCATACATGAATGAAGAGATCTACTATTTCCGACTCGGAAAAGAGCACTCTGACCATGGTCATCCTGAAGCCACCGGGTACTTCCACGCCTACACCGTGGACGGTTCGGTGAATGACACCGTGACGCTGCGAGACGGAGACACCTATATTCTCCCTGCCGGATACCACGGACCGACGATTGCTGCGCCGGAGTACCCGATGTACTTCTTGAACGTGCTCGCTGGGCCTGCTGAAGATAGAACCATGGCGTTCTGTGACGACCCGAGCCACCACTGGATTCGCGACTCATGGAAATCGCAGTCCTTGGACCCGCGTGTCCCGATGACCTCGGCACATGGCAGAGTAGTGAGGTGAACCGTAAGCGAATCGGAATCGCGGTCCTTGGACTGGGCTGGATGGGACAAGCGCACAGCCGTTCAGCGATGCGTATCCCGTCACTGTTTCCGGAATGTGAGTTCACGCCCGAACTCGTCGTCTGTGCGGACACCGACGATGGGCGTCGCACTCGCGCTGTTCGCGACTTCGGATTCGCTCGTGCGGTAAGCGATTTTCATGAGGCGGTCAGCGCGCCCGATGTCGACGCCGTATGGGTGACAGCGCCGAACATGCTTCACCTGCCTATGGTCGAAGCGGCATCACTTGCTGGGAAAGCGATCTTTAGTGAGAAGCCGATCGGTGGCAAACCCGAACAAACAGTTGCCGCTTATCGGCTCGCACAACAACATCGAATCGCTACGGGTGTCGGATACAACTACGTCTGGGCACCGCTAGTTCTACATGCGCGCAGCCTCATCGAGTCTGGTGCGATCGGCAAAGTCACCCACTATCGAGGTCGTTTCCTCAGCATGTACGGCAGCGACGAGCTCGGCCTGTTGACCTGGCGATTCAAGTTCGCAGAGTCTGGCTATGGCGTGACGAGCGACATCTTAAGCCACTCCGTTTCAATGGCGCACTACTTGATCGGTGGAATTACCGAGGTCGTCGGAATGAAGCACAACACCATCACCCATCGTCCGCTGCCAACCGGAGTTGCAAGTCATTACGGTCGAGGAAAGCCCGATGACCCGAAGGGCGAAGTCGAGAACGAGGATTTCGCTTCGATGCTTTGTCGATTCGAAAACGGGGCGACCGGTACGTTCGAGACGAGCCGATCGACTGTCGGACCAGAGAGCCAGAACGCGTTCGAGGTGTATGGCACAGAGGGTGCACTCGCTTGGAATCTCGAGAAGCTGAATGAGCTGCAGTTCTATCAACGTGACAGCGGCCCAAACACCGGATACACGACGATCTTCGGTGGCGACCGTTTTCCGTTTCATGGCGCGTTTGCGCCAGGGCAGGCGAATGCGATTGGCTTTGAGGATCTGGTTGCGATCGAGGACTACCAATTCCTCACATCACTAGTGCGAGGCGTGCCGTATTCGCCGAGTTTCTCTGAAGCGGTCGATGTCGTCAGCGTTCAGCAGGCATTGATCAACTCCTGGTCGTCGCGCCACTGGGAACCCGTTGTCGACCTGAAGAAGTAGTCGCAGTCCCAGGTCCAAAAACTCGTCGTCGTACGCTGTTTTCATGGCCGTGGTCGACCATGCCATCGCGATCAACGAACTGCGCGCCGCGCTCGGCGACAAGGTCAGCGTCAACGCATCCATCCGAGAGCATCACTCCAAGGACGAGAGTTTTCACGCCCCGGTTGTGCCCGACGCCGTGGTGTTCGCCGCCAGCACGGACGACGTCGCGACTGCGCTAAGAATCTGCAACCGCCACCGCACGCCGGTCGTCGCGTTCGGGGCGGGCACGTCGCTTGAGGCGAACTCGACGC
>VFQS010001470.1_pt1 | contig 21536 bp, 18 predicted proteins | sample 3512361 | NCBI WGS metagenome assembly VFQS01 (sample SAMN10412375, study PRJNA504923) | tailings metagenome | isolation source: Relicate 1 Philex TSF3 active mining | place: Philippines
TCCGCTACATAGCTTTGCATGCAATTCCGCTTTGGTGAGTTCGGCCCGACGACCTTTCATGCCGCCTGTTTCGAGTACCAAGCCTTGTGAGAGCTGTACGCCTGTTTCGGCTAAATCAAGTAAGGCATAAGAAACACCAAAAACAAAAGGTTTTCTTCCCTGAGAAAGTGCCCGATGATAAACGGACAAAACTTCGTCCATTTGACTCAAATAATAGCCCGACAATGAAGAATTGCTTTTTTGAATGAGTTGATCCACCATGTAAATGAGGCTCGAATCGCCATTTTCGAGATATGAAGGTAAAAGCGCAATAAAAACGTAGTCGATTGGATTTCCAAAAACGCGCTCAAATCCCAATAAAAGTGATGCATCGTACCAACGCAAATCGGAAATAAAATGTTGGCTTCTGCGTTGTTGGGTGGTGCCACTCGATTGAAAGGTTTTTACGATCGGTAAATCTTGGCAAACAACCTGATGCTGCTTGAAAAATTCAATTGGGATAAATGGAATCTCATTAAGGTGCTTCGGATTTTGCTTGCCTAAAATATCGACATATTGCCGATAAACTGGTAAGGTCGCGTACTGGCGTGCAAAGGTCGCAAGCGCTATTTGCTCAAAGTTTTCAGTATTTATACTTTGTAAGAATTCCGAAGGGTTCACCCTACAAAGTTACGGCAACAACCCAAGCAATAGCGAATAAATAGGTAATTTTGAACAAAGAAATTTCCAAGTTGTTGGACTAACATCATGAAAAAAACCGGTATCCTTCTCATTCAACTCGGCACCCCTGATTCTCCAAGCGTTGCCGACGTACGCAGTTACTTATCTGAATTTCTCAACGATCCGCGCGTCATAGACATTCCCTACCTCATTCGCAAAATTTTAGTCAATGGCATCATTGTTCCATTCCGAGCTCCTAAATCTGCTAAAGTCTACAAAGAACTCTGGACTTTAGGTAATGGCGAATCGCCGCTGCTCACACACAGTAGGCAACTCAAAGAACTGCTGCAAGCGCAATTCCAGGATGAACCTATTACGGTAGAACTCGCTATGCGCTATAAAAATCCGTCTTTAGACGTCGTTTTGGAACGCATGCGCAAAGCCAACTATGACCGCATCGTCATTTTGCCGCTATTTCCGCAATATGCCTCAGCTTCTTCGGGCTCTGCCATAGAGAAAGCCATGGATATCATTCGCAAATGGTGGGTCATTCCGGAAATTAAAATTATCAGTCAATTTTACGACAACAGCGGCTATATTGATTCTATCGTGGATAACGCCCAAAAATTCAATTTGGCTGAATACGACCACATCCTCTTTTCTTACCACGGCCTACCGGAGCGCCAGGTAGACAAAGTTTACGACGGTTCAGATCTCTGCCAAGACCAACCCTGTGAGACCCAAATCAACGACGAAAACAAGTTTTGCTACAAAGCAACTTGCTATGCCACAACCCGACTCATTGCCGAGAAAATGGGCCTTACAGAAAACCAATACACCGTTTGTTTTCAGTCTCGACTCGACAAAAAATGGCTCACGCCGTTCTCTGATAAAGTTGTGGAAGAATGGGGCAAAAAAGGTGCTAAAAAATTATTGGTCTTTAGTCCCGCTTTTGTGGCTGATTGCCTCGAAACACTCATTGAAATTGGCGACGAATACCAAGAAATATTTGAAGAGCACGGCGGAGAGAAAGTACAGCTCGTGCCGAGTTCCAATACGCACCCTGCATTTGTTACCGGCATGACTGCACTAATTCGTTCTCAGCTTTAGTGAATCATCATAAAAGAATGTACCTTTGCAACGCAAAAAATTGAAATAAGCAAATTGAACTCATGAATTATAAAGTAAAAGACATTAGCCTCGCCGATTGGGGCCGTAAAGAAATTAAATTAGCCGAGGCAGAAATGCCAGGTCTTATGGCACTCCGCGAAGAATACGGCAGTACCAAGCCACTTGCAGGTGCGCGCATTGCGGGTTGCTTGCACATGACCATCCAGACAGCTGTGCTCATTGAAACACTCGTTGAACTTGGTGCAGAGGTGACTTGGTCTTCTTGTAATATCTTTTCTACCCAAGACCACGCTGCTGCAGCTATTGCCGCTGCCGGAATTCCGGTATTTGCTTGGAAAGGCATGAACGAAGAAGAATTCGATTGGTGCATTGAGCAAACGCTTTTTGCTTTTGAAGGCGGAAAAGCCCTCAACATGATCCTCGACGACGGTGGTGACCTCACCAACATGGTTTTTGACCGTTTCCCTGAACTCACCAAAGATATCAAAGGCCTTTCTGAAGAAACCACTACAGGTGTACATCGTTTATACGAGCGCAAGAAAAACGGCACGCTAGTGATGCCAGCAATCAATGTAAACGACTCCGTTACCAAATCTAAATTTGACAACAAATACGGCTGCAAAGAATCTTTAGTCGATGCCATTCGTCGTGCAACGGATGTCATGATGGCCGGAAAAGTAGCTGTGGTTTGTGGATACGGAGACGTTGGTAAAGGTTCTGCTGCTTCATTAAAAGGAGCAGGTGCACGTGTCATTGTCACTGAAATCGACCCAATTTGCGCGTTGCAGGCAGCCATGGATGGCTTTGAAGTCAAGCCACTCGATAAAGTGATTCACCTTGCCGACATTATTGTCACAGCCACAGGCAACAAGAGCATTGTCGTTGGCCGTCATTTTGAAGCCATGAAAGACAAATCTATCGTTTGTAACATCGGTCACTTCGACAACGAAATCGATATGGCATGGTTGAACAGCAACTATGGTTCAAGCAAAATGGAAATCAAACCACAAGTTGACCTCTACAACGTCAAAGGAAACGACATCATCGTATTGGCAGAAGGTCGCTTGGTCAACCTTGGTTGTGCCACTGGTCACCCCTCTTTTGTGATGTCCAACTCTTTCACCAACCAAACACTTGCTCAATTAGAGCTTTGGAACAACAGCGCCAACTATGAAAACGATGTGTATACATTACCTAAACACCTCGACGAAAAAGTGGCACGCTTGCATTTGGCCAAAATTGGTGTAGAGCTCGAAACGCTCTCCACAGAACAAGCTGACTACATTGGTGTACAAGTAGAAGGCCCGTTCAAACCAGAACATTATCGCTATTAAGCAAATCTTTATTTAAACAAAAAAGGCGAGCCGTTGGCTCGCCTTTTTTGTTGCTAACTGCATCAAAAAAAATCTTGCTTTAAAATCGGTAAGTCAGTGCCCCCTGAAAAATTGGGCCACCTAGGCCCACTTCACCGCCAACAGCAAAATTGTAATCAAAAAAATACCGCAGCCCAAAACAGGCGCGCATCGAAATTGGAAACAACAAATTCATGATGTCGTTTCCACTTGTATAAATGAGTGAATCGTTTTGATACACTTTTTTATTTCTGAAATTACCACCTATGGCCAAACCTGCATAAATATCAAGATTGGGATCCAATGCATAATGGTGCATATCCAACCTGAATTGGGGCCTAAACTGTTTTTTCTCTATGCGATAATTATTGGTGGTAATTTGCCATTGACCATTGAAAAAGGAAGTATCTGACTGATATACGTTTGCATTTGCTGTGCTATAAATCAGATCGAATCCAATGCTCAGGCGGTCAGTAGCCATGTACATGAAACGCAAACCTGAAGGCGGTAGGCTGCCTTGATAGGAAATAGTTCCGTATTCCGCGTAATATTCGGTATTCGGAATGGCTAATTTCATAATATTAGGAAAGCCAACATAGGCATTTAGCAAAACACTACCTCTAAAAACACCTTGAGCTTGCCCCGCAATGCAGAACAAGCTCAAGAAAAAGAACAAAATAAATTTCATGGGAACTTAGGCTTCCATCATTTTGATGAGGTTGAGTGCAGAACCTGCCTTAAACCACTCAATTTGAGAAGCATTGTAAGTATGATTAACCAAAATTTGCTCAGATTGGCCATTGCTGTGGTTGATGCGTAGGGTCAATGGTTTTTCTGGTGCAAAATCTTGAAGGTCAATGAAATCGAAGGTGTCGTCTTCGTGAATTTTGTCGTAATCGGCCTCATTGGCAAAAGTAAGACCCAACATACCTTGTTTTTTAAGGTTGGTTTCGTGAATGCGCGCAAAAGATTTGACAAGCACCGCACGTACGCCAAGGTGACGTGGCTCCATGGCAGCGTGTTCACGGGAAGAACCTTCACCGTAGTTGTGGTCACCAACAACAATTGAAGGAATACCCGCCGCTTTGTAGGCTCGTTGAACCGCAGGAACCTCACCGTATTCACCAGTAAGTTGGTTTTTTACTTTGTTGGCCTCGCCGTTGAATGCATTTTCTGCACCAATGAGCATATTGTTGGAAATATTATCGAGGTGACCACGATAGCGTAGCCATGGGCCAGCCATAGAGATGTGGTCTGTGGTACATTTTCCTTTTGCCTTAATGAGCAAACGCGCACCAAGGATGTTTTGACCGTCCCAAGCGGGGAAGTTTTCTAGTAACTGAAGGCGCTGTGAGTCTGCGGCAACAGCGACCTCTACATGGCTGCCATCTTCGGCAGGTGCTTGGTAGCCGTTGTCTTCGACGGCAAAGCCACGCGTTGGCAATTCGTCGCCAACTGGTGGAACCAATTTAACTTGCTCCCCTTTATCGTTGGTAAGGGTATCGGTTAGCGGATTGAAACCGAGATCACCGGCGATGGCCAAAGCTGCTACCATTTCTGGACTCGTTACAAAGGCATGTGTATTTGGATTGCCGTCGGCACGTTTAGAGAAGTTGCGGTTAAAAGAATGTACGATGGTGTTTTTCTCTTGTTTATCTGCACCTTCGCGGGCCCACTGACCAATACATGGCCCACAAGCATTCGTAAACACTTTCGTACCCATTTTTTCAAAATCGGCAAGAATGCCGTCGCGATCCGCAGTATAGCGCACTTGTTCAGATCCTGGATTGATTCCGAACTCTGCTTTTGGCGTGATGCCTTGCGCCACAGCTTGCTTCACGATAGAAGCAGCACGGGCTAAGTCTTCATAAGAAGAGTTGGTACAAGAACCAATTAAACCCCACTCTACCTGCATTGGCCAACCATTTGCAGTGGCCTCAGCACGCATTTTGGATACGGGCGTACCGCGGTCTGGCGTAAAAGGGCCATTGACATGCGGCTCGAGTTCGCTCAAGTTGATTTCAATGAGTTGATCAAAGTATTTTTCTGGCTCAGCGTATACTTCGGCATCGCCAGTGAGGTGTTCAGCAATGGCGTCGGCAGCCTTAACAACTTCTTCGCGACCCGTTGCATTTAAATAGCGACGCATGGAGTCATCGTAACCGAAAGTAGATGTTGTGGCACCAATTTCAGCACCCATATTACAAATGGTGCCTTTTCCTGTACATGACAAAGAAAGTGCACCCTCACCAAAATATTCGACAATAGCGCCTGTACCACCTTTTACGGTTAATATATCGGCGACTTTCAAAATGACGTCTTTGGCGGAAGTCCAGCCGTTGAGTTTACCGGTCAACTTTACACCAATTAATTTAGGAAACTTGAGTTCCCAGGCCATTCCGGCCATGACATCAACGGCATCAGCACCGCCAACACCAATAGCAACCATTCCCAAACCACCCGCATTTACGGTGTGTGAGTCTGTTCCGATCATCATGCCGCCTGGGAAAGCATAGTTTTCCAAGACGACTTGGTGAATGATACCAGCACCTGGTTTCCAGAAACCAATGCCGTATTTATTGGAAATGGAGGACAAGAAATTGAAGACTTCATTGTTCTGATTCAAGGATTCTTGTAGGTCTTTGCTGGCGCCAACTTTGGCTTGAATGAGGTGGTCAGCGTGTACAGTTGAAGGAACCGCTACGCGCTTTTTACCTGCTTGCATAAATTGCAGCAAAGCCATTTGGGCCGTTGCATCTTGCATAGCAACACGATCTGGCGCAAAATCGACATAGGACTTCCCACGTTCAAAGGCTGAACTTGCCTCACCTTCCCAAAGGTGCGCATAAAGAATTTTTTCTGATAAGGTGAGTGGACGGCCCACCACCTTGCGTGCAGCGGCAATGCGAGACGGGTAGCGCTCGTATACGCGTTGAATCATGTCGAGGTCAAAAACTTTCATAGTGCAGATGTGTGTTATTTATTGCGCCTCAAATTTACGGAATTTAAACTATTTAAGTTCCTTGACTTTGCTAAAAAAATATACTTCAGTTTGGCTCCAATGAACTTTGCTACTGTTTTGGCTTATTCCAACCTTTGGTTGTATCTTTCGGTTAAAAATACCGCCTATGAATTGGCTCTTCACAACGCTATTGTTACTAACTTTTCTTCATGCAGACAAGGTCTACCAACGCGGCAAGGCTTCTTATTATGCGCAAAACATGAACGGCAGACGCACGGCATCTGGTGAACGGTATTGCTCGGACAGCCTTACAGCGGCACATGCGCGCTTGCCATTCGGAACCAAAGTTCAGGTCCGCAATTTAAAAAATGATTCACTGGTGGTCGTGCGCATTACAGACCGAATGGCTGCATCCGCAGCGCGAATTATCGACCTGAGTTGGGCTGCTGCAAAAAAACTTAATTTTGTGCGCGACGGCATTGCTCAAGTAGAGCTGTGCCTTACCGATTCCATCACAAAACAATGAATCAATTGCCATTTAAAAAACTAAAAATCATTGATTTATCTACTGTACTAGCAGGCCCTTCGGTGGGAAGCTTTTTTGCAGAGCTCGGCGCCAATGTGCTCAAAATTGAGCATCCGCTGCACGGCGATGTTACCAATACGTGGCGACTAAAATCGGAGATCAACCCCCAAAACCAAAGCGCCTACTATGCAAGTGCCAATTACAAAAAAAACGTCCTTGAACTGGACTTGAGCACCGACGCCGATTATTACCGCTTTTCAGAGGAGCTCAAAGATGCCGATATCCTTTTGATGAATTTCAAAAAAGGCGATGATCTAAAATTGAAAGTGACGCCTAATGAATTATGGCAAATCAATCCCGGTTTAATTATAGGAAAAATCACTGGGTTTGGTTCAGACGCTGACCGCATTGCCTACGACCTCATTTTGCAAGCTGAGACCGGCTTTATGTCCATGAATGGCACTGCCGAAAGCGGCCCGGTAAAAATGCCAGTGGCGCTTATCGATGTGTTGGCAGCGCATCAGCTCAAAGAAGGCCTGCTATTGGCTTTGCTGCAAAAAACAAAACAAAAAGGCCAAGTTGTAAGCGTTTCTTTATTCGACGCCGCTATTTGCAGTTTGGCCAATCAGGCCTCCAACTTCCTCATGGAGGGCCATATTCCACAAAGAATAGGCTGTTTGCACCCCAACATTGCGCCTTACGGAGAAATTTTCCAGACCAAAGATCAACAATTGATCACTTTTGCCATTGGCGCTGACCAACACTTTAAAAAGTTGGTTTCTTTCCTTGGCCTTAGTGAACTTGCTACCGATTCCCGTTTCTGCAACAATATGGAAAGGGTGAAAAACCGGGATGTGCTTTTTGAATTATTGGCCGAGAAGATTTTAGAATTTGCTTGCGCAAAAGTGATTACTGAACTCATGGAATTAAATGTGCCGGTGGCTAAAATTAAATCCTTAGACGAAGTATTTACAGATCCGAATGCCCTCGCATTGGTCAAAGAGGAGCAAAACAATGGACAAATTACCAGACGTGTTTCACAAATCGCATTTAATTTTGAATCATGATCAGAAGTCCAGAAAACGCTGCCGAATGGGAGGCCTATTACAAATTGCGTTACGTCGTGCTCAGGCAACCATGGGGCCAAGCCAAAGGCAGCGAACAAACACCCGACGAAGACCAGCATCAACACTTTGCTTATTTTGACGATGCCAGTGAACTACTCGGCGTTGGTCGGATGGATCAAGTTGACACACAAACTGCACAGATACGCTTTATGGCCGTGGCAGAAAGTCAACAAGGAAAAGGCATTGGTAAAGCCATAATCGAAGAAATAGAAAATGTTTCTAAAGAAAAAGGGGTTCTAAAAATCATTTTACATGCCAGAGAAATTGCACTGCCTTTTTACCAAAAACTGGGTTATCATTTGGTAGAAAAATCCCACTTGCTGTTTGGAGAAATCCAACATTTTTTAATGCAAAAACAACTCTAAATGACCACCGAAGACGACTTTGTATTGCAGGAATTTTACAAAATCATCACGCCAAATAAGGTCGACTTATTTGAACGTATTGCGCCCCAGCGTAGCCGTCATATTGTGGTGGGCTTAGAAAATATCCAACAAGACCACAACGCTTCTGCCGTCATGCGGAGCATGGATTGTTTGGGCTTTCAAGAATTGCATCTTATTGAAAAAAACAACAACTACCAATTCCAAAGAGATATCGCACTCGGCGCGGCCAGGTGGCTCGATGTAGTGCAACACCAGCGCCCACCAGAACCTATTTTAGATGCCGTTGCTACTTTGCGTAAAAATGGCTACCGAATCATCGCAACTTCACCTCATCACAAAGCCACAACACCACAAAGCATTGATTTAGAACAGCCAATGGCTTTATTTTTCGGAGCTGAAAAACACGGCATTTCTGAGGAACTCAAAGAAAACGCAGATTCATTCTTGCATATTCCCATGCATGGTTTTACAGAAAGCTTGAATTTATCGGTTTCGGTAGCGCTCCTACTCAATGCCCTGAGAACGCGCTTAGCAACGAGCAATATACATTGGCAATTAACACAAACAGAACAAACCGCTCTCAAAATTGAATGGTGTGAACGCATTCTGAATGGAGGTCCGCAACTTGCCAAAAAATTTCGTGAGGAATTTAAAAAAGTTTGATAACTTTGAGTGTACACGTATCATAAACAAACACTTATGGGAAAAGGAGACAAAAAAACAGCAAAAGGTAAACGCGCAATGGGCTCATACGGCAAGACCAGAAAACGCAAAGAGGACGCCCCTATTATCGTGATCAAAAAAGAGAAAAAAGAAAAGCCAGCTAAAGCTGAACCAAAAGCCAAAGCGGCAAGCACGGCAAAAAAGCCCGCTGCCAAAAAAACCACCGCAAAAAAAGCGGAATGATTCAAAGAGCTGCCTTCGCAGCTCTTTTTTTTTGCAACTTTGTAACGCTTAAGCAAACATTAATCAACTCATATGAAACACAACTTTGGCGCGGGCCCGTGTATTTTACCGCAAGATGTATTTAAAGAAGCTGCAGCAGCAGTATTGGACTTCAATGGTTTATCTATCTTAGAGGTCTCTCACCGTCACAAAGACTTTGTTGCCGTCATGGACGAAGCAATTGATTTGGTTAAAAAAGCACTGAACGTTCCGGCCGGTTATTCTGTTGCATTCTTGCAAGGTGGCGCCACCCTTGGATTTACCATTGCAGCGCTCAACATGCAGCGCGAGCTCAAAAAAGCGGGATATATCAATACAGGGACTTGGGCGAGCGGCGCCATTAAAGAAGCCAAAAAGGTCGGACTTACTGTCGATGTATTTGCCTCTTCTGAGGATCAAAATTTCAGTTACATCCCCAAAGATTATCAAATCCCTACTGACCTAGATTACGTCCATTTCACTAGCAATAACACTATCTACGGAACGCAATTCAAAGATTTTCCAAAAACAAGTCATCCATTGGTTTGCGATATGTCTTCAGATATTTTCTCAAAGACCATCAACGTTGCCGATTTTGATTTGATTTACGCCGGCGCTCAAAAAAACTTGGGTCCGGCCGGTGCCACACTTTATATCGTCAAAGACGAAGCATTAGGTAAAAGCAGTGCTACTTTTATGCCTACTTACCTTGACCTCAAACAGCAAATTGATAAAGAATCGATGCTCAACACGCCACCGGTGTTTAGCGTCTATGTTTCCATGCTCAATTTGCGTCATTTACTTGCAAATGGCGGTGTTGCAGCACAGCAAATTAAAAACGAAGCCAAAGCAGCATTGCTTTACCAAGAAATTGACAACAACCCTTCTTTTAAAGGTGCTGTAGCCACCGAAGACCGTTCACAAATGAACATTACATTTCTATTAACAGACGAGAGCAGAAGCGCTGCGTTCGATGCCATGTGGAAAGATGCCGGAATTGTCGGCCTACCTGGCCACCGTTCTGTTGGCGGCTACCGCGCTTCCATGTACAACGCGCTTCCACAAGAAAGCGTTCAGGTATTAGTCGATGTGATGAAAGAATTCAATAGAAAAGGATAACATGAAAATTTTAGCAAACGACGGTATTTCTGATTTAGGCAAATCTTTATTGGAGGCTGCGGGCCATCATGTCAGTACGGCAAAAGTAGCCCAAGAGGAGCTTGCCAACACAATTAATCAAGAAGGATTTGATGCTGTTTTGGTGCGCAGTGCCACCACCGTTCGCCAAGTTGTAATTGATGCTTGCCCAGGTCTTAAACTCATTGGCCGAGGCGGCGTCGGAATGGACAACATCGATGTGGCTTATGCCCGAGAAAAAGGTTTAACGGTGATTAATACACCCGCTTCTTCTTCTCAATCTGTTGCAGAACTCGTTATGGGCCAACTTTTTTCGATTTCACGATTTCTAAACGACTCCTTCAAAAATATAGAAACAGGCGATTTTTCGACACTCAAGAAAAACTACGCGAAAGGCGTCGAGTTACGTGGCAAAACACTCGGTATTATCGGTTTCGGTAGAATCGGACAAAGTTTGGCGGCCTATGCATTGGGCGTTGGCATGAAAGTCATTGCCATAGAACGCAGAGCGCGTATTCAGCCTATCCAACTTAAAATTGCCGGTCAGACACTCGAAATTCCTGTTAAAGTTGTAGATAGCCTAGCCGAAGTCATCGGACAGCTTGACTATATTTCAATCCATGTACCCAAGCAACCAGATGGCGCAGCTGTCATCGGACCCAAAGAATTTGCGCTCATGAAAAAGGGTGTTCGTTTGGTCAATACGGCAAGAGGTGGCGTCATTGAAGAAAACGCCTTGCTTGCTGCACTCGAAGACGGAACAGTTGCTGCGGCTGCGCTAGATGTTTATGAAAATGAACCAAATCCGCTGCAAGCCCTCATAGCACATCCAAAAATTGCATGCACTCCGCATATTGGGGCGGCTACCTTAGAAGCTCAAGACCGAATCGGAGAAGAACTCGCAGAACTCATTATTGCATTTGCAAAAGAGCAGCACCATTAATGGAGCTGCTCTTTTTAAATGAATTGACCTGAAAAGCGGCCTAAGCCTCCTCGCTGATTTCTATGCGATCTATGCTATCTCCTTGTCGAATCGCATCGAGGACATCTAAACCTTCGTAAACTTTACCAAAAACAGTATGATTTCGGTCGAGGTGTGCCGTTTGCGTTCTTGAATGGCAAACAAAAAATTGCGACCCGCCTGTGTTGCGGCCAGCATGCGCCATCGATAAAACACCGCGGTCATGAAATTGATTGTCTCCGTTTAATTCACAATCGATTTGGTAACCTGGACCACCTGTACCAGGCATGCCAGTTGCGCCTTCGCGCGTGTTTGGACAACCGCCTTGAATGACAAAATTTGGAATAACGCGGTGCCACTTTAAGCCGTTGTAATAACCATCTTTGGCTAATTTGACAAAATTAGCGACGGTGTTGGGTGCATCTTTTTCGAAAAATTCGACGTGCATGTCCCCTTTGTTTGTAGATATTATTGCTTTCATTGTTTTTTTGCTGCAAATTTAAGGTTAATTATAGGTTTATTTTGTTGAAAACTCCGTTGATAAAGCACTTTTATGTGAAGTTAAAGCGGATAAAGCGAATGTTAAATTTGTAATGAAGCAATAAGTAATTCGCAATGTTCAGCTCGTTCACCAAGAAAAAATTATCCGACAATCAAGTTGCCAACGTTTTTATCAATGGCATTTTTGATAGTGTAGACAACGGCTTTGCCGAAGTTGCCGCGATGATCAACGAAGACAGCGCTTTTGTGAGCAATCCGAATATCTCGCCTTCTGATTCTGGTCAATTTGGACTCATTGTTATTGTCGGCAATTTATCTTTTTTGGAAAGCACTTTTGAGGCAGAACAAGCCGCAAGAGTAGAACAACTCATTTTTGAAAAATTAGCCCGCATCTATGAAATGAGCGTTGGTGACTTCCAAAATATGATCCGCGAATACCAAAGCTTTATCATGAAGGTCAACCATCCGTCTAAAAACTGGATCTACGGCATGTCTAAAGCGGTCTTTCACAAATACGGTCTATACGAATTCCAAGACGACTACTTCAAACGCATGCAAGCACCCAACCCCCTATTTCTTAAACGCATGGACGAAGTCATGGCAAACTTTGTCTGGAATTGGGATGCTTTTTTCAAAAAGTTTAAAATCTAATTATTCGCTTACCTCGAGCTCTTCATGCGCATGAATTGGCTTTCTAAAGACAATTTTCCCATCAAACATATCCATCACCACGTTTTGGCTCTTGTCCACTTTTTGTGCTAAAATGGCCTTCGATAATTCATTGAGAACTTGCTTTTGAATAACGCGTTTCACAGGCCTTGCTCCAAAGAACGGATCATAGCCTAGTTCTAGAATATAATCAAACGCGTCTGGCGTTACTACCAATTGGATATCCGATTCAAGCAATTTACTTTGAAGTTGTTTTAGTTGCAAAGACACGATTTGAGCCACTTCTTTTTTAGTGAGCGGTAAAAAAAGAATGCTTTCATCGATTCTATTCAAAAATTCTGGCCTAATTGTTTGCTTGAGTAATTCCAGTACTTCCGCTCTAGTGGTCTCAGCTAATTGCGGATAAGCTTCCTCTTTGGCATTTTCAAAGCGCTCAAAAATAAGCTGTGAGCCCAAATTAGATGTCATGATGATCAAGGTGTTTTTAAAGTTGACCAAACGGCCTTTGTTGTCGGTAAGACGGCCATCATCGAGTACTTGCAACAAAATATTAAAAACATCTGGGTGGGCCTTTTCAATCTCGTCTAGTAAAACAATAGAGTACGGTTTTCTGCGCACGGCTTCGGTAAGCTGCCCGCCTTCTTCGTAGCCAACGTATCCTGGAGGAGCCCCCACAAGTCTACTCACAGTATGTTTTTCTTGATACTCGCTCATGTCAATGCGCGTCATGGCTTGTTCGTCGTTAAATAAATACGCCGCTAAGGCCTTGGCCAACTCCGTTTTTCCGACACCTGTGGTTCCCATGAAAATAAAAGAGCCAATGGGCCTTTTGGGGTCTTGCAGCCCCGCACGGCTGCGTCGAATGGCGTCAGACAACGCTGTTATCGCCTCTTCTTGGCCAATGACGCGTTTGTGCAGCTCTTCTTCTAGGCGCAACAATTTTCCGAGTTCACTCTCGAGCATTTTACCTACTGGTATTCCTGTCCATTTGGAGACCACTTCGGCAATCTCCGAAACATCGACCTCTTCTTTAATCATTTTAGCCTGTGCTTCTAGCGCCTGCTGTTTTTCTTTCATTTCATTGAGCGCCAACTCGGCTTGTTTGATTTTACCATAGCGCAATTCGGCCACTTTACCGTAATCTCCATTGCGCTCAGCAGCGTCTGCCTCAAACTTAAGCAGCTCTATCTCTTCTTTGGCATGTTGAATGCCTTCTATGAGATCTTTTTCGGCTTGCCAACGACTTTGTAAACTTATGCGTTGTTCTTGCAAACCTGCAAGATCTTGTTCGACTTGCGCCAAACGCTTTTGGTCATTTTCTCTAAGGATGGCCGCCTTCTCGATTTCGAGCTGCATGATTTTACGCTCTACTTCGTCGAGCTCTTCTGGCTTTGAATTGATTTCCATTCGGAGTTTAGCAGCGGCTTCGTCAATCAAATCAATGGCTTTGTCGGGCAAATGACGCTCGGTAATATAACGCTGAGAAAGCTCAACTGCCGCAATGATTGCCGCATCCTTGATGAGTACTTTATGGTGGTTTTCGTATTTATCTTTGATTCCACGCAAGATTGAAATGGCGTCTTCGGTACTCGGCTCGTCTATGAGCACAGTTTGAAATCGACGCACCAGCGCTTTGTCTTTTTCGAAGTATTTTTGATATTCGTTGAGGGTAGTTGCACCAACGGCCCTGAGCTCACCACGTGCCAATGCGGGCTTCAAAATATTTGCGGCATCCATGGCGCCTTCGCCGCCACCCGCACCAACAAGCGTATGAATCTCGTCTATGAATAAAATGATCTCACCTGCTGCATCCACTACCTCTTGCACAACCGCTTTGAGTCTTTCCTCGAATTCGCCTTTGTACTTTGCACCGGCAACGAGCGAACCCATATCCAATGAGTAAACAGTTTTTGATTTCAAGTTCTCTGGTACATCCCCTTCAATAATGCGGTGTGCTAGCCCTTCGGCGATTGCGGTCTTGCCTACACCAGGTTCACCGATTAATATCGGATTGTTTTTGGTTCGGCGCGTCAAAATTTGCAATACACGACGAATTTCGTCGTCCCGACCAATCACCGGATCTAATTTACCTTCTTTGGCCAACGCATTGAGGTTTTTAGCGTATTTCTCTAAAGATTGGTAAGTACCATCTTGATTTGCCTCGGCAACATTCTTGCCATTTCTGAGTTCCATAATTTGTGTTTGTAATGTTGATTTTTTAAGTTTTAAATCCTGTAAATAACGTCCAGTAGCATCAGTGCTTTCGACAAGTGCTAAAAATAGTACCTCTACAGCGACGAATTGGTCATTAAACATTGCTGACAATTGAACGGCATTTTGAAGCACTTTCTGGAGTGCCGCACTTGCATAAGGTTCACCTGGGCCCGTCACCTTGGGGAGCGAAGCGACAATCGCTCCAACACTGCGTTTGACTTCTTGAAGCTGTAACCCATTCTTCTTGAGCAAAAATCCGAGCACATCGGCGTTATTTTCCAATAGAGCCAACAACAGATGACTTGGTTCAAGAACTTGGTGTTGGTTGTGTAGCGCCATTTCTTGGCTTTTTTGCAAAGCCTCTTTGGCGCGGTGTGTGAATTTGTCGAAGTCCATTTTCTTTTCGGTTTGGATTTGAAACGTGGTGCACAAACCACACACCAGCCCCAAAAATCCGTCATTTTTTCCGAATAGAGCACGCTGTTTATGTCAAAAAGTCCGATTTTATCGATTTAAATAAAAATGATGATGACAATGTAACCATTTGTGGATCGGCTGCGTTAAGATGCTCAACTCATGATTGATCCGGACAACGGACAAAAGGTATTCTTGCACAAAGCCACATGGGGCTGCAAGAATTGTTTGTTGTTTGTTTGAAAGTCCTGCTCCGGCAGGACTTTCCTTTTTAGTACAGTTATTTAAAGGTTATTCAACGCAATTCATCACGTCCTCAAACCATTTGAGCTTTTGCTTATCGGGCAGGGCGTCGCCTTTTTGCGCACAGGCATTCATAAGCTCAGTATCTTGTTCAGCTTGTGATTTAGAAAGTTCCTGGCCACAAGTACAAGCACTTGGGTCTTTTGAGCCACAGCCGAAGAGTAAGAGCAGTCCAAAAAAGCAAAAGAAGCGTAGTTTCATGGTTTAAAGATAAGCATTTCAATTGCTTTTTGTATTTTCGTGACAATGCTCCGATTGTTTTTCACTACTCTATTCATTTGGGTTGTTTCGACCCATGCAAGCGCCCATGAATTTTATTTCGCTTTTGCTGAATTGAATTACAACGAATTAAACCAAAGATTTGAGGGCACGCTTATCTTTACAACCCACGACCTCGAACGCGCCATAGAACCCAAAGGGTCACTCATTGGGAAATTCGAAAAGCTAGACGAAACTTCTGCAGAACTCAAGCTCATTGAGAACTACCTCAACGCCCATTTTCGCATTAGCTATGGTTGTGCGCTCGATTCAAACGCCGTCGATGCCTATTGCCAAGCAAATTTTGTTTTGGATGGTATCGTGACACAACTCAACGGAACCATTGAATGCTATATCTCTGCTCCTGCCCGCGCCATTTACTCGCCGATTAATATTCAATTCGACGCCCTTATGGAGCGCTTCAACCAACAGCAAAATAAATGCACTTTTACTTTCAGAAATCAGAAAGAAACCTTCAATTTCTTGCCCTACGATAACCAAAAATATTTTATCATCAAACCATGAAAAAACTGTTTATTGCCATTTTAACGTTTTCGAGCACTGCCGTTTTAGCACAAACCAAATTTGCCCAACTCGATCAAATGTTACCAACTGCCAACAGTTACCGAGCAGCCTCGGGCGCACCCGGCCACGCCTATTACCAACAAAAGGCCGACTACAAAATGACTTTAGTACTCGATGACAACAAGCAACGTTTAGATGGCGTAGAAACCATTACTTATACCAATAACTCTCCTGATCCACTGGCTTACTTGTGGTTGCAACTCGATCAAAATATTTACAACCTGGATTCAGATAGTAAAATCATAGAGGTCGAAAAAATGGAAAACTTCAAGAGTGTCTCGGATTTGCGCAAGCGCGATTTCTATTACGACGGTGGTTTCAAAATTGAGAAAATTACCAATATGAGCGGCCAACCTATGTCCTACTTCATCAATAAAACCATGATGCGCATTGACTTAGCCAAACCGCTCCTGCCTGGTCAAAACATTTCTTTTCAAATCAAATGGTGGTACAATATCAACGACCGCATGCAAGTTGGAGGACGCTCTGGCTATGAATACTTTGAGACCGATCAAAATTACCTATATACAATTGCACAGTTTTTCCCGCGCATGTGTGTCTACAACGATGTAACCGGCTGGCAAAATAAGCAGTTTTTAGGTCGAGGAGAATTCACATTGCCTTTTGGCGACTACGAAGTGAGTATTACCGTTCCTGCAGACCACATCGTTGCCGCTACCGGCGAATGCCAAAACTATGCAAGTGTACTGACCGCCGAGCAGCGCAAGCGCTACGACCTCGCCAAAAAATCAGACGCTCCGGTACTGATTGTAACCCAAGCTGAGGCGGAGGCTGCCGAGAAAAACAAAGCGCAGAAAACCAAAACTTGGGTCTACAAAGCAACCAATGTCCGCGATTTCGCCTTTGCCACATCGCGCAAATTTATTTGGGATGCTCAAAAACAAACCGTTGGTGGCAAAGACGTTCTATGCATGAGTTATTATCCAAAGGAAGGCAACCCACTTTGGGAGCGCTATTCGACCAAACTTGTTGCGCACACCATCAAAACCTATTCAAAATACACCATCAACTACCCTTACCCTGTAGCCATTTCTGTGCATTCTAAATGGATTGGCATGGAGTATCCAATGATATGTTTTAACGGTGGAAGACCAGAACCGGACGGCACTTATTCAGAAGGTGAAAAATACGGCATGTGGGGCGTCATTATCCACGAAGTAGGTCATAACTTCTTCCCGATGATCATCAATTCAGACGAGCGTCAATGGACCTGGATGGACGAAGGGCTCAATACTTTTGTACAGTACCTGACCGAACAAGAATGGGAACGCGACTACCCTAGCCGCAGAGGTCCAGCCTACCTAATTGCCGACTACATGCGTGGCGATGTCAGCGGTATTTCACCCATCATGACCAATTCTGAATCGATTAAACAATTTGGAAACAATGCATATGGCAAACCAGCCACCGCGCTCAATATATTGCGCGAAACCATCATGGGGCGCGAGCTATTTGACTACGCATTTAAAACCTATTGCGAGCGCTGGGCCTTCAAGCACCCGACCCCAGCCGATTTTTTCCGCACCATGGAAGACGCTTCTGCAGTTGACCTCGACTGGTTTTGGCGCGGTTGGTTCTATTCCACTGACCACGTCGATATCGCACTCACTGATGTGAAATGGTTTCAACTCAATACCCAAAACCCGACCATTGAAAAAGCATTTTTACAACAAAAAGACGCCCAAAAAGATATTTTTATTGGAGCTACACGCAATCAAACAAGTATTGTACAAACCGTCAATGAAAGAGATCCGCAAATCGACGACTTCTATGCCAAGCGCAACATCTATGCTGTAGATGCCTTAGATGAGAAAGCGTATCAAAGTTTTGTCAGTAAAACCAGCGCCGAAGACCTCGCCTATTTGAACGCAGGTAAGCAGCTTTACGAACTCACCTTTGAAAACTTGGGCGGATTAGTCATGCCGCTCATTATTGAGGCCACTTTTGCCGATGGCTCTAAAAAAGTACAACGTATTCCGGCCGAAATCTGGCGCATCGAAGAACTCAAAGTGAGTAAAGTTTTTGTCTATGATCAGCCCGTGGTTTCATTTAGACTCGATCCATTCTTGGAAACAGCCGATACGGATCTTGACAACAACACTTGGCCGCGCACCTTGCAACCAACACGCTACCAGTTATACAAACAAGAGCAAACCCGTGAAAACCCCATGCAGCGCCAACAGCGTTTGGAGCAAATGCAACGCGGCGGAAATTAATGCTACATTTTTTGGAAACTGACTAACTTTTGAATTTGCGTTGATTTAATGAGGTAATGATACATACCGGGCGATAAATTTTGAATTTCAAAAGCTAAAATTTGTTGCCCTTGCTGAAGGTGCTGATCCAATACCTTACTGATTATTTTTCCACTTTGATCTAACAGATAAATTTGGTAGTGTTCACTTTGCGCCATAAACTGAAGGTGATGCTGCCCGAAACTCGGATTTGGGTAAACAAGTGCAGTTGTGGCTGCTTGTGGCTGCTCGTCGATTGCATTGGAGCAACCTTGTAATAAATCATAGTAAGTAATGCTTTGCTCAAATAAGCTTTGGATGGTATTGGGGTCAACCTCAAACCAATCTTTGAGCAAACTGGCATAGATATCTCTAAAATCAATTTGCATTGGTAGACCCGCTTGATTATTGATTTGATTAGGAATAATCGGGTTTGATCCGACAATTCCGTTGCTCACGCAAGAACCAAACAAAATCAATGGTGCTGCATCGCCGTGGTCTGTTCCCATACTGCCATTGCTCGCTATTTGGCGACCAAATTCTGAGAAAGTAAGCCCGGCCACACGCTGCTCGAGACCTAGGAGTTGTAAATCGTGCTGAAAGGCACGTACGGCATCGGAGATACGCTTGAGTAAATTGGCATGTACACCCTCTTGCAATGCATTCTGATCCACTTGAGCATCATGTGTATCAAAACCATTCACGTTTAATATGTATACCTTGGTTTGCAACCCGCCAGAAATCATTTGTGCGACGTACTTGAGCTGAACTGCAAGTGGATTCTGAGGGTCGTATAGATTGGAAAGCGAATTGCCCGCACTTGCGGCGCTACTGATTTGCTGACCATACTCGTTGGTCTGATTGATCAAGGTAGAAATATATTCAATTTGCCCACCATAATAGGTACCATCATTGGTGACGGAGGTCAGAAGTAAATTCGAGGAGTTGAACGGATCTGAAACCGCATGGCTGAAATTTCCCATAAGTCCCTGACAAGTACTCGATACTTCTGAACCCATTGAAATGGCAAAGGGATCTGGAAAATCCACGTTTGGATATGCATCCGGAAAATTAGGATAAGTACTATCGAAGTAACGACCCAGCCAGCCACTCGTTTGATTGATATCCAAAGCACCTGTGGTCCAGATGTCCATGGAACGAAAATGCGACCGGTTGGGCTCCGGGTAACCCACATTTTGAATCACACTAAGTTTACCTTCATTGAAAAGCGTTTGCATTCCGGTCATTTTCGGATGCAAACCCACTTCTGCCGTTAGTGGTAAAATTTGGCTTTCGGGCACTAAAATATTCGCGCGTTGAACCAACAATTCAGCGTATTGATCTCTAGGGAACACCATATTAAGACCGTCGTTGCCGCCATTCATGCGAATTAAAATCAAGACTTTATCTTCAGCACTCTTCGGTACATCGAACAACTTTTTAGCAATGGCTTGCATAGAGAAACCATCCTGTACAAAAGGTAAAGACAAACTGGCTAGCGCACTGTTTCTGAGGAAGGATCTTCTTTTCATTAGCAAACGTGAAATTGAGGCATTTTAAACATGACATTCAATACAGCTTGCATGCGCAATTCAACTGGATTGAAAAAAACAGGATTTGTTGGATCAGCAAGGTACTCGTTGTATTGTAAGGTCCATTCAAAATCTGGCAGTCCATTGGTCAGTATATTTTTTATGGCCAGTTTATCGGCCTGTGGAATTTCTTTTGGAAAGAAAACCAGACAAAGATCATCGATTACTTGAGGTGCCGACGCTGGCGCAGACAAACCATTTAGTAAATCAACAACTTTAATTTTAAAGACATTTCCATTGACATTGTAAAAATTGGAAGTCAATAAATTGGCGACGTCAAAGCGCTTTTTAATGTAGGTTGAATTGATCCAAAGTCTGTAAAAAGCAGGAGCTTGATAATATGGCGTCCAGCCTGCTACACTCGGCGGAGCAGCATAACCTTGTCCCATTTGATCTGCCAAACCATACATCGATAAATAGATTTGATAATTGGATTGTAAATCAAAGTTTGCAAAAGTGTTTGAGGTGTTGAGCATCGCACATAGCGTCTCGAGCGGAGATCTAATGATGGCGCCACGAACCGAAATGTCGTAGAAATGTGCACTCGAAAGTAATTCTTGTAGCACCGGTGCCACCTCAAAATTAGTTGCGGTAAATGTTTGAGCCATGTCGGCAATTATATTTTGCTCTACCCATGGGGTAATGTCATGGTTGACAAAATACCTGTACAGTTTTCTACAAATATATTTCGCTGTATCTGGTTGATTGAAAACGACATCAATATAATTGGCGTATTCGACAGCACCAGCTGCAGATATAGTTTGATTGGCAAAATGATAGGAGAGGGTTTTTGTGGTGTTGTCGTGGAGAGGTGCCATGAACTGGCTTGTCACTTGAGGGAGTGTTGCGCTGCGCACTCCTTGAACGATATAGCCCGTAAAGATTTTGGCCGCAGCTGCAACATCTTGCTCAGTAAACGTTGCGTAATCGCCGGCTGCAAGCTGCGCACCTTTACCAACGGTGAACAATTCCAAAAGTTCCCTGCCGTAGTTCTCATTTGGGGAAAATACAGTATTGGTGGAGCCATTCAAAAACAAGAGCATACATGGATCAACGCTGACGTCCTTGACAAGCTGTTTGATATTGCCAAGCGCGTGTTGCCTCAACAATTGTAAAAATTGATACATAGCCCTTGCGTCGCCCGAGGTGGTGACACCGAAATGGTTTTGCCAAAAAAATTGCATTTTCTCTGTCAAACTTAGGCTTTCTTGATTGAGGTTTTTGGCGAGCCAGGCTCCTAAAGATTTCATCCGGGCTCCTTCAGTCTGAATATTCGCTGTTTGATCTTGAGGATAAACCGCATTCACCCAAGTTTGACCTATATTCACAATCTGTTCAGCTGGGTCATAAGCAAGCGGCTGATCAATTGGTGCGGCAATAAAGAGTTCGTTGAGCGTTTGGCTTAGGCCCAAATTAACGGAATTTTGAATATCTGAAAAGGTTGCACCAAACGTGCAACGCCGTAATAAATGTGCTGCTTCGGCGGCAGTCCAAGGACCTGTGTAGGGCGTCATTGTCTTAAAATTTACGTACAAAGTACTTTTTTTTAGGATGCAAAGCAACCCAAAGGCAGAATTTT
>VFQS010001471.1_pt1 | contig 21522 bp, 16 predicted proteins | sample 3512361 | NCBI WGS metagenome assembly VFQS01 (sample SAMN10412375, study PRJNA504923) | tailings metagenome | isolation source: Relicate 1 Philex TSF3 active mining | place: Philippines
GCTGCTTCAGTGGGTACTTTACCTGTCGGATCTGTAACTTACCGTGTCTATGTTGACATGTTGCCAGGGTACAAATTCCAAGCACTTTATGGGGATGCGAATCACCCATTAAAGTTTTCTACTACTACTTCTTTCTTCAATAACGAAGACCGCGGTGCTACTACTGCGAATGCAATTGCTAGTGCTCAGTTGAAAAATAACACAGTAGCTTTAGATTCATGGTTTTCAGTAGGTGCTTCGGCAACTGGTCAGTTTGGTGTATTAAAGTCAGATGACAACGGTGCTGCTAACTTATTGACAACAACAAATCCAACTACGGTTTTAAAAAATACTGCTGCTGCATTGGGTATTCCTCTAGCAACTCAAGATGGTAACATTGCTGGTTCTCCTGAAGCAGTTACTTTCGTAGGTTTTGACCCAACTGGTGGAGTTTTTGATGCAACTTCTCAATTTGGTAATCAATTCATGACTACGGATGGTGCGATTTCTGCATTAAGTGGTGCTACTGGGCCAACTGCTGCTAACCGTATATTAATTGGTCAGTTTACTACAGATGGTATTTTCCGTTTCGAATTAAACATCCAAGTTGGTACGCCAACTCCAGGTGTTTCTCAAAAATTCGTAGCTAAAGATCCTGTTAATGGTGAAATTTCTATACCAACTTTGATTCTTGAACCTAACGTTCCTCCTACAATTGCTATTACAAATCCTACAAACAACCAACAAATTGTTACAGGAACAAATGTGAATATTACAGCAAATGCAGCTGATTCTGATGGTACGATTTCTAAAGTAAACTTTTATGTTGATGGGGTGAAAATTGGTGAGAAATCTTCTGCACCATTTGAATTACCATATGTTGCTACTGTTGGTAATCATGCAATTACCGCTACTGCAATTGATGATGATAGTGATTCTACTACTACTTCTGCAGTTAATATTATTGTAGCTAATAACCAAGCACCTACTGTTTCTGTTGTTTCTTCAGCTAATAATGCTATCGTTGGTGATATATTAACTTTCACTGCTACTGCAAATGATGTTGATGGTTCTGTAGCTTCGGTTGAATTCTTCGTTGATAACGTTTCTATAGGAACAGATAACGCAGCACCATTTGCGCAAACTTGGACTTCAACAACAGGTGCTCATGTAATCAAAGCGGTCGCTACTGATGATTTAGGTTTAACTGGTACCTCTTCAAATATTAACGTTTCTATCGCAAACAATAACCCTCCAACTGCTGCAATCACAGCTCCTTTAGCAAATGCAACAATCATTGCTCCAACAGTAGTGAATATCGAGGCTACTGCAACAGATTCAGATGGTTCAGTTTCTCAAGTTGAATTTTTAGTAAATGGTGTTGTTGTTGGTACAGATAACACGGCTCCTTATGCTTATGCTTGGACCTCTACTCCTGGTGCTAAATCAATCACTGTTCGTTCTACAGATAACAAAGGTGCTACTACAACATCTGCTGCATTGAATTTAAATATTGCTGACCCTAATGCTCTTCCTTATGAAGTGACTACGGTTGACCAAAAATGTATTTTACCAACTTTCAGCTTACCTATTTCTGCTGCTGCTACAAACAATGTTGATAACGTAATTGGTTATGACTTAGTATTGAACTATGACAAAAATAAATTAACTCCAACCGGAAACATTTTGGTTAATGGTGATATGATTAATGCTACTTTGGTTAATACTTCAAATGCAATTGATGCTGCTAATGGTAAAATGAACATTTCAGTTTACTTTACACCGCAAGCGCCTGCAGGAACTAAGTTTACAGGTACTGGTAAATTAATTTCAGTTGAGTTTAATAAAACAGCAAATTTTGCATCTGTTGATACTGCAGTTGTTTCTGTTTCTTATTTACAAGAAAGTTATATTTCTGGTGTTCAAACAAAAGCAGTTTCTGTTGGTAAAGCAATTACTCACAAAGATTATACATACCCAATGGCGTTAAGATTTTGGGGTGATAACAAAGCAATTAAATATGATGCATCTTTACCAAATAATCACTTAATTACAAATGTATATGGTGCTGATGTTACTACAGGTGTTTTAAATGCTAATAATATTGCGGTAGCAACAGATGTAGATGGTGTTTCAAATTATGACTTGAGAAACGGTTTAGCTGTAAGTATCAAAAGAGATATCGCTGGTACTACTGATGTATTTGATATCGTGAATGCTGCTGACGTAAGTGTTGTTAACTCAATCTTATTAAATGATGTAAACGTTACTCCTTCTGTTTATCAAATGATTGCAGCTGACGTTAACTTAGATGGTGTTATTTCTGCTGGTGATATTTCTCAAATTAGACAAAGAGGTACGCTTAAAATTGCTGAATTCCGTCAAGCATGGAATTACAACAACGCTGGTGTTTCGAATGGTCAACCTTCTAGAGACTGGATTTTTGTTGATTCTATGAGAATTCAAAATGATCCTGCATACAAGATTTCTACTACTTACCCTACTAATGATTTAGCGGGTGGTTTCTCTAAGTCTAGAGTTCCTGTTGTTCCTGCTGTATTAAATGCTAGAGTATCTGATTTTGCAAACTGTCCGGTAATTACTGGTGAGACTTATAAAGGAATTATGTTAGGAGATGTTGACGGTACATATGCTGCACAACCAAACAGTGGTTTATTAAAGTCTAATACAGCTGATTTAAATGCTAAAATCGTTTTCGATTTAACAAAAGCTAAAAAATCTGGTAATGTAGTTGAAGTTCCTGTTTCTATTGAGTCTGATGAGAAATTCAATGCGTTTGACTTTGCATTAAATTTATCTGATAACAATTTGAAATTAGAAGATATTACTGTTGCTTCTAAAGACATCGAGAATTTCTACCACTTCAATGAGGCTGATCAAACAGTACGATTTACTTCAAACAATTATGATAATTTCTTAACTTACAATACAGTTGCTACAATCAAACTACGTGTAGATGAAGAAGCTTCTTTAAATACATTGAAACCAAGATTAGCAATGTTAAATGGTAAAAAAGTTCAAGTTGAAGTAAGAAAATCTCAATTAGAGTCTAACGGTTTTGATCTTAAATTATTCCCTAACCCAGCAAATGACAATGTTTCTATTAGAACAAATGAAGATGCTGTTTTAGTAATTTCTGATTTAACTGGAAAACAAGTTTCTGATTCTTTTGAATTAAAAGCAAATACTACGAAGAATGTTAACTTAAATGAGTTACCTCAAGGGGTTTACATATTCAAGGTAACTGGTGAAAACGTTGTTAGAGTGGAGAGAGTGGTAGTAAATAAGTAGATTTTTCTACATTCTGTTTTTTATCTCTTGAAGCCACCCAATCGGGTGGCTTCTTGCTTTATCAAGTTTTTACTTACTTAAAACTAAGTTATCAAAATCTAAACACTTTCATAATATATACTTTATCATGTAGTCTCATTGTGGGACTATTTTTGATTAAAATTTTTTTGTTATGTTTCGTGTAGTAAACTTACTTTTTTTATTTTTTGCAACATTTAGTTCCCTAAATACTTTTGCTTTAGTTCCACCCCCTGATGTTTCCAATGATTCAGTAATTATTGATCTGAAAAATGCTAAAGTATCTTTTAATAGTGGAGAAAGATTTTTAGATATACCAGTTAATATCAGAGCAAAAAATCCAATAAGTTCTTTCGATGTTCGATTGAAATTTAATCAAGATAAATTAGAATATGTATCTACAATTAAAGTAAATGCTCAATTAGAACCTTTTACTTTTTTAAACACCGACGATAATTTCTTAAGAAATAATACTGCTGGTCCTTTTGTTTCTTTTAGTATACCTAATAATACTCCATTAATTTATTTTCGATTTAAATTAAAACAAAGTTGTGCCATAGTTAATGCTTCTGATTTCTTTCAAATTACAACACTATTAATAGGGTATCCAAGTAAGAATAAAGTCACCGAAATGGAGTCAATTCAAACTTTTTCAAATTTATTAGTTAGTGGCTCAAAATGTACTAAAAGCTCATTGACTTTTGCTGGACCAACTTCTTCAAGTGGAGTTCCAATTGCTGAATACAAATGGGAATTTGGAAATGGTTCATCTACTAATACTCAATCTGTAAATACTGGTTTTGCAGATCCAGGTGAATACGAAATAAAGTTAGTAGTTAAAACAGTTGATGGATGTAAAGATTCAACTACGCAATCAATATATATAAATGAATCTCCTATTGCTAGTTTTGACTATTCAACGAATGAATCGCTTGATACAGTTTATTTTAATAATTTATCAACTGTTACTAATGATGAAATGAGTTTTGAATGGAGTTTTGGTGATAAATCTTCTAGTTTTTCTAAAAATCCTAAACATCATTATGCTTCAGGTGGTGTTTTTCCTGTAGAACTTATTGTAAGGACATTAAATGGTTGTTTTACGAATTATATCGCTAATGTAATTCTTGAAAAACCAATTGCTGATTTTGATTTTAGTGCAAATGCTTGTGCCAATACTGATTTAGTTTTTGAAGATAAATCTGTTTTTAATTTTGGGCAAATTGTTGATTGGAAATGGGATTTTGGTGATAATTCATCGTCTACAACAAAAAATTCGACACATAAATTCCTATCAGCAGGTAAATATGTTGTGAAATTGGTTGTGAAATCCGATAAGGGAATTATATCTGAAGTTTCAAAAACAATAGAAATTAATAATAAACCAATTGTCAATTTTGAGGCAAATACCACATCAGGTTGTGCTCCTTTATTTGTTAGTTTTAGTAATACTTCTGTTTACGACTTAGGGTCTCGTTTTATTTTTGATTTTGGTGATAATCAGATGTCTACACAGTCTGACCCAGTTCAAGGTTTTACAGAGTCTAAATCTTATTCTGTTAAACAAGTAATAATAACACCTGGTGGTTGTAAAGATTCGTTGATTAAAACTTCTTACATTACTGTTTCTCCTAATCCAATTGTGTCTTTTACAAAAGAAAATGGTTGTTTGAATACATTATTAAATTTCTATGACAGCTCAAAAGTAGCTAATGGTTCTATTGTTGCTTGGGATTGGAATTTTGGCGATGGTTTTTCAGTCTATACTAAAAATGCACAACATACATTTAATAAAGCAGGTAAATACCCTATTAAGTTAACTGTTACATCAAATAAAGGTTGCTCTGAATCATATCAAGATTCAATTCAAATTAACACAAAACCCAAAGTACAATTCAATGCTGAGAAAACAGATGGTTGTATTCCGTTAACTCCGGTTTTTAAAGATTTTTCAACTACAGTTACAGGTTCTATTTATAACTGGGATTTTGGTGATAAAACGTATTCATTTGATAAAAACCCATCTAAAATCTATCAAAAAGATGGAAAGTTTTCTGTGAAACTAGTCGTTGTTGCTCCAGGTGGTTGTTCCGATTCATTATTAATTCCGAATTATATCAATCCACTTAGTTTAGTAACTGCGAAATTTAATGAGTCTACACATTGTGCTAATAGTATCATGCAGTTCACCGATAGTTCAACTGTTTCAAATGGTAAAATTGCATCATGGAATTGGGATTTTGGCAATGGTTCGTCTAGTTCTCAATCTAATCCTTCTTCCGTTTTCCAAAAATCAGGTAACTATACTGTTTCTTTAACTGTTACATCAGATCAAGGTTGTGAAAATGTAACTTCTAAAGAGATTAGTATTGATGATGTTCCTAAAGTTGATTTTACAGCGGATAAAACAAATGGGTGTTTTCCTGATGTAATCGTTTTTGATAATAAATCAACTTTCATGGAGGGAACTAAATTTGAATGGCATTTTGGTGATGGTTTCAAGAAAACATTTTTTGCTCCAGCACACAAGTATATGGATATTGATTCTTTTACAGTAAAATGTATAGGTATATCCCCTCAAGGTTGTAAAGATTCTTTAGTAAAAGAAAAATATATTTCAATACAAATTAGCCCGATTTCAAAATTTGAAATAGAAAATAAGAAGGTGTTAATTCCAGGATTTAAAATTAATTTCACAAATCTTTCTACTACAGCAAAAGATTATGTTTGGTCTTTTGGTGATAGTACAATCTCAGCATTTAAAAATCCTGCTCATCAATTTTTAGATTCAGGTTCTTTTAAAGTTTGTTTGACTGCTAAAAATTCAGAGTATTGTAAATCGGTCTATTGTGAGAATATCCAAATACGATACCCAGGAAATATTGCAATTCCAAATGCTTTTTCTCCAAATAATGATGGTAAAAATGATTTTTTTAAAGTCCTAGGTGGACCAATATCTGACATGAATTTGAAAATTTATAACGCCTGGGGTAGCTTGATTTTTACAAGTGAAAATCAAAACGAGGGTTGGGATGGAAACTTCGGTGGTGAAAAACAACCTATAGGAGAATATAATTATCTACTAACTGGTAAATTATCAGACGGTTCTGAAGTAAATAAAACTGGCGTAATCAACTTAACACGATAAAAAATGAATAAAATAGTAAAATCCATAATTTTTATTTGGTTTAGTTCTTCGTTATTTGCTCAAGATGCTCGCTTTTACCAATACGAGATGAATGATCTTTTTTTGAATCCTGCGTTAACAGGGGATAGATTGTTTGATAATCGTGGTTTACAAATAAATGTTAATTATAGAAGTAATTCTTCTAAAAATTTAGCAAACGGAGACGCTAGTGCTCTTGGTCTAGGAATGGATATACCCTTAGGACACCGTTTCTCTGTTGGTCAATACTTTGGGAATAATAGAGCAGTAGATGGCTCATTTAATAATTTTAATTATTTTGCTTCTGCTTCTTACAAGATTATTAATAGTCAAATGTTTAATGATAATCAAATGTTAGCAATTGGAATGCAAATAGGGGTGGTCAATAATAGTTTAAACACAAAACGTTTGTATTTTGAGTCTCAATATTCTCCTTTTAGTTCCACAGGTTTTGATCAGAATTTAGAATCGGGTGAATCGTATGCACAACAAAGTTTTTATAAATTAGATAATAATCTAGGGATCGTTTATCGATATAAGATCCCTTCAAAAAAAATGGCTTTTACTTCTGGGGTATCTTTTTATCATATATCAAAGAATAATAAAAATACTTCATTGGGTGAGTTAAATGAAATGAGAACAAATGTTCATTTTCAGTTTCATTATGATTTCAATGAAAAAATGGGCATTTCGCCTCATTTGTTATATACTAAACAAGGAATAACAGAGGATTTTAATATAGGTTCTTTTTTTCAATACAACATACATCCAGATGTTTTTCCTGTAGTTGGATTAAATTTAATTGCGAATAAAGCTATTGTTTATCAACTTGGGTTGAGATATAAAAATAGTATGATTAAAATGAGTTACGCCTTTGCAACTAATCGAAACACTTCTTTTGTAAATAATGGTTTAGAATTTGCTTATATACATACTTTTATTTCAAAAGAGCAAACTTACCATGTGGGTGACTTTGGTAATAAAAATCAAACTTTGAATAATGATTTAGAAAAAGTTAATCAACCAAAATTACCTAAAGCAGGTGATAATTTTTATATATTAAAGTTAAAGCTAATAGTTGACCGATTGGATATTCTTATTAATTCCAAAGAAATTTCTAAGTTAGATATACAAAATGAACTTAATAAGATTATTGTTGAAGTTCAGGAATTATCAAAAATGACAACAACAGAACGATATCTAGAGCTTGCGAATCAATATAAACAGCAAATTGCTGACAAATTAAAAGTTTTAGAAACTAAAATTCATCAATAATGTATCGAAATCTTTTCTTTTTTAGTACATTTTTAATTACTAATTTTTATTATAGTCAACATAATCAAAATGTTAAGCTTGATTATGATAATTTGATGGTGGAAATTCGTAATATCTCTAAAACGAATGCTCAATATGTTAAATACGACTCTTTGTTAAATGTTTTATACTTTTTAAACAATCAAATAAAACTTAAAGACTCTACTATTTCTGAGTTAACAGAAAAAGTTAAACTTTTAGAGTTGAGATCAAATAGTAAGAAAGAAGAAGGTAATTATATAATTATTGGTGCCTTTAACGATATCACTAATGCAAAAAGACTTCTCAATAAGTTTTTAGTAAATGGTTTTCAAATTTATAATTTCCCGAGTTCAAAATTTAATTATGTTGGGTATAAGGTTAAATCTACTGATTCAATTTCTGTATTGTTAAAGTACTTTAGACAAAAGTGGGTGAAAGATGCTTGGATATTGCAAGTTACCGAGTAATAAAAAAGGTTGCCAAAAGACAACCTTAAATTTAAATATTTGTATTTTATTTATTTCGATACTCAATTACCGCTTCGTGATGTTTGTGTTTAACATAGCTAATTACATCTATTGAATAATCATCACAACAACTAATATCTTTTAAAACTATTTTCTGGGTATAATGATCATGATTGTCGATTACCCATCCATAATGCTCCACCTTGGCGACAGGTAGATTATGAAAAAAAATTGTATCATTTGAACTAGTTAATTCTGCCTCGTGAGAATTATTTATGGCTAACTTACTTGAGTTACAACTGAACCCCAAGAAAGCCACTAATGCAAGAAGTATGTAAATTGATTTCATGACTTTTAGTTTTTATTAAATTTAGTCAATTCATAAATTGAAAACAATTTTATTGTGTTAAATTTTAACTGAATATTATCAATAAATTAATTCATGTTAAATATCGCTTGATTTAGTAGTTCAAATTTTATCTTTCTATTATGCTTTGTTCATAAATATAATTATCAAAATAAGTTAATTTACATTTGATGAGAAAATTACAATTCAATGTTCAGGTTACTTAAAAACATTATACGTCCTCAACGAAAGTTATTCTACAATCACATTAATGATATAAATTTCAACTTATTAAATATTAATGCATTGTTTGCTAGTTTGGTGCGTGAGCCTGAGTATTTAAAACGAGCAAAACTGATACAAGAGATTGCAGAATTTGGAAAAAAAAATGATGAAATTGTAAGTCAGGTTTTTATTGATTTAGGTAGTACGTATATTACACCTTTTGACAGAGAAGATATTTATGGATTGGTTAAAGGTGTAAAAGCAATCGGGGATAATCTTATCAAAATTGCTTCAAATATAAATTTTTATAAAATTCATCCAGATGTATCAGGTTTTGATGTTTTTGCAATAGAAATTCATTTATTAGTAAATGACGTAAATACTGCGATTGAACATCTTAAAAAGCTTAGATTTACCAAAGAGTATTTAAGCATTATTAAACAGATCTTTGATAAACATACAGATACTAAAGATACTTTTCTTATGGCCTTAGATCGTCTTTTTGAGGAACAAGATGATCCAAAAGTGATTATTAAAACAAGAGAAGTTATGAAAAATCTTGAAGCAGTAAGTTATCAAGCAAAAGATTGTGCTGTTTTTCTAGAAAATATGATTATTAAATATGCATAAAAGGCTACCCAAATAAATGAATAGCCTTTATCTAATTTAGAAACAAAAATTAAATTCCTAATTCAACTTGGAATATTGCTCCAACTTGTTTGTGATCGGTTGAATTTTTTAAATCCTTTGTGATTTGATAAAGTAAGTTTCCTTGAACTTTAACTCTATGTCCGTAAAAATATTTGGTAACCCCTAAATGAAAATGTTCTTGCTTTTTCTCATTTACAGTTTTGTAAATAGCATTATTATATAGTTTTTCATCTGGGGTAATGTTTGCATATCTAAATGCTAATTCTACGTTATTTTTAAATAAATAACTTACTTGTGATAAACTTCCAAATCCTGTATAAACACTTCTGAATTTTGTTCCATCAGTAGTAATATTATCTTTTGCAATTCTGCTACAGTATTCTTGATAAAAAGCAAATCCTTTGTATTTAAATAATAAATCTAAATGCATATTTTTCATATCGACATCAGAGTACAAATCATTCCCTAATGTTCCAGATTGTCTAACTATATTTTCATTTAAATTAAAACTTGATGCTAGTGCTAATTTTGGTGTTTGCTCTCTTGCTAAATCTCCCTCACACTCATCATTTCCTTTTGTAAATCTACCAAATGGTAATAATTCAAGACGACCTGTATAGTTTAAACCTTTATCTGACTTAGTACTATTTCGACCCTCTCCGGATGTAATAGCTCCTTTCAAAGCAAAGTACTCTTTTTCATAACTTCCAAAGAAACCAAAATCACGATCTAAAGTGAATGTTGAATTAACAATCGAACGATCTGCAAATTGAAGGTTACCTGAAGAAATTACACGCTGTCTATTACCTGGTAGTTTTGTTTGTCCAAATCCAAACTTTAAATTTTCAATTGGTTCATAATATATGATTGCATCACGAACTACATTTGGACTAGTATTATATTTTGATGCATTCGGATCTTCCCAATCCATATCACCTCTTGAAAATGACAATTGAATATGGTAGGTTAGTTTAGGGTTAAAAACAAATCCTTTCATTCTCATGCGTAGACGTCTAACTCTAAATTCCATTTCAGATGGGGTCAAATCTTCTTCAGATTTAGAAAGATATCCTGCTCGGTTTTGCATTCTAAACTGAAATTGTATTCCGAATAAACTATCTTTCTGAATTACCTCAATTCCAGATTCTTTCTTAGTCTTTACAAGTAATGGTGAATTTTGACCAAAACTACTCCCTATTGTTGCAATACACAAAGAGGTGATAGCAATTAAATTTTTCATTAATGTTAATTTTTTGTGAAGCCAAAATTATCTACACAACATATAATTAACATATGTTTTAAATAAAGTTAACGTATAGTTAAATTTGATAACATTAAATTAATATTTTAAATAATTGTAAATTAGTTTTTTGCAAAATTTAGCCCTTTAAGATTAATTGTATCTTATCGATTTTATCGGATTCTTAATTTCTTAATTTAAGGTTTATTTTGTTGGTATTTAGTGTCTTGTAATGATGTTTAGAGTCTTAATGTTATGTTTACGTTAAGTTGTACTTTCTAGCGAATGCAAGGCAATAAAGAAATGCTAATTTTGACCAACAAATATTTTAGATATGTCAATTTTAAAATTCTTTTTACCTAAAGACAAAGTGTTCTACACACTTTTTGAAAGTGCAAGTGCTAACTTGGAATCACTTGCAGCCAAATTAGTTGAAGTTGTAAATGAATCCGACTACAACAAAAGAGCTACGATCGTGAAACAAATGGAAGATCTGGAACATGAAAATGATAAATTAACACACACTATTTTTGTTGAATTAGGAAAAAACTTTATCACTCCATTTGATAGAGAGGATATTCATAGCTTGGCAACTGCTTTAGATGATATAGCTGATTACATTTATGCAACTGCAAAGAAATTAAATTTTTATAAAGTTGAACCAACGTCTGATCAAGGAATTATCAAAATGGCAGACGCTATAAAAGAATCAGTTTTATCTGTAAATAGAGCAGTACTTGAATTGAGAAACTTGAAAAATATCAATAAAGTTGTTGAATGTGTTATCAAAATTAATGGTATTGAAAATCAAGTGGATGATATCTTTGATTTAAGTATAGAAAACCTTTTCGAAAATGAAAATGATATTAAATTGTTAATCAAGAAAAGAGAAATTTACCAAAATCTTGAAAAAGTGACCGATAAGTGTGAAGATGCTGGTAATGTTATGGAATCAATCGTTGTAAAATACGCTTAATTAACCTAATTAAAATTTAACTAAGATGTTTACATTATTGTTAGTCGTAATTGCCATTGCTTTAATCTTCGATTTAGTGAATGGTTTTCACGATGCAGCAAATTCCATTGCAACTGTAGTTTCAACCAAAGTGTTGACACCTTTTCAGGCAGTGCTATGGGCAGCAGCTTTTAACGTATTGGCTTTCTGGGTATTCGACATGAGTGTCGGAAACACAGTTGCTAAAACAGTTGATAGTGGTGCTATTGATCTGTGGGTAATCCTTGCTGGATTATTAGCTGCAACCGCTTGGAATTTATTTACATGGTGGTTAGGGATTCCTTCTTCATCATCACATACTCTAATTGGTGGTTTTGCTGGTGCAGCAGTTGCGCATGCTGGATTCGGGGTTATTGCATTTGATGAAATTATACCTGTTATCTCATTTATTGTTTTAGCTCCTCTAATTGGCGGTATTATAGCTTTTGTGATAGCAATAATCACCGTAAGTAGAAGATATTTCTTAAAATTCTTTATCATTTTAGCTGGATCTGTTGGGTTATATTTCTTAATGGATTACATGATCGAATATATGGACATGAAGCCAATTATGATGTATATCGTTCTGATTATGTTAGCGATTTTTATTCTTGCTTACATTTATTACATGTTGGTTCATGGTAAGAAACAATCTGCGTTGAAAGAATCAAATATGTATAAAAAGTTACAGTTACTTTCTTCTGCTGCTTTTTCATTAGGTCATGGTGGTGCCGATTCTCAAAAAGTAATGGGTATTATTTGTGCTGCATTGATGGTATATGGTAACCTAGGAAGAGATGGGAAATTGACTGAAGAAATTGGTTCTAATTTCAAAATCTCTGAGTTAATGCAAATTGAGTTCAAAGATGAAGAAGGTAAAAAAGAAAAATTCAAACCTGAAATCGGAAAGATTCAAGATGTGACTTTTTATGCTTTGGGTGATAATCTAGTAGATGCTAAAACTCAAGAATTGATTTTTGAAGATGAAAAGTTGAACAAGGAATATTCAAATGCTTCAAAATTTAAATCTTTTTCAGAAGCTGACGAGGCGTTGGAAAAATTACATGTTTACACGAAAGGTGATGATGTGTATGATGCTGAAAATGATCAATTGATTTTCCATAAAAAAGAGCTTTCAAATAAATATGAAAAAGCTGGAATATTTGCTTCTTTCATCGAAAAAGGAGAGTTGAAAAAAGGACATAAATTGAAGACAAAGGTAAATTCTGATACGATGCCATTTTGGATATCTTTTGGTTGTTATTTAATGATTGGTATTGGTACTTTGTTTGGTGGTTGGAAAATCGTTAAAACAATGGGGTCTAAAATCACGAAAGTAACTCCGTTGGAAGGTGTTTGTGCTGAAACAGCAGGGGCTTTGACTTTGTTTACAGTTTCTCAAATGGGTATACCTGTTTCTACTACACATACAATCACAGGTTCTATCATCGGGGTTGGTGCTACGAAACGTTTGAGCGCCGTTCGATGGGGGGTAACAATCAACTTACTTTGGGCATGGATTCTTACCATTCCAGTGAGTGCTTTGTTCGCTGCAGGTTTCTATTACTTAATCTGTTTATTCAAATAAAATTGATATCAAACAAAAAAAAGGCTTCCAATCGGAGGCCTTTTTTGTCTTTCAGTCTTTTGTCTAATGTCTAACATCTACTTCCACTTAAACGTATTCAACATTCTATCTAAGTCCTTTTTGATGTAATCTAGACTTGGTTTAATTGAATCGTAATTTGGACGTGTATTCATATATACAACACCACTTATAAAACGGGAAACTGAATCTGTAAGATAAAATTGAAAAGGGGACGCAACATCTCCTTTTAATTCAAAAAAAGTTCCATAAACCTTGTCTTTTGGACGTATTATCTGTCTATCTTGAATGTCTGTTGCTTTGATTTTATGTTCATCTACTTTGTCAATCGAATAGTTTATATAATCTTTTAATGGTTTATTCATCTCAATGTATGAAAAATGAAGTGTGCCATTTAATTTACCAAATAAAATATCTTTATGACAAGTAAGTTTTTTTTCTTCGTAAACATTTTTAACCTCATATAAAGTTGAAATATCAAATTCATAAGGACAAGATGTGTTGTATTTTTTATAAGCATGTTCCGGTAATTCAATATTTAAAAATGTAGGTGGTTTTGGTATGGGCATTTCGTCTGATCCACAAGCAGCAAATAACAATGCGCTTGATAAAAAGGTTGTGATTTTATTCAACATTATAATTCAGTGTTTAATGAAGTATTAATTTCTTCTAGTATGTGAACTCTAATTGATTTTATTCGTTTTTTATCAGAAGCTTCGACAATTAATTTACAATTTTCTACCTGAATACTTTCGCGGTTCATCAAGATTCTTCCTGCTTGTTCAACTATAAATCCGCCAAGTGTATCTGCTTCCCCTTTGTTGTTTTCAAATTCTTTACCATCAAGTTTAGTCACTTTATAAAAGTCAACCAAGGATGTTTTACCCTCAAAAACATACTCATTTTCATTGATTTTTGAATAACTAATTTCTTGTTCATCAAATTCATCTGTAATGTCACCAACAATTTCCTCTAAAATGTCTTCTAAGGTAGCTAGTCCACTTGTTCCGCCATATTCATCAACAACAATGGCCATATGCATTTTTTTCGATTGAAAATCATTCAATAAATCGTCAAGTTTTTTATTTTCAGGAACATAAAAAGGTTTTCTTATGAAGGCTTGCCAATCAAAAGTTTCATTTTCATCGATGAAAGGCAGTAAATCCTTGATATTTAAAATTCCTTCAACTTTATCTAGAGTACCTTCAAATACAGGAACTCTAGAATACCCCATTTCTTTTACGTGTTCTAAAACTTCAGTGAATGATAATGTATTTGAAATAGCAGAAATTTCTGTTCGAGGACGCATAATTTGTTTAACATCTGTAATTCCAAATTTTACGATACCCTCCAGTATCTTATGATCTTCTTCAGAAGTTGTTTCTTCCTTGGTTAGTGCTAATATTTGTTCTAATTCATCGCTTGAAACTTTTACTTCTTTCTTAGCGGCATATCGATGTATAATTTTTGTTCCATTCACTAAAAATTTTCTTAACCAAGATACAGGAGGCAAATTAGAGATAAAAGTCAAAGGTTTTGCCATCATTTTAACAATGGTAATTCCTTGTTTTGTAGCATATACTTTAGGTATTACTTCACCAATCAATAAGATTATTGCCGTAATTAAAAATACGTCAATGATAAATCTCAATAAAGATTCACCGTCTTCAGCCGGAAAAATGATATTTAATAAAGAACTTGTAATAATTACGATCGCTACATTTACAAAGTTACTTGTAATCAATATTGTTGCTAATAGGTCTTGAGGTTTATTTAGTAATTCAAGAGCGCTTTTTGCATTTTTATTTTCTTCATTTTTGAGTTTTTCCTTATCACTTGGTTCTAATGCAAAGAAAGCTACTTCAGAGGCTGCAATTAAGCTTGAGCATGTCAATAATACCAAAATCGTGATGGAACTAAAAACAATACCTGATGTTTCAGACGCATTCTGAACGAATAGTAAAGCGTGAATTAAATTAATTATCATTGTAAATATTAAAAAGGAAGTTCATCTAAATCTGTTGCGTTGAACTCTTGAAGAGGTTTTGGTATCTGTTGTGTAATTTCAGGATAAACTTGATTTGTTTGATTAGCTGTATTTACCATTTCGTTTTTAGGTAAAATTAAAAACTCTGAAGCAAATATTTCAGCGTTACTGTGAAAAGTGCCGTCTTTAGCTGTCCATTTACGGTGTTTCAATTTGCCTTCTACATAGATCCACTGATTTTCTTGTAGATTTTGTTGTGCAGTTTTTGCAGATTCTCCCCAAAAAACAACTGTATGCCAATCATTTAATTCTTTTTTTTGTCCAGTTTTTTTATCGGTGAAATAGTCGATAGTTATCATTGAAATTTTACATACAGACCCACTCTCAAACATTTGTAATTCTGGCTTTTTAATTATCTTACCAATTAGTGTTACTTTATTTAGTGAGTTTAGCATTTGATCTTGTAAAAACTTTAATAACAAATATACAAAAATCAATTACTTGTTTATAGTTGCAATTGTTGTTGTTTTGAATTATTTTTTTCTTCGAGATAACGATCTATAGCTCTTGGTATAGGATAATTTGAAAATGTATAATCTTTAATTATTATCCAAGATTCATCTTTCTTTTTGGGAAATGCGTCAAATTCCCAGTATGTACAATAAATATGTTGATGTGATAAAATATGTTTTTTTTGTATTGCATAGCGGATGGGATTAATTTGAAATTTTTCTAAGATTAACTTTTTTATTTCTTCTATTTTATATTCCTGATCAACTTCTAAAAGAGGAAATTCATACAAATGTTGCCAGATATCTTTATTAATTCTTTTTTGCAATATGGTTTCATTTCCGTTATTGAATATCAAATAATGAAAGTATCTATTTCTAATTTTAGTTTTACCTTTTTTTATGGGTCTTTCAGATAAAGTTCCGTTTTTAAGTGCAAGACATTCTAGATGAAAAGTACAATCTGAACAATTAGGTGTGCTTGGAGTACATTGTAATGCACCAAATTCCATTATTGCTTGATTATGTAATGATGGATTTTCTTTACTTAAAAGTTCGTCTGCAATTTGATTAAATGTTTTTTGACCTTCATTACTATCAATAGGAAGGCTTATATCAAAAATACGACTCAATACTCTGTAAACGTTTCCATCTACTACTGCATGAGGTAAGTTAAAAGCAAAAGATGCTATAGCCGAAGCTGTATATGTACCGACACCCTTAAGGTTTAAAATAGAATTATAATCAGAAGGAAACACTCCGTTATATTCCGATTGAATAAATTTTGCTGCTGCATGTAAATTCCTTGCTCTACTGTAGTATCCTAATCCCTGCCAATCGTTCAATATATCTTGTTCGTCTGCGTTTGCTAAGTCAGAAACAGTAGGGTAATGATCAATGAATTTTAAATAGTAATCCATCCCTTGTGCAACACGTGTCTGTTGAAGAATTATTTCGGATAACCAAATGAAGTAGGGGTTATTTGTCTGTCTCCATGGTAGTTCTCTTTTGTTTTGTCTATACCAATCGGTTATTTGTCGGCTAAAATTCATTGTTCGTATATTTTTTTATTAAAAAAACTTTAAAATCAAATATATGTCAAAAAAACTTATAATTTTGCTATTGAAAATCAAAATATTATAAATTATGACTAAAGCAGATATCATCGCGCAAATCGCTGACGAAACAGGATTAGAAAGATTAGAAGTGCAAAAAACAGTTGAAGCATTCATGACAGTTGTTAAAAAGAATATGGCTGATGGAAATGATGTGTTCTTAAGAGGTTTTGGAAGTTTTATCGTAAAGAAAAGAGCTGAAAAAACAGGTAGACTTATTAAAGCACAAAAATCTATCATTATTCCTGCACACAACATTCCAGCTTTCAAACCTGCTAAAGTTTTCTTAGAAGAGGTAAGAAACAAAGTTGTTGTAAAATAATTTTTCTTTTTGCTCAAAATTGAGTAATTTATAAAGTAAAAATTTTATCTTTGCACTCCTGTTTATAGCAGGAGTGTTTTTTTTAAACACAAACTTGTATCGATTGTTTAATAAATAATATATAAAGTTATGCCAAGCGGAAAAAAAAGAAAAAGACATAAGATGGCTACCCATAAGCGTAAAAAAAGACTTAGAAAAAACCGTCATAAGAAGAAAAAATAATCTTTTTTTCTTTTACAATTCGTTGAGTAACTTAGTGATAATATTGCTAAGTTATTCTTTTTTTAATCTTTTAATATAAGCTTTCGTGAGTTTAGAATTAGTAGTCGATTCTCGTCAAGATGGGATCTGGCTTGCGTTGTTGCGTGATGGAAAGCTTATTGAATTGCACCAAGAACAAGGTAACACAGAGTTTGCTGTTGGGGATATTTATCTAGGCAAAGTTCGAAAAACAGTACCAAGTTTAAATGCTGCATTTGTGGATGTAGGCTATGAAAAAGATGCCTTTTTACATTATCTAGATTTAGGTCCACAATTCAATTCGCTTAACAAATTCACAAAAGAAACGTTACACGGCAAGCAAAGTGTAGCTGATCTTCAGTATTTCAAACTGGAGAGTGAAATCCCTAAAGAAGGACAGATGGAAGAAGCAATTTCCTCCACTCAGCCTATTTTGGTTCAAGTTGCTAAAGAACCAATATCAACTAAAGGTCCTAGATTGAGTGCTGAAATAACACTCGCTGGTCGCTTCATTGTTTTAGTACCATTCTCTGATAAGATCTCAATATCACAAAAAATTAGATCTAACGAAGAAAGGGATAGACTAAAAAAAATCCTATCAGATATTAAACCAAAAAATTTCGGTGTGATTATACGTACTGTTGCTGAAAATCAGTCGTTAGAACACATACATCAAGATTTAAATAATTTAATGTCAAAGTGGAAACTAATGTTTTCCAACTTAAAATCAGCAACACCACCTAAAAAAGTATTGGGTGAGATTGATAAAACAGCATCTATTCTTCGTGATTTATTGAACGGTGATTTTACCAATATTCATGTTAATAATGAAGAATTAGCTAATGAAATAAAAGGTTATGTTGGTGATATTGCTCCTGAACGTCAGAAGATTGTAAAGTTCTATGATGGGAAAATCGATATTTTTGAACGTTTCGGGATTTCCAAACAGATTAAAACCCTTTTTGGTAAAAAAGTTCCTATGCCTTCTGGAGGTTACCTTATTATTGAACATACAGAAGCTATGCATGTTATTGACGTGAATAGTGGAAATCGAAAGGGTGCCGATGGACAAGAATCAAATGCATTAGCAACAAACCTAGAAGCAGCTGAGGAAATTGCTAGAGTACTACAGTTGCGTGATATGGGAGGTATTGTTTGCGTTGATTTTATCGATATGCATGACAAGGAAAATAATAAAATCCTTTTCGAAAAGTTAAAGGATTTTATGAAAAATGACCGCGCGAAGCACAACGTCATTCCACCTTCAAAATTTGGTGTTGTAGAAATTACACGTCAGCGTGTACGTCCGGAAACGGAGATCAAAACAAACGAGACTTGCCCAACATGTAATGGTACTGGTGAGGTACAGGCAACGATTTTGTTTGCAGAAGAAATTGAAAACAATCTAAACTATTTGGTTTTAGATCGTAAAGAACCTAAAGTAGCCCTTTTAGTTCATCCATATTTGGAGTCACATTTTAAAAGAGGATTGATTTCTCGTCAAGTAAAATGGTTCTTCAAATTTAAAAAATGGATCCCTGTACGAGGGGTTGTTGCCAACCAATTGTTGGAATACACATTTGTTAACGAAAAAAACGAAAAGATTGAACTTTAGACATGGAATTTTCCAGTCCTAGTTACTCCTTCGAACAGGCACTTGTCAAAATGGAAGCGTGGTGCGCATACCAAGACAGGTGCCTCTTTGAAGTTCAAAATAAACTTCAAGCTTGGAATTTAGAATTCTCAATCCAAGAAAAAATAATTGAAAAACTCATTTTAAACCGCTTTTTAGACGAGAAACGTTTTGTAGAGTCATTCATTTCAGGAAAAGTTAGGATCAAGCGTTGGGGACGAATCAAAATTAAATATCACCTATTCCAAAAACGAGTAGAGAAAAAATTAATTGATCAAGGTTTAAAATCTATTGACCAAGAAGTCTATTGGGAAAACCTCCTAGTCCTAGCTACCAAAAAATCATCTGAAATTAAACCATCAGTAGATCAATGGAAAACAAAACAAAAAATAATAAACTACCTTGCATCAAAAGGGTACGAACAAGATTTGATTTTTGAAGCGGTGAAAGAGGTTGTAGGTAATTAAATCTTATTCAATTACAATGACTTCGATATTATGATTTTTTGCAAATTCTTGTAAGATTTCTAAACCCTTTCTAAAATCGTTGCATAACCTTGACCAACCCCAATACACATCGTAGCCAATGCATAACGTTTATTGCTACGAATTAATTCATTAGCAGCGGCCATAATGATTCTAGCTCCCGACATTCCTAGTGGGTGACCCAACGCAATCGCACCACCGTTAGGATTGATACGCGGATCGTTATCTTCTAATCCTAAAGCACGAGTACAAGCTAACACTTGCGCTGCAAATGCTTCGTTTAACTCTAGTACATCCATTTGATCAAGGGTTAACCCTGTACGTTTTAAAAGTTTTTGCGTGGCAGCAACAGGACCTATTCCCATGATTCTTGGTTCAACTCCAGCAACAGCTCCACCTACGATGCGAACTTTTGGTGTTAGGTTATGTTTTTTTAAACCTTCTTCTGAAGCCAATAACAATGCTGCTGCTCCATCATTTAACCCTGAGGCATTTCCAGCAGTTACGGAACCTTCTTTTGAGAATGCTGGGCGCAATTTTCCTAATCCTTCAAAAGTTGTTTCAGAACGAATAAATTCATCTTGATTGAAAATAAGATCTTCTTTTCTTTTTTGTGGTATATTAACTGGAATTATTTCTTGTCCTAAATTTCCATTTTGCTGAGCAATAGTTGCTTTTTGTTGTGACCAAGCAGCGAATTTATCTTGATCCTCTCTTGAAATCCCGTATTTAGTTGCCAAATTTTCTGCTGTCATTCCCATACTATCAACCCCATAAAGTTCTTCCATTCTAGGATTGATGAATCTCCAACCAAATGAAGAATCAAACATTTGAGCATCTCTTCCAAATGCTGATGATGTTTTAGAAATTACCCAAGGGCCTCTAGTCATATGTTCAACTCCACCTGAAATGTACAAATCTCCCGCATTATCTTTGATTGCTCTAGCGGCATTAATCGTTGCTGCCATACCTGATGCACACAATCTATTTACTGTTTCACCGCCTGCTTCTAGTGGTATACCAGCCAACAAAGAAGCCATTCTAGCAACGTTTCTGTTGTCTTCACCAGCTTGATTCGCGCATCCGAAAATAACATCTTCTATGTGTGATAAGTCTAATCCTGGAAATTTATCAACCAATCCCTTCAATGCAATTGCAGCTAGATCATCTGCTCTTACTCCTGATAAGGTTCCTCCAAAATTTCCAATGGCAGTTCTTACTCCATCAACTAGATAAACTTCTTTTGACATAATTTTAAAATTTGTATCAAAAATAAGAATCAATGTCTGTATATCAAATTAGTTGACATTTTTATGTAAATCAAAAATGAAATTGTATTGATTAACTTATTTATTTAAATTCTTAACTGATTTCTGCTTTGAATAAAATTTCTCTCAACTCATTTATCATCAATGCTGTTGCGCCCCATACTTGTTTTTTTTGAAGGTTGAAACAGGGTACATTTTTCATTACTAGTTTATTTTCAGAAGATATATTCATTGTTGAGATAACGTTTTCTTGAAGTAGTTCTTTTATCGGAACAGAAAATATGGAAGCGACCTCTCGATCTTGTAGATGAAATTCTGGAGTATAAGGATAATGAAAAACAAATGGTTCTACCAAAAATCCACTTACCGGAATATATACTGGACTTAATTTCCCCAGTAGCGTAGCATCTTCCAAATCAATTCCTATTTCTTCAAAACTTTCTCTTCGAGCTGTATGTTCAAAACTTGTATCGGATTCTTCTTTTTTACCTCCTGGAAAACTAATTTGTCCACTGTGTTTCCCTTTATATTCTGTACGCTGAATTAAGATAAAATGATGATCTTCTTGATTTTCAAATAAAATAATGGCAACCGCTGACGCTTTGTATTCGGTTAAACTTTTTAATATTTCGCTAGTGACAGGTCGATGCAGTGGAGATAAGG
>VFQS010001472.1_pt1 | contig 21516 bp, 21 predicted proteins | sample 3512361 | NCBI WGS metagenome assembly VFQS01 (sample SAMN10412375, study PRJNA504923) | tailings metagenome | isolation source: Relicate 1 Philex TSF3 active mining | place: Philippines
AATCCTGCATTTCAGCCATATACAATCAATGCGGATGACGTGCTTGAGATTTGGCAGGCGCAGATTGTGATTACCAAGGTAGCGCAGCAGCAAAGATGGGATGTTGGTCAATTGGCAAATCTGGTCAGTAATTTGCAAGAGCAGGTGAGTTCATTAAAGAAAAGGATGAATTAACCAGAATGTCTAATTTCTTGGGTTTTAATTGATTTATACACATTGCGTTGATAACCTCCCTTTTTAAGGGAGGTTTCATTCATTTATCTTTGGCGACCATCAGTATTTGTGAAAATGGAGGTTATTTACATCTAAATCAGTGAGATAGTATGGCAAAACAACAGGAAAACAAGGTTTTTGAATATAATGAGGACTCGATAAAGAGTCTGGATTGGAAAGAACATATTCGGTTAAGGCCGGGTATGTATATTGGAAAATTAGGGGATGGTAGTAGTCAGGATGATGGAATTTATGTGCTTTTGAAAGAGGTGATGGATAACTGTATTGATGAGCACATGATGGGTTATGGTAAGCAGATTGATCTTACACTAAATAATAAAGAAGTAGTAATTCGAGATTATGGTCGTGGTATTCCTTTAGGAAAACTGGTTGATGTAGTTAGTAAGATAAATACAGGTGCCAAATACGACAGTAAAGTGTTCCAGAAAAGTGTGGGTTTGAATGGTGTGGGTACCAAGGCGGTAAATGCTTTGAGTGAATATTTTAAAGTGACGGCCTTTAGAGAGGGGAAAGAAAAAACTGCTGAGTTCAAGCGGGGTGAGTTGATTAAAGAGCACAAAGAAGTTAATTCCACTGAGCAAAATGGTACTCAGGTTGTTTTTATACCTGATGATTCTATTTTTAGGAATTTTCATTTCATTTCAGATTATATCGACAAACAGCTTTGGAATTATTGTTACCTGAATGCTGGTTTGGTCATCAATTATAATGGCAGGAAGTTTGTCAGCAAGAATGGATTACTCGACTTGTTACACCGAAATGCGAATGAGGATGAACTTCGCTATCCAGTCATCCATTTAAAGGGTGAAGATGTTGAAGTGGCCATATCACACAACAATGAGTATGGTGAGGACATTTACAGCTTTGTGAATGGACAATATACAACACAAGGCGGTACCCATGTGGTGGCATTTAGGGAAGCTTTTGTAAAAACGATAAGAGATTTCTTTAAGAAAGATTATGATACTTCTGATATCCGCCAAAGCATTGTAGCTGCAGTAGCTGTTCGCGTTCAGGAGCCGGTTTTTGAATCTCAAACGAAAACAAAACTGGGTTCACAGTATTTGTATGAGGGAGGTCCTTCTATGAAGAATTTCATGATCGACTTTTTCTCAAAGGAGTTGGATAATTTCTTGCACAAGAATCCCGCAGTGGCAGAAGCCATGAAAAAAAGGATTGAACAAAGTGAACGAGAACGTAAAGAACTTGCCGGTATAAAAAAATTGGCCAATGAAAGAGCAAAGAAAGCCAATGTGCACAACAGAAAATTGCGCGATTGCAGAATTCATTTGAATGAGGACCCGCCAGCAAAAACCAAAGAAGAGTTTATTGCAAAGCAATTGCAAAGCACCATTTTCATTACTGAGGGTGATTCAGCAAGTGGATCAATTACCAAGTCGCGTGATGTAGAAACGCAAGCCGTATTTAGTTTGCGAGGTAAACCTCTGAATAGCTTCGGATTAACCAAGAAGGTGGTTTATGAAAATGAGGAATTCAATCTGTTGCAACATGCCTTGAATATTGAGGAAGGGTTAGATGATCTTAGATATAATAACATCATCATCGCAACTGATGCCGACGTAGATGGTATGCATATTCGACTTTTATTGATGACCTTTTTCCTTCAGTTTTTCCCTGACCTGGTGAGAGATGGGCATGTATATATTCTCGAAACACCTTTGTTTAGGGTGAGGAATAAACAAGAAACCATTTATTGTTATACGGATACTGAGCGTCAAGAAGCGATTAAGAAAATTGGTGCAAAAGCCGAGATTACCAGGTTCAAAGGGTTGGGTGAAATTTCTCCGGATGAATTCAAGAAATTTATTGGTCCGGATATGAGAAAGACTCCCGTAATTTTAGAAAGTCAAATACATATCCAGCAATTGCTGGAATACTATATGGGTAAGAATACCCAGGAAAGACAAGATTTTATCGTTTCAAATCTCCGTGTTGAATTGGATGCGGTGGAAGATACAATTTGAAGAACATGATACATGTAGTTTTTAATGAACCCGATGTGGTGATTTTGCAACAGGCCATTGAAATGGATGAATCAATGGCGGGTGAAGTTGTTTTGGTCAGAGATGATTATGCTGTTGGTCCTTTAGGTAATATTTATACACCAGAGGGATATGAACAAAGAAGAGAATGGTGGCGCATGGTTTTTGCAGGTGGAGATCATGAAGGTGCGGTGGATGATAATAAAGTTAACGATCCCGCAGTCGTAACGCATTTAAAAGAGCAGCTGACCAATGACGAGCAGCAAGTTTTATGGATATGGGCAGCACAAAATAAACATGATGTTTGTGGTTACTATTGGCTGATTAGTCAGCTTGTAGAATTTCAAGGCAGGGTTCATATACTATACTTGAATAATCTTCCTTTTATCAATGAAAAGGGGAATATTTTTTATCCAGATTGGTTAAGTCAAATTCAACCCAAAGAATTCTTGAAGGCCAAGAAATTGGCCAGACCTGTCACAGTCAGTGAGTTCGAAGTGGATAGTGATGAATGGAACAAGCTTACCCAGGATGAACGTCAAGTAAGATTATTAGAGGGTGGAAAGAAAATTGTACACAAAGAAGTAAGTTATTACGACAATGAAATTGTAAAATACATTACACAGGATTTTCAGCGTGCCAACAAAATTGTGCATGCATTTCTAACAAAGAGCAAAGAAACCACTGGAGATGCGTTTGTTTTCTGGAGGTTGAAAATTTTGGCTCAAACTGAAGGGTATGAGTTTCAGGGTGAATTGAAAGGTATGAAAGATTTTGAAATCAAGAAGAAGTCAGTCGTTGTAGAAGGGGCATAAAAAGTGAACTATGGCAAAGTCAAAATTTAACATAGAGACGGATAGTGATGCAGGCGTATCGGGCCAGTATAAGAACTGGTTTTTGGATTATGCATCTTATGTAATACTGGAAAGGGCAGTACCTGATGTTGCGGATGGATTGAAGCCTGTTCAGCGGAGAATACTCCATTCCATGAAAGAAATGGATGATGGTAGATTAAACAAAGCAGCAAATATCATTGGTCAAACTATGCAATACCACCCGCATGGTGATGCTAGTATTCAAGATGCATTGGTTAATCTTGGTCAGAAGGATATCATGATCGACACCCAGGGTAACTGGGGTGATGTGAGGACTGGCGATGATGCAGCTGCTGCAAGGTATATCGAAGCAAGGTTAAGCAAATTTGGGTTGGAGGTTGCTTTCAATGCAAAAACCACACAATGGCAACTGAGTTATGATGGAAGAAAAAAAGAGCCCGTTCATTTGCCAGTCAAGTTTCCTTTGTTGTTGGCTCAGGGCGCTGAAGGTATAGCAGTGGGTTTATCTACTAAGATATTGCCTCACAATTTTATAGAATTGATAGAAGCATCCATCAAATATTTGAAAGGTAAAAAATTCGAGCTTTACCCTGACTTCCAGACAGGTGGCATGATTGATGTTTCCAATTACAATGATGGAAAAAGAGGAGGAAGAATCCGTTGTAGGGCTCATATACATGAAGTAGATAAAAAATGTATTGCTATTAAAGATGTCCCATATGGGGTAACCACTACCCAATTAATGGAGTCCATTGTCAAGGCAAATGACCAGGGGAAAATCAAAATCAAAAAAGTAACTGATAATACAGCTGCTGAAGTAGAGATTCTTGTAGAATTAGCAGCCGGTATATCAGCAGATCTTACCATCGATGCTTTATATGCGTTTACAGATTGTGAGGTAAGTATAGCTCCTAATGCTTGTGTAGTCGTTGATCATAAGCCACAGTTTATAGCTGTTTCAGATCTATTGAAACTGTCCACAGACAATACTAAAGAATTGTTGAGACAAGAGCTGGAAATTCGGTTAAATGAACTGCAAGAAAAGTGGCATTTCACCTCTCTTGAAAGAATTTTCTTTGAAGAGAAGATATATAAGGAGCTGGAGAAGAAACATGAGGACTGGGAAAAGGTTTTAGTTGCTATTCAGAAAGGATTTGATCCTTTCAAGAAAATATTCAAGAGAGAAATAACTCGAGAAGATATAGTCAAGCTCACAGAAAAACCTGTCCGTAGAATTTATAAATTGGATATTGACGAACTGAATATCCAAATAAAAAATATTGAGGCCGAGATCAAGCAGGTTAAGCATGATCTAGAAAACTTGAATGATTATACCATTGCTTATTTTGAGGGACTCAAAGAAAAATATGGTAAAGGGAAGGAGAGAAAGACTGAAATCAAGCCTTTTGATGTAATTCAGGCAAGGCAAGTAGCTATTGCTAATGTAAGGTTGTATATGAATCGCACTGAAGGATTCATTGGAACAAGTCTTAAAAAGGATGAGTTTATAACCGAATGTTCAGATTTAGATGATATCATCGTATTCACCAAGCGTGGTATAATGAAAGTGGTAAAAGTGGATGATAAAGTTTACATTGGAAAAGATATCATTCATGCGGCTATTTTTCAAAAGTCAGATGAGCGACTCACCTATAACATGATTTATACGGATGGAGAATCAGGAGTTTCTTATTCAAAGCGATTTAATGTAACAGGGATAACCCGTGATAAAGAATATGATCTTACCAAAGGAAGCGATAAATCAAAGGTGAATTATTTTACTGCAAACCCAAATGGTGAGGCAGAGTCGGTTTCGATAGTACTTAGTCCAAATTGCAGTGCTAGAATAAAACAGTTTGATTTTAATTTTGCTGAATTAGATATTAAAGGTCGTAACTCTATTGGTAATCAAGTAACCAAATATCCCATCAAAAACGTAAAACTGAAGGAGGCTGGAAAATCTACATTGGGAGGAAGGTCACTTTGGTTTGATGATGTTTTTGGCAGGTTGAATACGGAAGAGAAGGGTACCTATCTAGGAAGCTTTCAGCCAGATGAACTTCTATTAGTGGTGTATCAAGATGGTAGCTATGAAATAACGAATACAGAGCTCAACCAGCGATTTGATAGTGAATCCTTAATCAAAATTGAAAAGTTTGATCCTAAGCGGATAGTTACTGCGATTTATCTTGATAATGAAAAGTTGCAATTCAATGTAAAAAGATTCAAAATTGAAACAACCACACTTAATACAAAGTTTGGTTTTATCAAAGAAGGGCAAGGTAATTATCTTGAAGCCGTAAGCACAGAGGAGAAACCTATTGCAGTTATCACATCAGGAAGGGGTACACAGAGTAGAACTTCAAAAGTGAAAATTGCGGATTTTGTGGAAATTATGGGCTGGAAGGCTATAGGTAATAAACTGACGGATTACACAAAGAGTACTGAAATTGCCTGGCAGGAGGCTGAAGGTGATAAAAAACAGGCTCAATTGTTCTAAATGATGGAGCATCACGCTTTTTTGGCTCAAAAACGGATTATTATAGAAAAGTTATATTTGCATCTGTAACATTAAAATTTTGCAATGCCTTTAAAACGAGAGGAAGATTTTAATAATCAATTGTCTGGTTCTTTTCCTGAACAAGAGGCTACATCAAATAGTTGGTTCAAGAGAAGAAAAAAGGGCATCAGTACATCGACTGCTGAGAAAAAAGAAGTGCCAGATGGGTTATGGACAATGTGCCCCTCATGCAAGTATACCTGCACTACAGTTGAATTGAAAGAAAATCTATCAGTTTGCCCCAAATGTGATTATCATCATAGAATTGGTAGTGCTGAATATTTTGATATACTTTTCGATAATCATGAGTATACCGAGTTGTTTGCAGACGTAAAATCAATCGACTTTTTGGGATTCAATGATTTAAAGCCCTATAAGAAAAGATTAGATGAAGCTTATGCAAAAACTGGACTGCATGATTCAATAACATCAGCTGTTGGAAAGGTAGGCGGACATCCACTACTGGTTTCTTGTATGGATTTCAATTTTATTGGGGGTTCATTGGGTAGTGTAATGGGTGAAAAAATTGCGAGATCTGCAGAGTATTGCCTGGAACATAAGATACCTTTTATGATTATCAGTAAGAGTGGTGGTGCAAGGATGATGGAAAGTGCATTTTCATTGATGCAATTACCAAAGACTTTGGGTAAGATCAGCAAGTTATCTGTCGCGGGTATTCCTTATATTTCATTGTGCACTGATCCCACATATGGCGGAACTACAGCTTCTTTTGCAATGGTTGGAGACATAAACATTGGAGAACCAGGCGCTATGATTGGATTTGCTGGCCCCCGTGTAATCAAGGAAACCATTAAAAAAGACCTCCCAGAAGGATTCCAGACCTCAGAATTTGTTATGGAGCATGGTTTCTTGGATATGATTGTCAATAGAAAAATGCTCAAAGAAAGACTTTCTGTATTGCTCAGTCTGTTTGCAAGTTAATTGGTAAATAGTTCTGCTGGTCAGTATTAATTCATCATGGAGATTAGAAATAAATCTGCAACGTTCGAATATTTTATCGAAGAAAAATTCGATGCGGGCATGGTGTTGACCGGCACAGAGGTAAAGGCATTGAGAAATGGTAGTGCTAGTTTTAATGATAGTTATTGTCTGTTAGATAGGGGTGAACTTTATATTAAAGGGTTACATATTTCTCATTATTCTTTTGGTAGTTATGCCAATCATGTTCCCACCAGGGACAGGAAACTGCTGCTGAAAAAGAAAGAAATTAACCGTTTAATACAAAAATTAAAAGATAAGGGATACACCATCATACCACTAAAAATTTATTTCAATGAACGTGGGTATGCTAAAATTCAAATAGGCTTAGGCAGGGGTAAAAAGCTGCATGATAAGCGTGAAACTATTAAACAAAGGGAATCTGAAAGGGAAATGAAACGTTACATTAAATAAGCATCAAACTTTTTTTGGTATTATTGAAAGAATAATTGAAATTTGGACAAATGAAAAGAATTTATACAAATAACGGTTGGCATGCTGTCCCTTCGCTGGGGTAGCTACCTTGTTGTTTGTCAGCATAGTTGAAGCCCCGTATTACGGGGCTTTTTTATTTAATTCAAGGTGAAAATGGAAAAAATTAGACTTGTTACTTCGGTTAAAAAAATGTCCTCGGATCTCTATACGCCAGTGGGTATTTACTTGAGGTTAAGAGACAAATTTCGAGATACTATTTTATTGGAAAGTACCGATCATCATACAGCGGAAAATAGTTTTTCTTTCATTGCCATCAATGCAATTGGGGGAATAGAAATAGTTGATCAGCATCACTTAGAATTTAAGTTGCCGGGAAGATTGCCTATTCGTGAGGAATTATCTGGAAAGCATGTTCCCTCATTGCTGTGGGATTTCATGCAAGCCTTTGATGTAGTGGAAGGTAATAAGCAAATGAAATTTGCGCAACGGCTATTTGGTTATACTGCTTATGATGCCATTCCATTTTTTGAAACACTCAGTTTTTCCAATAAACCTTATCATGAATCTATTTCGGGTAGTCGTCATTTTAAAAATGATGCACAGGTTATACCGCTGATGCGATATCGGTTATACCAATATGTTATTGCTATAGACCATTTTCGGGATGAATTATTTTTACTTGAAAATCATGTAGATGGTATTGAAGGTGATAAGCAAATAGTTGAAAATATTATTTGCAGTAGAGATTTGCCACAATTTCCTTTTGAGTTAAATGGTGAAGAGGAATCAAATTTGCGAGATGAAGAGTATCTGGATATGGTTAAAAAGGGTATACAGCATTGTTACCGTGGTGATGTATTTCAAATTGTATTGAGTAGGCGTTTTGAGCAAAAATTTAAGGGTGATGAATTTAATGTGTATAGGGCTTTGCGTATGGTAAATCCTTCGCCATACTTGTTTTATTTTGATTACGGTGAATACAAACTGATGGGGTCTTCACCTGAAAGCCAGTTAATTGTTGCCAATGGTAAAGCAATTGTTCATCCTATAGCTGGTACATTTAAAAGAACGGGTGATGATGTAACAGACCGCATGGAAGCTGAACGTTTATTGTTAGATCCAAAGGAAAATGCTGAGCACGTGATGTTGGTTGATTTAGCGAGAAATGATTTAAGCAGGGTTTGTAAAAAAGTAGCAGTTACTCAATTTAGAGAGGTGAAATATTACTCGCATGTCATTCATTTAGTGAGTGAGGTAACAGGTGATGTTGAAAATCAAGCAAATCCGTTTTTGCTCATGGCCAAAACATTTCCAGCAGGCACGTTAAGTGGAGCGCCAAAGTATAGGGCGATGCAGCTCATTGATACGTATGAGAAAACAACAAGGTCATTTTATGGTGGTGCAATTGGTTACTATGGTTTTGATGGCAGTTGTAATCAGGCCATAATGATCAGAAGTTTTTTGAGTAAGGGTAATACACTTTTTTATCAGGCTGGGGCTGGAATTGTAGCTTCAAGCGTTCCAGAACTTGAACTACAAGAAGTGAATAACAAACTTGGTGCCTTAAAAAAGGCAGTTGGATATGCAACTGAAATGAATAGAAAATAAAAAATTGAACGTGAATAAAATTTTGCTTTTAGATAATTATGATTCATTTACCTACAACCTGGTTCAGATTGTAGAAGAAATTGTAGGCAGTCAAATTGATGTTCGACGAAATAATGAAATTGAAATTGAAGCTGTAAGTGCGTATGATAAAATTATTTTGTCACCCGGACCAGGAATACCAGAAGAGGCGGGGATATTACTTCCCTTGATTAATACCTATGCTTCTTCAAAATCAATTTTTGGTGTCTGTTTAGGTCACCAGGCTATTGGAGAAGTTTTTGGTGGGAAATTGATTAACCTCACTCAGGTTTATCATGGTATAAAAAGCGAAATCAAGTTGAATTTATCCGCTCAACCATCTGTTTTTCAGAATGATTGGTTTAGTGATCTGCCATCAACAATAGAGGTTGGGCGTTATCACAGTTGGGTAATTGATGAAAAAGTAATTCCTGATGAGCTAATAGTTACGGCATTAGATAATAAAGGAATGATTATGGGTATTCGTCACAAAAAATATGATGTACAGGGTGTTCAGTTCCATCCTGAAAGCGTGCTCACACCATTGGGTAGAAAAATGATTGAGAACTGGCTAAAATAGATAGAAGTTTAAACGATTAAGTGATGAAAAAAATATTGAATTATTTATTTGAACATCAATCCTTATCTAAGGAGACAGCTAAACAGGTTTTATTAGATATTGGAAAAGGAAAGTATAATGATCATGAATTGAGTGCGTTCATGACCGTTTATCTTATGCGAACCATTACAATGGATGAGTTGATTGGATTTCGTGAAGCACTATTAGAAATGTGTGTTAAAATTGATTTTGAAGAACGCAGCGTCATGGACATCGTTGGTACAGGAGGTGATGGTAAAAACACTTTTAATATTTCAACGCTAGCTTGTTTTGTTGTTGCCGGTACTGGACAGCAAGTTGCAAAACATGGTAGCTATGGTGCAAGTTCAGTTAGTGGGGCATCTAATTTGATGGAAAATTTGGGGTATAAATTCAAGGCTGATCCTTCATATTTAAAACGTGAATTAGATGAAACAAATATGTGTTTTTTGCATGCCCCTGTTTTTCACCCTGCATTAAAGGTTGTTGCACCCATTAGGAAAAACCTTGGGATTAGAACCTTTTTCAACCTGCTTGGACCTATGGTGAATCCTTCTAATCCTGCATATCAGCTGGTGGGTGTATATAATCTTGAAATATCTCGTTTTTATAATTATCTGCTTCAACATGAAGCTAAACAGTATGCTATTGTACATTCTTTAGATGGATATGATGAGGTTTCATTGACGGCTGATGTTAAAATGATTACTAGAGAAGGAGAGGCTGTGCTTTCGCCTGTTCAGTTGCTTGGTGGATATGTCCATCCAACTGAGATAAGTGGCGGTGACTCTGTTGCATCTGCTGCTCAGCTTTTCATGAAAATCTTAAAGGGTGAGGGTTCAGTGGCTCAACAAAATGTTGTCCTTGCTAATGCTTCATTAGCTTTGCTGACGACAAATCAATATGAAGATTATCAAGCAGCATTTGAATCTGCAAAAGAAAGTCTGGTTAGTGGGAAAGCATTGCAGGTTCTAAAAAATTTAATCGCTTTACAATAGACCTAATGGATATATTAGCTCAAATAGTAGATAAGAAAAAAGAATGGGTAGCTTCTAAAAAAAGAAATAATTCGCTGGAAGCATTAAGGCAAACGACTGAATATTCAAGACCAATTTATTCTTTGTCAACCAACATTCATGCAGGCAAGGGACAAGGAATTATTGCAGAGTTTAAGAGAAAGTCGCCTTCAAAGGGAAATATTTTCATAGACGCAGATGTAGTGGAAGTGACAAAGGGGTATCAATCTGCTGGGGCTTCTGCCATTTCAATTTTGACTGATCACACATTTTTTGGAGGATCAGACGAAGATTTGATAAATGCTAGAAAACAACTGACTATCCCTATTCTAAGAAAAGACTTCATTATTGATCCATACCAAATTGTTGAGGCAAAGTCAATAGGAGCTGATATCATCCTTTTAATTGCCGCATGTCTTTCTAAACAGCAGGTTAGTGAATTTTCACAGTTGGCAAAATCAATTGGACTGGAAATTCTATTGGAATTACATGATGAAGAAGAATTAGGCCATATATCAAGTGATGTAGATTTTGTAGGAATCAACAACCGCAGTCTTAAAACATTTGATGTAAATATTGAAAGGAGTTTACGAATGGCTGCGTCTATTCCTGAAGGTTTTATTAAAGTGGCAGAGAGTGGAATTGATGAGCCTGAACAAGTTCGGTTGTTCAAAGAGAATGGATATGGAGCTTTTTTGATTGGTGAGTATTTTATGAAATCAAGACAACCTGGACAATCACTCGAACAATTTATTCAACAAATCTAAGCATATGCATATTAAGGTTTGTGGTATAACGAGGATAGAACAATTGAGAGAGCTTGAACGTATTGGAGTAGATTATGCGGGACTTATTTTTTATGAAAGGTCACCAAGGTATGTGGGCAAACACAATTTAACACCAAGAATGGTGAGTGATGCACATCTAACCATCAACCGAATTGGCGTCTTTGTGAATGAGACTGAAGATAAAATTGTAGAGGCTGTCGACTTATGGGAGTTGACAATGGTTCAATTGCATGGGGAAGAGTCGCCAGTTTTTTGTGAAAAGATTTCAAATCATGTTAAAACTATAAAAGCCTTTAGGGTGAATGAAATGGAATCTCTTTCTTATAAGGTGAGTGCCTATCAAGATTCAGTCGAATATTTTTTATTTGATGCGATGGGAGAACAATATGGTGGTACTGGCAAGCAGTTTAATTGGGATCTTATTCAAGATGCTAAACTTCAAAAGCCATTTTTTTTAAGTGGCGGTATAGGCAAAGAAGATGCATCTGCTGTTTTAAGTTTACGTAAGAATAACCCCAATTGTTATGCAGTTGATGTTAATAGTCGATTTGAAATTGAACCTGGATTAAAAAATATGGAATTGGTACAAGAATTTGTCGGTAGTATTAAAAAATAAATTATGAACAGTTTTGCTATACCAGATTTGCATGGATATTATGGTGAATATGGGGGTGCCTATATACCTGAAATGCTCTATCAGAATGTTGAAGAGTTGAGGTCATCCTATTTGGAAATTATCAGTCAGCCAATTTTTCAGAAAGAGTTTGATGAATTATTAGCTGATTATGTAGGACGGCCAACTCCACTTTTTTTTGCGCAACGATTAAGTGAGCAATTCAAAACCAAAATTTACTTAAAACGCGAAGATCTTTGTCATACAGGTGCTCACAAAATAAATAATACCATTGGACAGATATTATTAGCAATACAACTGGGTAAGAAAAGAATTATTGCTGAAACTGGCGCTGGTCAGCATGGTGTTGCAACAGCTACTGTCTGTGCCTTAAAAGGGATGGAGTGTATTGTTTATATGGGGGAGAAAGATATTGAGCGTCAAGCGCCAAATGTGGCAAGAATGAAAATGCTGGGAGCAAAAGTTATACCGGCAACAAGTGGTAGTAAAACATTAAAAGATGCAACCAATGAAGCCATTAGAGATTGGATCAACCACCCTAATGATACACATTACATTATTGGATCAGTTGTAGGACCACATCCATATCCTGATATGGTTGCAAGATTTCAGTCGGTGATCAGCAGTGAAATAAGAGCTCAACTACTCGAAAAAGAAGGAACTGAGCTACCAACCCGTGTTATTGCATGTGTTGGAGGAGGAAGTAATGCAGCTGGGGCCTATTATCATTTTTTAGACGAAAAAGAAGTTGAAATTTTAGCAGTAGAGGCAGCTGGTCATGGTGTTAACAGTGGAATGAGTGCTGCTACCACACAATTAGGAGTTACTGGAGTATTGCATGGAAGTAAAAGTATCTTGATGCAAACTGTGGATGGACAAGTTGTAGAGCCACATAGTATTTCTGCAGGTTTAGATTATCCGGGTATTGGACCGATGCATGCAAATTTATACTCATCTGGACGTGGTCGCTTTTTGAGTGCCACTGATGAAGAAGCCTTGCAGGCTGCATTTGAACTTTCCAAAATTGAAGGCATCATACCAGCATTAGAAACAGCTCATGCATTTGCAGTACTTCACCATATGGAGTTTAAACCGCAAGATGTAAATGTTATTTGTCTGAGTGGCAGGGGGGATAAAGATTTGGCAACCTACATGGGAGTAATGAATTCAATTTAATTTAATTGATGAATATGAAGCGCATAGAAGAATTATTTAAGAAAAAACCTACAGGCATATTGAATGTTTATTGCACTGCCGGCTACCCGTTATTGGAGAGCACAATTCCATTAATGGAAGCCATTCAAGAAGGAGGTGCTGATTTGATTGAAATTGGGATGCCATACAGTGATCCTTTGGCAGACGGACCCGTTATCCAATCCAGTAGTGCAATTGCAATACAGAACGGAATGACCATAGATTATCTTTTTCAACAATTAAAAGGATTCAGGAAATCAATACAATTGCCAGTGGTGCTCATGGGATACATGAATCCTGTATTACAATATGGGTTTGAAAGGTTTTGTTCAAAAGCACTAGAAGTGGGCATTGACGGGTTAATCCTTCCTGATTTACCAGTTGTTGAGTTTGAAAGTAAATATGCAGCTGTTATTAAACAATACAACCTTGACTTTGTTTTCTTGGTCACCCCTGAAACAAGTGAAAGCAGGGTGAGGCAGTTGGATCAACACTCAAGTGGATTTTTATATGCTGTTTCTTCTTCTTCTACAACAGGAAATGAAAAAGACTTTGATAAAGTGGTTGACTATCTGAATCGATTGAAATCTTATCAATTAAAGAATCCTTATTTGGTTGGATTTGGTATAAAAGATAAAATCACATTCGATGTGGTAAGGCCACATGCCAATGGTGCAATCATTGGTTCAGCTTTTATCAAGGCAATTGCTGATAGTAATGATCCAGTAAAGACAGCAAAAGAATTTGTGAAGGGGGTTCTTAATTGAAAAATATGAATATTGTAATTGTAAAATACAATGCTGGGAATGTGAGGTCAGTTCAAATTGCATTAGAGCGAATAGGTATCAACGCAATTTTAACAGACAACCATGAATTAATTGCTTCAGCTGATAGAGTAATCTTCCCAGGTGTAGGTGAAGCGAATTCTGCTATGAGCTATTTGAAAAGTAGACAACTCGATGAAGTGCTGATATCTTGTAAGCAACCAGTTTTAGGAATTTGCTTGGGTATGCAATTGCTTTGTTCGTATAGTGAGGAGAATGATACACCTTGTCTTGGTATTTTTGAAGAGGTCGTTAAGAAATTTCAACCTACTGCTGCAAAAGAGAAAATTCCTCAAATAGGTTGGAACAGTATTTCATCGCTTGACTCACCAATTTTTGAGGGAATAACATCTGGAGCGTATTGCTATTTTGTACATGGGTATTATGCTAACAAAGGGGCAAATACAATAGCAGTCACCAATTATTGTGGTGAATACAGTGCTGCACTTCAATGTGGAAATTTTTATGGAGTACAATTTCATCCTGAAAAAAGTGCAGTAACTGGTGCCAGAATTATTGAAAATTTCATCAATCTGAAAATGTAATGGAAATTATACCCGCTATAGATATAATTGGAGGAAAGTGTGTGAGGCTTACAGAAGGCGATTATGCCACTAAGACTGAATATGCTGCAACTCCTATTGAAATGGCATTTCAATACCAGGAGTTGGGATTCAAAAGAATTCATGTGGTTGATTTAGATGGAGCTAAAGCCGGAAAAGTTATGAATTGGGAGGTTCTTGAGACTTTAGCTAAAAATACTCAACTGGCTATAGATTTTGGTGGAGGTGTAAAAACCGAACAAGAAGTTGAGCGTGTACTTAATCTTGGTGTTTGTTTTGTTACTGTCGGTAGTATTGCAGCCAATCAGCCTTTGGTTTTCAAACAGTGGCTTAAAAGATATGGTGCTTCTCGTTTTTTCTTGGGTGCAGATGTGAAAGCCAGAAAAATCATGACAAGTGGATGGTTGAATCAAACATCGATTGATATCATGGATTTCGTTGAAGAATATCTATTGGAGGGTGTACAGCATTTGTTTTGTACTGATATTGCAAAAGATGGAAAACTAAAGGGACCGTCTACTTTACTTTATAAAGAAATTATAGAACGTTTTCCTCGTCTAAGGCTAGTGGCCAGCGGAGGAGTTTCCTCTGTCCAAGATTTAGATGAATTAAAAAGTATAGGATGTACTGGTGTAATTGTTGGAAAGGCAATCTATGAGGGAAAAATTGATTTAACATCATTAGCAGCTTATAATCATTAACCCGTTGAGTATGTTGGCAAAAAGAATTATACCTTGTTTGGATGTTAAAGATGGGAGGACAGTAAAAGGAACCAATTTCGTTGATTTACGAGATGCAGGAGATCCTGTTGCTCTTGCTAAAGTTTATGCTGAACAAGGAGCAGACGAATTGGTTTTTTTAGACATCACTGCAACAAATGAAAAGCGTAAGACACTTTCTGCACTGGTTGATCAAGTAGCACATCAGATCAATATCCCATTTACTGTAGGGGGTGGTATTTCATCAATTGAAGATGTAAGAATTTTGCTTGATTGTGGCGCAGATAAAATTTCAATTAATACAGCAGCATACAAAGATCCAAATTTGATTGAAGCGTTTGCAATGTCTTTTGGTAGTCAGTGTGTTGTAGTCGCAATTGATATTAAACAACATGACGATGGTGTTTGGTATGTATACCTAAATGGTGGTCGTGTTCCAACTACAACAACTGCAATCGATTGGGTGCTAACTGCAGTGGAAAAAGGCGCAGGAGAAATACTACTAACTTCTATGGATCATGACGGCACAAAAGCAGGTTTTGCTTTGGATATTACAAGGCAAATATCAAGCCTTGTTTCAGTCCCGGTTATTGCATCTGGCGGAGGAGGTCTACCCATTCATTTTTATGATATTCTAAATGGCTGTGCTGATGCAGCGCTAGCTGCCAGTGTTTTTCATTTCGGAGAGATCAGTATACCCTCGCTGAAGGAGTATTTGAGGGGACAAGGAATTCCTATCCGATAGAAATGACTAATTTTACCAAGATGAAAATTGATTTCAACAAATTCCCTGATGGATTAGTCCCTGCTGTCATTCAAGATGCAGCTACTTCAAAATTGCTCATGTTAGGGTATATGAACACTGAGGCTTTTGAAAAGACAATTGAATCAGGTAAAGTTACTTTTTACAGTAGGTCTAAATCTAGGTTATGGACCAAGGGAGAAGAGAGTGGAAATTTTCTGAATGTAGTATCCCATGCCAATGATTGTGATCATGATGCACTTCTATTTAAAGTAAAGCCAGAAGGTCCGGTTTGTCATACCGGTGCTGATACCTGTTGGAATGAAGTCAATCAACAAGAAGATTTTCTACATTACTTGGAGTCGATTATTGAACAAAGAAAAAATACTGACGGAGCTTCATCTTATGTAAAATCGCTTTTTGAAAAAGGGATAAATAAAATTGCTCAAAAAGTGGGAGAGGAGGCTGTTGAATTGGTGATTGAAGCAAAGGATAACGATAAAGAAAGGTTTCTCAATGAAGCAGCTGATTTACTTTTTCACTATTTACTTTTGCTTAACAGTAAAAGGTTTACTTTAAATGACGTAATTGCCATATTAAAACAAAGACATCAAAAATGAAATACCTACTTTTTATTTTTCTAGCATTTCCTTTTGTTGCTTTTTCGCAAGCTCAAAAATTTACAATAAAAGGGACAATCAAAGGGTTAAAAGATAAATCAGAATTGACTTTAAAAAACGAGGAATTAAGTCCTGAACCATTAGCAACATTTATTTCAATAGGAGAAAAAATTGAAACAAAAGGTGAGATAACCGAACCTGGGTTATATCAATTGAGCGTAAAAGGTGCTCAGCAAAAATTGATGATTTTTCTTGATGCCTCTGAAATTCAGATTGAAGGTGAGCTAAGCACTTTACAAAATGCAAAAGTGACTGGTTCAACTTCGCACGATGATTTTGCAGCGTTCAACGCTACTTTCAATCCACTTTTTGCCAAATTATCTGTATTTGCACAAAAGTTGAACAGTGGAGACAAAGACGCTGATGGCAGTATACGAAAAGCATATAGTGAAGTTGTAACAGAAGTAAATAACAAAACCGATGAGTTTATTTCTGCGCATACTAATTCTCCTGTTTCACCATTTGTGTTACTGGTGATGATGCAATTGAATGATGATCCTGCAGTAATGGAACAGCGATTGTCAAAAATGACTGAATCTGCCAAGGCAAATTATTTTGGAAAGACCGCACAAAAATTGGTGGAAGATGCCAAATTTGCTGCAATTGGTACTGAAGCTCCAGATTTTGTTCAACAGGATCAAAATGGTAAAGACGTTAAGTTGTCATCCTTTAGGGGCAAGTATGTGTTAGTTGATTTTTGGGCAAGTTGGTGTGGGCCATGCCGACAAGAAAATCCAAATGTGGTGAATGCTTTCAATAAGTACAAGGATAAAAACTTTACCGTATTTGGTGTATCACTAGATAGAGCAAGAGAGCCATGGTTAAAAGCAATCAAAGATGATAATTTAACGTGGACGCATGTTAGTGATCTTAAGTTTTGGAATAATGCTGTTGCTGTACAATATAAAATTCAAAGCATCCCTCAAAACTTCCTTATCGATCCCAATGGAGTAATTATCGCTAAGAATTTACGAGGGGAAGATTTGCAATCAAGGCTGGCTTTGCTGCTAAATAAATAGCTTAGAAATAGACATCTTCAATAAGGAAGAAAGTTGGTTGGTCAGATTTATCTAGCGTAACTGATAGAATATCAAATCTGATCCATCTAAAACCTTTTTTTCTTCTAATGTAAGCTGTACCTGCAGAAATGAAATAGCGTAATTTATTTTTATTTACCAGGTCTTCAGGATGTCCAAATGAACAGCTTCTCCTGGTTTTCACTTCGATGAAATGTAGTTTATCATTTTTTTTTGCTATGATGTCAATTTCCCATTTTCCATACCTCCAATTGCATTCAATAATTTCATAATCATTGTTAATAAGCCAAACTTTTGCAAGGTGTTCCCCAAGCTTCCCAGTTTCATTGTGTCTTGCCATAAGTGATAATGATTTACCTTTGAAATTATTCAACCGCTAACTTATAAATAAGTGAAATGTACAGATTGAAGGGAAGTATACAACACTATTCCTGGGGTGGAAATACATATCTGCCAAAATGCTTACATCATGAAAATACTGATCAAAAACCTTTTGCAGAATATTGGTTAGGTGTTCATGCTGGTGGTCCGGCTACAATTAATTTGGGAAATTCAGCACATACTATGCTTTCCCATTTGATTAGTTCAAATAAACTAAAGCATCTTGGAAAAGAAACTGTTGATCAGTTCAACGCTCTACCTTTTTTGCTCAAAATTCTTGATGTAAAGGATATGCTGAGTATTCAAGTACATCCTAATAAAGAAAGGGCGCAGAAAGGTTTTGAAAAGGAAGAGCATGCTGGTGTCCCCTTATCAGCACCACATCGGAATTATAAAGATCAAAATCACAAGCCCGAGGTCATGATTGCATTAAGTGATTTTTGGTTGTTGCATGGTTTTTCTGATAATATTGAAGAACGTTTAACTCAGTATAATTTTTTACAACAGTTTTTGCCAATTTATAAAACCAATGGATTAAAGGGATTGTATGGACATCTCCTCTCTATGCCTCAAGAAGTTGCTAATGAAGTTATTGGGGTGCATGCAAAAGAAATTCTACCATTTTATAGCAACAATGAGCTGGGAAAGGATAGTCCTGATTTCTGGGCAGCAAGGGCAATTGTGAATTTGTGTAAAGATGGCAATTATGACAAAGGAATATTTTCAATCTATTTGATGAATATTCTTCATCTGCAACCAGGTGATGGAATATTTCAAAGAGCAGGGTTATTACATGCTTATTTAGAAGGGCAGAACATAGAATTGATGGCAAATTCTGATAATGTTTTACGAGCTGGATTAACCAATAAGCATATTGATATTCCAGAGTTGCTGGCTAATACTGACTTTGTTGTAACAATTCCCCAGATTATACCATCTTCATTAAACAAAGGACTGAAACTATATCCATGTAATACTGCGGACTTTCAAATTCAAAAATTATTGTTAGCAGTAGGGGAGGAATTTTCACTTCAATATAATGGGCCCGCAATTTTTTTACAATTGTCCGGAGATGCTGACTGGAAGGGGTTTAATCAATTTAATGCAGAAGGTTTGTCATGTTTTTTTGTTGATGCCAAAGAGCCAGTTACAGTAAAAGCGCATACTCAATTGGAAGTTTATATTGCAAGTGTACCCGTTTAAATCAAGCTATGCACATCATGAGGAAAACTGTTGTAATTGAATCATCAATTGAACTGTGATAAATACCTATTTTTGTTCAAATTCCAGATATGAAGCTGAATAAACATACTTTGCTGTCCTTTTTAATGTTGGTGGTACTTGCTGCTCTTTACAGGGCTATACCTGGTCGTCCTTGGGGTTTTGCTCCACAATTCGCAATGGCTATTTTTGGTGGTGCTGTGATTGCTGACAAAAAACTTGCTTTTGTATTACCCTTATTATCACTATTCATTTCTGACGTTCTATACGAACTGTTATATGCAAATGGACTAACTGAAATCAAAGGTATTTATGAGGGGATGTGGGTTAACTATTTGCTTTTTGGATCACTGACAATCATAGGGTTTTACATCCAGCCCAATAAAATTGGCTCTATTGCTAAGGGAGTAATTGCTGCACCTACTGTTTTTTTCATAACCTCTAATTTTTTGACATGGGCAGGTAATGGTGGTTACCAAAGGGCAAAAACATTTACCGGATTAATGCAAACTTATATTGATGGAATTCCATTCTATAACAATAGCCTTGTTGCTACTGTTGTTTTTAGTTTGTTTCTGTTTGGAACCTATAATTTGCTTGTTGGTAAATTGGTTAAGGCTAAGGCATAAAGCCAACATCCTCTATAAGATTTCCCCCATCTGCTGCTGCAGTTGCTAATTCATCACAGCGCTGGTTGTATGGATTGCTTGCATGACCTTTTACCCATATAAATTTGATGTGGTGTGCTTTGGCCAGCTGGTAATATTTTTTCCATAAGTCACTATTCTTCTTTCCACCCTTGAAATCAGTGGCAATCCATTTATCCAACCATTTTTCCATGACCGCCTGCACTACATATTTGCTGTCTGAATAGATTTCAATATTTAAACCTGAGCGTTTGAGTTGAGATAATGCTGCGATTACTGACATCAACTCCATTCGATTATTGGTGGTGTGTTTGAATCCTTGGGAGATTTCTTTGGCTTCACCCTTCCACATGAGAATAGCTCCGTAGCCGCCTCTACCAGGGTTTCCTCTTGATGAGCCGTCTGTATATATGGTTAAACCATTGGTATTTATCATTCAACGACAGTAACCTTAATGGTGTTGGTTGGTAAATGGAGTTCAACTGGGGTGCTACCGGTGTTAACTACAACTTCACCTTTTTTAATGAAACCTCTTTCCTTGAGTATTTGAATCTGGTCTGCAATGATTTGATCATAACCCTCTTCTTCATCATAAAAGAATGCTCTTACTCCCCAGCTTAGGCTTAGTTGATTAACCAGACTTCTTTCCTTGGTGAATACAAATAGATTGGCTTTAGGACGGTAGCTGCTTAAAACAAATCCAGTATAACCTGTTTGTGTCATACCGATTAATGCATCAGCATTTGTGCTGTCTGCTAATCTACAGGCCGTTAAACATACTGCATCACTGATGTATGTGGCCGATTCTGGAAGTGGTCTAATATCTTCATCTCTGTTATAGCGATATTCTGTTCTCTCGGCCTCCATGATAATTTTGCGCATCGTTTCTACTACCAAAGCAGGATGATTACCTGTTGCCGTCTCACCGCTTAACATTACCGCATCAGTCCCTTCTAATACAGCGTTAGCGACGTCTGTGCTCTCACTTCTGTTTGGCTTCACTTTATCAATCATGCTCTCCATCATCTGAGTAGCTACAATTACGGGTTTTCCTCTTTTCATGCATTCCCTGATGATTTGCCTTTGGATCAGGGGTACCCTTTCGATAGGTACCTCTACACCTAAATCGCCTCTGGCAACCATTACGCCATGAGATGCACATATTATGTCCTGAAGATTTTCCAATGCCTCAGGCATTTCTATTTTTGCAATTACTTTAGAAGTGCTGTTGTTATCTTGAAGTATTTTTTTGATACCAATAATATCATCCACTCTTCTTACAAAGGAAAGCGCAACCCAATCTAGTTTCTCCTTCATGATAAAGTCAAGATCCGCCAAGTCTTTTTCAGTAAGTGCGGGTAATGATATTTTGGTATCAGGAAGGTTAAGTCCTTTTTTAGATGAAATGATACCGCCTAATTTTACACGCACTTTTACGTCGTTATTGGGCATAATCTCATGAACAGCAACTTCAATTTTACCATCATCTATCATGATGGTATTACCCACTAAAACATCTCCAGCAAGGTTAGGGTAAGAGACGTAAATTTTATCCATTGTTCCGATGAGCTTCTCATTCGTCAAAGTAAGAATGTCACCCTCTTTTACATGTAACGCATTATTTTCAATTTCTCCAACCCTCAGTTTTGGGCCTTGCAAATCTCCTAGAATAGCGATATTATAAGGTTCGGTTGAGTTTATTTTTCTGATGTTGTCAATGATTTTCTTTTTGTCCTCATGTGAGCCATGAGAGAAGTTGAGACGAAAAACATTCACACC
>VFQS010001474.1_pt1 | contig 21510 bp, 20 predicted proteins | sample 3512361 | NCBI WGS metagenome assembly VFQS01 (sample SAMN10412375, study PRJNA504923) | tailings metagenome | isolation source: Relicate 1 Philex TSF3 active mining | place: Philippines
CTGGTGGGACCAGCGGGGGTCGAACCCACGACAAACGGATTAAAAGTCCGCTGCTCTACCAACTGAGCTATGGTCCCTTTGCTCGAGTGTTTGTGCACTGTAGCAAGACTCAAATTATAGCGTTATTTTTTGGCCTTCTGAAAACCGACGGCCAAAAAGTTCAAAATTTCTGAGGCGGCGCACATGCCAAAGGTGGCCGTCACGCTGACCACCGAACCATAACCGTGGCAGTTGAGCGAGCCATCGCCTTCGATCGCGCACGAGGCATCGGGCGGTGCCACGGCTTCGCGGCTGAAAACACCCTGAATGCCGATCCGCTTGTCGCCCTTGGCCGCACCATGGTGTTTGCGCAAGCGGTAGCGCACCTGGGCCAGCAAAGGATCGTGGGTGATTTTCGACAGGTCGTCCACGTCCACCTTGTGTGCCAAACGCTTGCCGCCCGCGGCCCCCACGGTGATGAAGCCCACTTGGCTTGCCAAGGCCCATTGGGCCATGGCCACCTTGGCTTTGACCTGGTCACACGCGTCGACCACGGCGTCGGGCTGTGCGGGCAAAACAGCAGGCCAGTTTTCCGGACTGACAAATTCATCGATCGCATCGACCTGGCAAGCCGGATGGATCAAGGCGATGCGCTCGCGCATGGCCTGGACCTTGGCCTGCCCCGTGGTGCTGGTCAAGGCATGGATCTGGCGGTTGATGTTGGATTCGGCAATATGGTCCATGTCGATCAGGCTGAGACGGGCCACGCCGCTGCGTGCCAAAGCTTCGGCGACCCAGGAGCCGACGCCGCCAATGCCCACGACGACCACATGCGCTCGGCGGATATGTTCTGCGCCCTGCACACCGTACAGCCGCTGCAAGCCTCCGAAGCGACGAGCCTCTTCGTCGGGTGCGAGCTGAACAGGGTTCATGCTGCGGCCTCGGCGCGGCGCAACTGCCACTGCAAGGTGAGCACCGCACCCAACACGATCCCCAGGACCACGATGAAACTGCCCAAACTCAAGGTGGACAAACCCGACAGCCCCTGACCGATGGTGCAGCCCATGGCCATGACACCGCCCAAACCCATCAGGGCCCCACCGCACAAATGCCACGCCAGATCAGCGGTCTGCGTGAAGCCTTCCCACCGAAAAGTACCCTGCAGGCGAGCGCTGACAAAAGCGCCGACCAGCAAACCCAAAGCCGTGGCCATGCCCAAGGTCACGCGCTTGGTGCCGTCGCTGAAATACATGAAGGCGTCCCCCCAATAAGCCACAGGGGCGGTCAAACTCATGGACTCCATGCGTCCGCTGGCCGTGGTCAAAAACGTGGCGTCCAGCGTTTCGGGGTGCTCGGGCACAAAACCCATCACCCCACTGATCCACCACAGCGCCACCACCGCCGCACCCACGCCCACACCGGACAGAAGCGTCGACGTCGGCAACGCAGGGCCGGTTTTGAAAATCCATAGCAGCAGCAAACCGCACACCACGCAGGCCGCGACCAATCCAGCCTGCGGCAGAGTCCACCCCGTGCCACTGGCCAGCCACTGCCCGACAAAAGGTCCGGGGCCTGTGGGCAGCTGCACCAGGTCCAAGGTGTTGGTTCGCCACACCGCTGTCAGGCCACGCATGGCGGCCAAGGCCGATATGCCCATGGCCATCAAAACGACCAACGACTTCAAATTGCCCGCCCCCAAGCGGATCAGTGACTTGCTGGCGCAACCCGAGCCCATCACCATGCCAGAGCCAAACAACAAGCCTCCGAACAGCAGAGACAACCAGGGCAGCTGTGCGCTGGCATAAATGGTGTTGAGCGGGCTGATCCAGCCCATCCAAGACATCAGCCCAAAACCCAGGATGGCCACCGCAATGGCCAGCGTCCACTGTTTGGCGCGGGTACGGTCCCCCATGATGACCCAATCGCTGATGGCCCCCATGGTGCAGAAATGGCTGCGGTGAAACACCCATCCCGCCCAGCTGGCCACCAGGAGGGTCAGCCCCAGAACCCCATCGCTCTGGTGCTGGAGCTGCTCAAGCGTGATCTCCGCCATGACCGAGCGCTCAGCGCAGACGCGTGAGGCGCTCGCGGGCTGTGGCGGCAGTTTCAGAGGCCGGGTAAGCCTTGATCAACTCGTCCAGCGTTCTGCGGGCCCCCTTCAAATCCTTCAATTCGATCTGGACATTGGAGATGGCCAGCATCGCTTCAGGCGCACGCGGATGGGTGGGCGCCGTTTTCAGCATTTGCTGGAAATTCGCCATCGACTCCTTGTAGTCCTTGACCGCGTATTGGGCATTGCCCAGCCAGAACAGGGCCGACGGGGTGTAACCACTCCTGCGGTAGCGCTGCACGAATTGACCGAGCGCCGACTGGGCCGCCGCAAAGTCGCCCTTGCGGAAAGTCTCCATGGCCGCGTCATAGTCACGTTTTTCGGCCGGCTCGGCCATGAACTCCTGGCCATCGAGCGTGACCTTCAAAGGCTCAAAACGGCGCAAGCGCTCGTCCATGCCCGTGACCACGTCCTTCTGACGCATTTGAAGTTCCGACAATTCGCGGGCCAGTTGCTCCTGGGCACCTCGGCCTTGCGACAGCTCGGCTTTGAGGCCCTCGATTTGCCCCTGCAAGTCCAGCAAGGCACGGCGCAACTGGGCGTTTTCGTCACCCAAGCCCTTGATGGCAGCGTTCGACTGCTCGACGCGCTGGCGCAAATCGAGGATGGCCTTGCGGGCTTCGTCGTCTTCAAAAAGACCCGCGTGCGCCGTGCCCAGCAGACCAGACACCGCACACACCAGAACCCAACGGGACAAGGCAAGACATGACACAGCGCGCGCGCTCATGGTGCTCAGTACCGGATTTCGACGCGGCGGTTTTTGGCCAGATCGGCTTCAGAAGAGCCTTCCGCAGCAGGTTTTTCCTTGCCGTAGCTGACCGCTTCGAGCTGGCTCTCGGGCACACCCAAGAGACTCAGGGCCTGGCGCACGGCTTCGGCACGTTTTTGGCCCAATGCCAGGTTGTATTCACGGCCACCGCGCTCATCGGTGTGGCCTTCCAGATTGGCCTTGCGCTGTTTGTTGGCTTGCAGGAAACGGGCATGGCTCTCGATCACGGGGCGGGCCTCAGCACGCACCACAAAGCTGTCGTAATCAAAATAAACCACGTGCGCCACACCCGCAGGACCCATGCCCGAAGCCGATTTGTCGACCACCACACCGGCCACCCCCGTTTGGGCGCTGTTCTGGTTGTTGCCAATGCCCTGTGTGGAAACGCCCGACGATGTGGCCGATTTATCCTCCACCGGCACATCGTCCAGTTTCACACCGGATGCACAGCCGGCCAGCAGGGCCGCCAACAACAAACTGCTCAAAAATGTCTTCGTCATGATCAACCTCGTCCATTAAAAAAGTGAATGTTCAAAAATCATTTGCGCACCGGGCCCCAATGGGGTTCCCGGATGTCACCGCCCTGGCCCGCCAGGCGGGCCTTGACGCGACCGTCCAGCGAGGTGGTCATCAAGGCTTCGCGGCCTTGAAAGACCGTGGCATAGACCAGCATGCGGCTGTTGGGGGCGAAACTGGGGCGCTCATCGGCCGATGTGTCGGTCAAAGCGGTGACCTGACCCGTGGCCAGCTCCATCAGGTGCAGGCGAAATGCACCCCCCATGCGTGAAACATACGCCAGCCAACGGCCATCGGGGCTGACGGCAGGAGAGATATTGTAGGTGCCCGAAAACGTCACCCGCTCGGCCGGACCACCTTGGGCCGGCATGCGGTAAATCTGGGGGCTGCCGCCGCGGTCACTGACGAAAAACAGCGCACTGCCGTCGGGTAAGAAAGCAGGCTCGGTGTTGATGCTGCCCGACTGGGTCAGGCGCCGTGGCTCACCGCCTTGCAGATCGATGCGGAACAACTGGGAGCCGCCATCGCGGCTCAGGGTAGCCACCAGCGCCTTGCCATCCGCACTCCAGGCGGGGGCGCTGTTGGAGCCCTTGAAGTTGGCCACGGGGCGGCGCTGGCCTGTCGCCAGTTCGTGCACATACACCACGGGCTTGCGCTGCTCAAAGGACACATAGGCCAGGTGGGTGCCGCTGGGCGACCAGGAAGGCGAGATGATGGGCTCGGGACTGCTCAGGGCCGAGACCGCGTTTTCGCCATCGGAGTCGGCAATCCACAGGGCATAGCGCCCACCCGACTTGGTGACATAACTGATGCGCGAGGCGAAGGCACCCGGGGTTCCGGTGAGCTGCAGGTAAACCCAGTCGGCGATGCGGTGTGCAGACAAGCGCAGCTCTGCGGCGCTGACCGTGTCCTTGAAATCACCTTTGTCCTGGCCTTTGACCACATCCCACAAACGGGCACGCACGTCATAACGGCCGTCGGCCAGGCGGGTGACCGAGCCGGCCAGCAAGGCTTCGGCCGACAACTGACGCCAAGGGCTCCAGTCGGGCCGGCTGTTTTCATCCATCACGGCGCTGCCTGCGGCCAGGCCCTTGAACTGGCCACTGCGCTCCAGATCGGCTTGAACAATGCCCGCCAACTTTTGCGGGGCCGTGGCCTCGCCTTTGAAAGGTACCATCACCACGGGCAGTTGGGTCATGCCCACGCCCGTCACCTCAACGCGAAATTGGGCCCATGCAGGCAGGGCCAGGGCACTCAGAACCAACAGCTTCAACAGCCAGGGCAACAGGCCCGTGCGCAAAAAAAGAGGATTCATGTGGACAGGGTGATTGTTCAATTCGGGGAAACCGTGATCGTACACCGTAGAAACCGCTTTCTGCCTCTTATTGGCGGCTTGTCGGCGGCTGATCCCTGCCGCCCTCCTTACAATCGACGCCATGAGCCAGCCCCCCCACCCTCCCACACCTCCATCCAGCCTCTGGGCCCGGCTACAACGGCTGGTGCCTTATTTCGGAAGCCAGCGGGGCATCTGGGCTGTGGCCATTTTGGGGACCTTGATGGCGGCCTTGACCGAGCCCATGATCCCGGCCTTGTTCCAGCCCCTGCTGGACAAGGGGTTTGCTGAAAACAAACTCCCACTTTGGGCCATTCCAGCGGCGGTGGTGGGCTTGTTCACCGTGCGCGGCATTGCCAACTTCATCTCGCAGTACGCGCTGTCCAGGTTGACCAACGACGGCATGGAAAAACTCCGTTCGCAGTTGTTTGCCCAGCTCATGAAGGCCGATTTGTCCTTGTTTTCCAGACAGTCGGCCAGCGCCCTGTCCAACACCATCGTTTACGAAGTCCAGAACGGCGCCTCGCAATTGGTGTCGGCCGTCATCGCCCTGGCACGTGACGGCTTCACGCTGATCGCCTTGCTCGGCTACCTGATGTGGCTCAACTGGAAACTGACCTTGGTGGTGTTCACCGTGGCCCCGGGTTTGAGCTGGATCATCAAGGCCCTGACCCGACGCCTTTACAAACTGACCAAGGAAAGCCAGACCGCGACCGACAACCTCGCCTATGTGGTCGAGGAAAACGTGCTGGCGCACCGGGTGGTTCGGCTGCAAGGCGGCCAGACACACCAGATGGCCCGCTTTGGCCAACTGGCCAAGGTGCTGCGCCGACTGGCACTCAAAACCACGGTGGCCTCGGCCGCCATGACACCGCTGACGCAAATCATGGCGGCTTTGTCCTTGTCCATGGTGCTGGTGATTGCGCTGTACCAAAGCCAGAACGGCGCATCGGGTGCCACCGTCGGCGGTTTTGTCGCCTTCATCACCGCCATGCTCATGCTGGTCGCCCCCATCAAGCGCCTGGCCGAAATCTCCAGCCCCATCACCCGTGGCCTGGCTGCGCTCGAAAGGGGTCTGGCCCTGTTGCACGAGGCCAAAGAGGAAACCCAAGGCGTCTACAGCCGTGTCCGTGCGCAGGGGGCCATCGAGTGGCGCGATGTGCATTTGCAGTTCACACCCGACGGGCAACCCGCCCTGTCGGACATCCACCTGACGGTTCAGCCCGGGGAAACCGTGGCCCTGGTGGGCACCTCGGGTGCAGGCAAAACCACCTTGATCCAGTTGTTGCCCCGCTTTGTGCAGCCCAGCGCGGGCGAAGTGCTGATCGATGGCGTGCCCATCCAGGATTGGTCCCTGGACAGTTTGCGCCGTCAGATCGCCATGGTCAGCCAGGACGTGGTCATGCTCAACGACACCGTGGCGGCCAATGTCTGCCTGGGGCACGATGCCGATCCGCAGCGCATTCAGGCCAGTCTGGTGGCGGCCAATCTGTGGGGCCATGTGTCGCAAATGCCGCAAGGGATGGACACGCTGCTGGGCCACAACGCCAACCAGCTGTCCGGTGGCCAGCGCCAGCGCCTGGCCATTGCCCGCGCCCTGTACAAGGACGCGCCGATCTTGATTCTGGACGAAGCCACTTCGGCGCTGGACAACGAGTCCGAGCGCCTGGTGCAGGACGCGCTGCAAAAACTCATGCAGGGCCGCACTACCTTGATCGTGGCGCACCGCCTGTCCACCATCGAGCACGCCGACCGGGTCATCGTGATGGAGCGCGGCCGGATTGTGGAGCAAGGCGCACCCGCCGAATTGCTGGCGCGGGGCGGCGCCTACACCCGACTGCACCACCGCGGCGAATGGGCCAGCGAAGCGCCCGCCCAGGCCTGAGCCCCCACCAAAGGTACCTCAGAGCAGCACGATGTCGTACTGCTCCGGCCCCATGGAAGCCTCAACCTGCAAGGAAATCGGCTTGGCGATGAAGTCCGACAAGCCCGCCAAATGCTGGCTTTCTTCGTCCAGCAGCAAATCGATCACAGCCGAAGTGGCCACGATGCGGAACTCGCGCGGGTTGAACTGACGCGCTTCGCGCAGGATCTCGCGCAGGATGTCGTACACCACCGAGCGCGGCGTCTTGACGATGCCCTTGCCCTGGCAGCTGGGACAGGGCTCGCACAGCATGTGGGCCAAAGACTCACGGGTGCGTTTGCGCGTCATCTCCAGCAAACCCAACGACGAAAAGCCGCCCGCCATGGTCTTGACGCGGTCGCGCGCGAGCTGTTTGCGGAACTCGGCCAGCACGGCTTCCTGGTGCTCGGGGCGGGCCATGTCGATGAAGTCGGCAATGATGATGCCGCCCAGGTTGCGCAGGCGCAGTTGCCGGGCAATGGCCTGCGCCGCCTCCAGGTTGGTCTTGAAGATCGTGTCCTCAAAGTTTCGTGCACCCACGTAACCGCCCGTGTTCACGTCCACCGTGGTCAAGGCCTCGGTCTGGTCGATGATCAAATAGCCGCCCGATTTCAGGTCCACCCGGCGGCCCAGCGCCTTGGCGATTTCCTCATCAATGGCGTACAGGTCAAAAATCGGCCGCTCGCCTTTGTAGTGCTGCAGTCGCTCGGCGGCTTTGGGCATGAACTCCTGGCCAAAGGCCTTGAGCTTGGCAAACTGCTCCTGCGAGTCGATGCGGATGCTTTGCGTGGCCTCGCCCACCAGGTCGCGCAGCACGCGCTGCAAGAGCGTCAGGTCCTGGTGCAGCAAGGACGCAGGTGGCAGGCGCAGCGAGGCCTCCTTGATACGGGCCCAGGTCTTGCGCAGGTAGGCGATGTCATCTTGCAGCTCTTCGTCGCTCGAGTCTTCGGCGTTGGTGCGCAAAATGAAGCCGCCCCCGGCCGGGCCGACCAATGACTGGACCCTTTTGCGCAGCGCATCCCGCTGCTCGGCCGGTATTTTTTGGGACACGCCAATGTGGTCGTCTTGCGGCAAGAACACCAGATGGCGGCCCGCGATGCTGATCTGCGTGGACAGGCGCGCACCCTTGGTGCCCATGGGGTCCTTGATGACCTGCACCATGATGGCGCGGCCCTCGAACACCTGCTTTTCAATCGGCACCAGCGGCTGGCCCGTACGGGCGGCCGCAGCCTCGCCTTCGGCATGCTTTTGCCAGACATCGGCCACATGCAAAAAGGCCGCTTTGTCCAGGCCAATGTCGATGAAGGCCGACTGCATGCCGGGCAAAACGCGGGCCACCTTGCCCAAGTACACATTACCGACCAAACCGCGCTCGAGCGTGCGCTCGACATGCAGCTCCTGCACCGCGCCAAACTCCACCACCGCGACCCGGGTTTCCTGGGGCGACCAATTGACCAAAATATCTTGTTGCATGGTGGGCATCAGAGTGGGAAAAGTGAAAACAACTCGGGAAACGGCACCGCGTCATCGGTGCTCTGGTGGGCTTGCACGCTCAACAGCGCACGCCCAGGGACCGAAGCAAGGCGGCGGTCTCGAGCAGCGGCAAGCCCATGATGCCTGAATAACTGCCCCGAATCTGCTCAATATGGGCAGCCGCCCTGCCCTGCACCCCGTAAGCCCCGGCTTTGCCCATGGGCTCACCCGTGGCCACGTAGGCCCGGATTTGCGCCGTGGTCATGGGCGCAAAGCGCACCCAGGACTCGGACAGCGCCGAGAGGCGCTTGGCCCCTTTTTGCACCGCCACCGCCGTCAGGACCCGGTGCGACTGGCCTGCCAGCCGCTGGAGCATGCGCACGGCATCGGCGGGGTCAGCTGGTTTGCCCAAAATGTCCCGCCCCAGGCACACGGTGGTGTCCGCGCACAGCACGGGCGCTGCAGGCAAACCCTGGCGCTTCATGCGTTGCACGGCGGCGTCGAGTTTCAAGCCCGTGACACGCGCCACATAACGCGCAGGCGCTTCCGCGCCGCGCACCGCTTCCAAAGACTCGGCATCTTCATCAGGCCCGGCGAGCAACAGTTTGTGGGCTACCCCGATCTGATCGAGCAGCTGGCTGCGTCGGGGGCTTTGGGAGGCGAGGTAAATGAAATCGCTCATTCGCGGTGGTAAGGGTGGTTGGCGTTGATGGACCAGGCGCGGTACAGCTGCTCGATCAACAGCACCCGGGCCATGGCGTGGGGCAAGGTCAGGTCGGAGAGGCGAATGCGCTCGTGTGCGGCTTGCCGGAATTCGGGCTCGAGCCCATCGGGGCCACCAATGACCAGGGCCACATCGTCGCCACCGAGCTGCCAACTGGTCAGGCGCGTGGCCAGGGCCTGCGTGGTCAGGTTGCTGCCGCGCTCGTCGAGCACGACGATGCGGGTGCCACGGGGGATGGCCGCTTCGATGCGCTGGCGCTCAGCGGCATACAGGTTGGGCAGGGTTTTGGAGCCCCGGGGCTCGGTTTTCACGGCCTTGAGCTCGACCTTGAGCTCAGGCGGAAAACGTTTGGCGTAGTCGTCCCAAGCCGTCTGAGCCCAGTCGGGCACGCGCAGGCCGACCGCAACGATCAGCAGCTTCATGCAGGATCAATCGGCTTTGCGGCGGGTGGTGGCTTGCACGGCCTTGCGGGCCGGGGCCTTTTTAGCGGCAGATTTTGCAGCAGGCTTGGCCGTGGGCTTGCCCACCGTCTTCACTGTGGGCTTGCTGGTCGGGCTGCTGGCTTTGGGCGCCGTTTTTGCAGCGGTTTTGGTCGCCGTTTTGGCGGGTGCTTTGGCTGTTTTGGTTGGCGCCTTCAAGGCGGGTTTTGCTTTGGCCGGAGTTTTGGCGGCAGACTTTTTGGCAGCCGGTGTTTTGGCTGACGCTTTGCCTGTGGCTTTTTTGGCCACCGAGTTCTGGATGTGACCCTTGACCTCGGCTGTGGCTGCCGGCTTGGGCGCACCGAACTTCAGGCGCACAGGGGTGCCGCCCCAGATTTCTTCGAGGTTGTAGTAAGTGCGGATGGTCGGCTGCATGATGTGCACCACGGCCGGGCCGCAGTCGACAATGATCCACTCGCCGTTGTCTTCGCCCTCGATGCGGGGCTTGGCAAAACCGGCGTTGCGCACCTTGTCGCGCACGCTGGCGGACAGCGCTTTGGTCTGGCGGTTCGAGGTGCCCGAGGCGATGATGACCCGCTCAAACAGCGAGGACAGGTGTTCGGTGTCAAACACCTGGATTTCTTGGGCCTTGACGTCTTCCAAAGCGTCCACAATGGCCCGCTGGAGTTTCTGGATGTCTTTTTTGGCAGCGTTTTCGGTCATCAATGGGGCCTGTAAAGGTGGTGTTCGTGAATATAGCGCTCAACAGCGGGGGATACCAAGCCCGTCAGGGCCTGTTCTGTGGCCGCCAGCACACGGATGTCCGTGGCACTGTGGGGCATCAGCGGCATGTCGAGGGGGCGAATGCGCGCTTGCAGCGTGTCTGAAATGGGGGGGAGTGAATCAGGCGCATCCGAATTGTCATTCCAGGCACGCACGGCCATATCACGACCTGCGGCGCAGATTATAGCGATGCGGCCGATTTCACCGATCTGGTGCCAGGCGGGCAAGGCGCGCCGCTGGTCATCGCCCAGCAGCAAATACAGCTGTGCCTGCGGGTATTCGGCCTGCAACTCGCGCAAGGTGTCCACCGTGTAGCTGGGGCCGGTGCGCAGGATTTCGCGCTCGTCCACCACCACCTGCGACACATGTGCAAAGGCCAGACGCGTCATGGCCAGGCGGTGCTCGGCATCGGACAACTGACGAGGCTTGTGCCAAGCTTGGCCCGTGGGCAACACCCGCACCTGATCGAGCTGAAGCTGGGCAATGGCCGCTTCGACCAAGGCCACATGGGCCAGGTGGGGCGGGTCAAAGGCGCCGCCAAAAACGCCCAGGCGCTGCACGCTGGTTTTGGCGTTGTTCGAGACAGGCGGCAGGCTCAAACCCAGTCCTTGGGCACCAGGAAGTGGCTGAGCAAACGTGCCTCGGGCGAGCCCGGCTCGTCCTGGCGCTGATACGACCAGCGCACCTCGGGCGGCATGGACAGCAAGATCGACTCGGTGCGGCCGCCGGACTGCAAGCCAAAATGCGTGCCCCGGTCCCAGACCAGGTTGAACTCCACATAGCGGCCCCGGCGGTAGAGCTGAAAGTCGCGCTCGCGTTCGCCATAGGGCGTGTCCTTGCGGCGCAACACAATCGGCATGTAGGCGGGCAACAAGGCATCGCCCACGCTTTGCAGCATGGCAAAACTCTGGTCCATACCCAGCTCGGAAAAGTCGTCAAAGAAAATGCCGCCCACACCGCGCTGCTCGTGGCGGTGCTTGTTGCAAAAGTAATCGTCGCACCAGGCCTTGAAGCGCGGGTGCAAGCCCTCGCCAAATGGGGTCAGGGCGTCTTTGCAGGTTTGGTGAAAATGCACCGCGTCTTCGTCAAAGCCGTAATAAGGCGTCAAGTCCATACCGCCACCAAACCAGGCCACGGGCGCCCTGCCCTCAGGCTTGGCCGCGATCATGCGCACGTTCATGTGCACCGTGGGCACATAGGGGTTGCGCGGGTGGAACACCAGGGATACGCCCATGGCCTCAAAGGCCGAACCCGCCAGCTCAGGGCGGTGCTGGGTGGCCGAGGGTGGCAACTGCGGCCCTGTCACATGCGAAAAGCCGCAGCCAGCGCGTTCAAAAATCGGCCCGCCTTCCAGAATCTGGGTGATGCCATTGCCCTGGAGTTTTTCGCCCGGGTCTTTTTGCCAGGCATCGGTCAGGAAAGGGGTGCCGTCGAGGTCGGTCAAAGCCCCGGTGATGCGGGACTGCAAGCCCACCAGATAGTTTTTGACGGTACCGAGTTCAAAAGGGGTGCTCATGGTGGATTTGGACGTTGAAAGGTTTCAGGAAACGGTCGTGGTGTCTGAAAGGGACGATGGCGTCGCCTGAGTAGGGCTCCACGGAAGGATCGGGCCCATCTGGTGCACATGAAAGCCCTGCACGCCTTCGAACACCTGAGCCATGTGGGCGTAATCGCGCTCGACCTGGCCTGTCAGATCGTAAAAGTCGACCACACTGAAGCGGCGCTGCCCCCAGTCGAGCTTGACAAGCGCCAGAGGCACTTTCGCGCCCAGAGCCAGCTGGTAAAAACCGCTGCGCCACCCCGGGGTGTGGCTGCGCGTGCCTTCAGGGGCCAGGCCCAACCAGAGCAACTGGTCCTTGTGTTTGTGCTGCTCGAACACATGCACCATCTGGCCGACCACGCCGCGAGAGGAGCTGCGGTCGATCGGGATACCGCCCACCCAGCGCATCCAGGCACCCACCAGCGGAAACTTGAACAGCGAATCCTTGCCCCAAAAGTGCGCCGGAATGCCCAGCGCCCATTTGGCCAGCATGCCGATCGGAAAATCCCAGTTGCTGGTGTGCGGGTAGACGATCGCCACACCCTGGCGGGTGGGAAAGCCCTCGAAGTCCAGACGCCAGCCCAGCATTTTCAAAATCCATCGGGCCAGGCGGGAGCCCTTGAAAGTCACAGGATGGCGGGTCAAGGTGCTCATGAAGGGTCCCGATGCTTCAGTTTTTGATGGCGCGGTAACCAATGTCCCGGCGCATTTGCATGCCATCAAAGGCAATCGGGCTGGCGGTTTGGTAAGCCTTTTGCTGCGCCTGCTTGACCGAATCGGCCAGCGCCGTGACGCACAGCACGCGCCCACCCGAGGTGAGGATTTGGCCGTCTTTCTCGGTGGTGCCCGCATGGAACACCATGGCATCGCCCTCGTCTTGGGGCAGTCCGGTGATGGCATCGCCCTTGCGCGGATTGAGTGGGTAACCGTGCGCGGCCATGACCACGCCCAAAGCCACGCGGCGGTCCCATTCCATCTCCAGCTGATCCAGACCTTCCGAAGTGGCTGCCAGCAGCACCTCCAGAAAATCCGATTTCAGGCGCATCAAAATGGGCTGGGTTTCGGGGTCGCCCATACGGCAGTTGAACTCCAGGGTCTTGATGCGGCCTTGCGGGTCGATCATCAGGCCCGCGTACAAAAATCCGGTGTAGGTGATGCCGTCCTTTTCCATGCCCCGGATGGTGGGCAGAATGACTTCTCGCATGGCGCGGGCATGCACCTCGGCCGTGACCACAGGCGCAGGCGAATACGCACCCATACCCCCCGTGTTGGGCCCTTCGTCCTTGTCCAGCAGGCGTTTGTGGTCCTGGCTGGTGGCCAGGGCCGCCACGTTCTTGCCGTCACACAGCACCATGAAGCTGGCTTCTTCACCCTGCAAAAACTCTTCGATCACCACCCGTGCGCCGCCCGCGTTGTGCGCCACACCCAGGGTGTTGTCCAAGAGCATGAAATCAATCGCTTCGTGCGCTTCGGCCAGCGTCATGGCCACGACCACGCCTTTGCCCGCCGCCAGGCCGTCTGCCTTGACCACGATGGGCGCACCTTTTCGGTCCACATAGGCATGGGCTAGAGCCGCGTCGGAGAAGGTTTCAAACTCGGCGGTGGGGATGCCATGGCGCTGCATGAACGCTTTGGAAAAGGCCTTGGAGCTCTCCAATTGGGCTGCAGCCTGTGTGGGCCCAAAAATGCGCAGACCGTGCGCGCGAAAATCGTCCACGATGCCTGCGGCCAAAGGGGCTTCAGGGCCCACCAGGGTCAGGCCAATGCCGTTGTCGAGGGCCCATTGGCGCAGTACGGCCAGGTCGGTGATCGGTACATTGACCAGGTTTTTGTCTTTGGCTGTGCCACCGTTGCCCGGTGCCACGTAAACCTGCTGGATTTTGGGCGACTGCGCCAGTTTCCACGCCATGGCGTGCTCACGGCCACCACTGCCGACTACCAATACTTTCATCAAACTTCCTTAGTTTTCAATTTCGGCGTTGTGGAAAACGTTTTGCACATCGTCCAGATCTTCCAGCACATCCAGCAATTTCTGCATTTTGACCGCATCATCGCCCGTGAGCGAAACGCTGTTTTCTGCCCGCATGGTCACTTCGGCCACATCGGCCACCAAACCGGCTGCCTCCAGCGCATTTTTCACGGCTTCAAAATCTGCGGGCGAAGTCAAGACCTCGATGGCGCCCTCCTCGTCCGTGATCACGTCCTCGGCACCCGCTTCCAGCGCCACTTCCATGACCTGGTCTTCGTTGGTGCCCGGGGCAAACACCAGCTGGCCGCAGTGCTTGAACTGGAAAGCCACCGAGCCTTCGGTGCCCAGATTGCCGCCGTGTTTGCTCAGGGCATGACGCACCTCGGCCACCGTGCGCACCCTGTTGTCGGTCATGGTGTCCAGAATGATGGCCGCACCGCCGATGCCGTAGCCTTCGTAACGGATTTCCTCGTAGCTCACGCCTTCGAGGTTGCCCGTGGCCTTGTCCACATTGCGCTTGATGGTGTCGGCCGGCATGTTGGCCGCTTTGGCCTTCTCGATGGCCAGGCGCAGGCGGGGGTTGGCGCTGGCATCCCCACCACCGGTGCGGGCTGCCACCATGATTTCACGCACCACGCGGGTCCAGATCCGTTGTCTTTTTTCGTCTTGTCGGCCCTTGCGGTGCTGAATATTTGCCCATTTACTGTGGCCAGCCATCGGGAATTCCTTGAATGTTGATTTAACCTAGAGGCTGAATTTTACTTTTCACTCAAGGCAGGAGATTTTCGATGGCTGAACCCATGCTGATTGCTCAAAACGCCCATACGCAATGCCAGCTTCTGCCAGGCTTGGCCAACCGCCACGGCCTGATCACAGGCGCCACCGGCACCGGCAAAACCGTGACCTTGCAGACCCTGGCCGAGAACTTTTCGCGCCTGGGTGTGCCGGTCTTCATGGCCGACGTCAAAGGTGACCTGACCGGCATCAGCCAAAGTGGCAAGATCGGCGAAAAACTGGCCGCTGTCCTGCGCGACCGGGGCATTGAACTGCCTGCGCCCATGGCCTGCCCCACCACCTTGTGGGACGTGTTTGGCGAGCAAGGCCACCCGGTGCGGGCCACCATCTCGGACATGGGGCCCTTGTTGCTGACCCGCATGCTGGGCCTGAACGACACCCAGGCCGGGGTGCTGAACCTCGTGTTCAAGATCGCCGATGACCAGGGTTTGCTGTTGCTGGACATGAAAGACCTGCGGGCCATGCTGCAGTATGTGGGAGACAACGGCAAACAGTTCACCACCGAATACGGCAACATCAGCGCCGCCAGCATCGGGGCCATTCAGCGGGGCCTGCTGCAAATCGAAAGCCAGGGCGGCGACCAGTTCTTTGGTGAGCCGATGCTCAACATCGAAGACTTCATGCAGACCGATGCCCAGGGCCTGGGGGTGGTGAACATCCTGGCGGCGGACAAACTGATGAACTCGCCACGTCTGTACGCCACTTTTTTGCTGTGGATGCTGTCCGAGTTGTTCGAGGTGCTGCCCGAAATTGGCGACCCGGAAAAACCCAAACTGGTGTTCTTTTTTGACGAGGCCCACTTGCTGTTCAAGGACGCGCCTGCGGCCCTGGTCGAGCGCATCGAGTTGGTGGTGCGCCTGGTGCGGTCCAAGGGTGTGGGCGTGTATTTCGTGACACAGAACCCGCTGGACATCCCAGACAGCGTTTTGGGTCAGCTGGGCAACCGGGTGCAGCACGCCCTGCGCGCCTACACCCCGCGCGACCAGAAAGCGGTGGCTGCGACAGCCCAGACCATGCGCCCCAAAGCGGGCCTGGACATCGAAGCGGCCATCACCGAATTGGCCGTGGGCGAGGCCTTGGTGAGCTTTCTGGATGCCAAGGGACGCCCCTGCGAAACCGAGCGGGTGTTTGTGTTGCCACCCGCCAGCCAATTGGGCCCGATCACGCCTGCCCAGCGGCAAGCCTTGATCCAGAACTCCTTGGTGGCCGGCGTTTACGAAGCCCACCACGACCGGGACTCGGCCTACGAAAAGATCAAGGCAGGCGCGCCGCAGGGCCAGGGCAGCAACGCCTCGGCGCTGCCCGGACAAGCGACAGCCACGGCCGAAAAAGAAGGCGGCCTGATGGGCGGGCTGTCCGACATGCTGTTTGGCAGCACAGGTCCCCGAGGCGGGCAACGCGATGGTGTGGCCCAAATGGTGGTCAAGAGTGCGGTGCGCACGGTGGGATCGGCCATTGGCCGGGAAATCGTGCGCGGCGTGCTGGGCGGTTTGTTGGGTTCGAGCCGTCGCCGCTGATCGTCGCCGCTGTTCTTTGCCGCTGATGGCGGACGAAAAAAAACCGCCGGGTTAGACACCCGGCAGTTTTTTCGGAAGGTCTGTTGACGATCAGGCTGTTTCGCCCAACACAGTCACCGTCACGTCCACCACCACATCGGTGTGCAAAGCCACGGCCACAGTGGATTCGCTCACGGTTTTGATGGGGCCATGAGGCATGCGGATCTGGGACTTGACCAACTTGTAGCCTTGCTTGTTCAGCTCTTCGCAGATGTCGTGGTTGGTCACGGAACCAAACAAACGGCCATCAACGCCGGCTTTTTGCGACAGCTTCACGACCAAACCAGACAATTTCTCGCCTTGGGCTTGGGCTTCAGCCAGCTTGGCCGCAGCGGCTTTTTCGAGTTCAACGCGGCGAGCTTCGAACTCGGCCTTGTTGGTCTCGGTGGCGCGACGGGCGCGGCCTTGAGGGATCAGAAAGTTACGGGCGTAGCCGTCTTTGACCTTGACGATATCGCCCAGGTTACCCAGGTTCACAACCTTTTCGAGCAGGATGATTTGCATGGTTGGACTCCTTAGACTTTGTGCTGGTCGGTGTAGGGCAACATGGCCAAAAAGCGTGCGCGCTTGATGGCGGTGTTGAGCTGACGCTGGAAGATGGCACGGGTGCCAGTCAGGCGCGCAGGGATGATCTTGCCGTTTTCGGCGATGAAGTCACGCAGGGTGTCCACATCTTTGTAGTCGATTTCTTCCACGCCAGCCACGGTGAAGCGGCAGAAACGCTTGCGCTTGAACAGCAGGGACTGGGTGTTGCGCTTGGGGCGCTTGTTCTTGTCGAATTTTTTGAACGTGGCCATGGGGCCTCCTGAAATTAATCTTGCTGAAACTCTTGAATGTGGAACACGACACTTTTGCCTTGTCGAGGGGTGGCCAAAAAGCCTTTGAACGTCCAAACGCTGCCTACCGCTTGCTTGACCAGTCTTTCAGCCAGTGACCCGAAGGCCAAGGCACGAAGTTTCAACTGGACTTGGCGTATTTGCCCGGCCTCTTGAACTTCAGAGGCGTGCTCCAGAATCAAATCGAGAGCAGGCAAACCAGCGGGGGTGTATCGCAAAGCGGCTTGCTCGGCAATACAGGCGGTCAGTTCGGTGCGGTTCACTCCTCAGCAGGCACGTGTCAAGCGGCGAATTCGGCTTGTTGTGACTTGCGGGCTTCTTCGCGCTCGACCGTCTTCATCATGGACGAAGGTGCGGTTTCGGCTTTCTTCTTGAGCACAGTCAGGTGACGCAGCACGGCGTCGTTGAACTTGAAGGCGTGCTCCAGTTCGGCCATGACGGCTTGGTCGGCTTCGATGTTCACGCACAGGTAGTGGGCCTTGCCCAGCTTGTTGATCTGGTAAGCCAGTTGACGGCGACCCCAGTCTTCAACACGGTGGATGTTGCCACCGCCGGCAGTGATCATGCCTTTGTAGCGCTCCAGCATGGCTGGAACTTGTTCGGACTGATCGGGATGGATCAGCAAAATGATTTCGTAATGACGCATTGAGACTCCTTGCGGTTAACCCAAAAGGTTGGAAAAGCCGCCCCCAGCGTCTGTCGGGGTGCGGCAAGGCGAAGCCTGCGATTATAGCTTGAAATCAGAAGCCCCGGTAGCCGCCTTCTGCACCCCCCGCCGGGGCTGGCAAGGGTTGGCGCGGGCTGACCCAACGAGCCGGCAGCAAAAGGGTCAGCAGCAGCATCACGCCAAAGCCCGTGGGCACCCCAAAAACACCCGCCGACAGCGGCTGTATGCCAAACCACAACCCCGCGCTGGGGTCCAGACCCCAGAAGTGGCGAAATCCTGGGGCATTGACCACCATGTAATACAGCGTGACACCCAAGCCCGCCAACATGCCCGCCACCACGGCCGGGCGGTGGACTTTGCGCCAGACCATGCCCAAGACCATGCCCGGGAAGAACGCGGCCGCCGCCAGTGAAAAAGAGGTCGAGACCAAGGCCAGGATTTCAGCCGGCTTGAACGCCGCCACCACGGCGGCCAGCATGGCCACCGCGAGCAGCGCAAATTTGGAGAGGATGACGCGCCCTTCGGCCGATTTGGGCTTGCGCTCCCTGCCGGGGCCAATGTCGTGCACCAAGGCATTGCTGATGGTCAAGAGCAGGCCATCGGCTGTTGACAAGGCCGCGGCCAGGCCACCGGCAGCCACCAGACCCGACACCACAAAAGGCATGCCCCCCATCTCCGGGGTGGCCAGCATGATCATGTCGGCCCCCAGCTTCAACTCACCCAGTTGCAGCACGCGGTCACCATTGACATCGGAAAACTCCAGCAGCGCGGAATCCAGCCTCGCCCATTGCGCCATCCAGCTGGGCAAATCTTCAAAACTGCTGCCCACCAGGTTGTTCATGACCTCGAACTTCACCAGCACCGCCAAGGCCGGCACACTCAGGTAGAGCAAACCAATGAAAAATAGCGACCAGGCCACCGAACTGCGCGCCTGGGCCACCGACGGGACGGTGTAAAAACGTGTCAGCAAATGCGGCAAACCCGCCGTCCCCACCATCAGGCAAAACACCAGGGCCAGAAAGTTGAGTCGGGATTCGCCAAACAGTTTGACCTCTTCGGGACTGCCCTGCGGGTTGCCGGCAAAGGCCTGGGCATGCGGGGGCATGCCGCCCAAAGGCTTGGCCCGCTCCCGGTTCTCCAGCATGGCCCGGGTCCACTGCTCGCGGGCCGCAGCGGCGTCGCGGGGCACGGCCAACAACTCACGCCGGGCTTGGGCGATGGCGGCGTAATCGGCCGATTGGGCCTTGAGCACGCGGATCTTTTCTTCCAGCTCCTGGCGAAGCGAGACCATCGCGCCTTCGACATTTGTCAGTCGCGCCTCGTAAACCTGGGCGCGGCGGGCAAACTCCTGGCGGACTTCGATCTCACCGGGGTCGTTGATCAGCTTCTTTTCAATCGCCTCGATTTGCGCCAACTGCTGACCGTAGACCAGGGGCGCCAAAGGGTTGCCGAGTTGCTTGTATGCCAGCCACGACACAGGGATCATGAACGCCAGCAACAGCATGATGTACTGGGCCACCTGCGTCCAGGTGATGGCCCGCATACCGCCCAGGAAAGAACACAACAAGACCCCGCCCAAACCGAGCAAGATGCCAATCTCGAACTGCACGCCGGTCAGGCGCGAAGCGATCAGGCCAATGCCGTAAATCTGGGCCACCACATAAGTGAACGAACACAAGACCGAAGCCAGCGCTGCAATGATGCGCGGCCAGCGCCCGCCGTAGCGCTGGTCAAAATAGTCGGGCAAGGTGTAGAGCTTCATCGCGCGCAACTGGGGCGCGATCAGCAAGGCGACCAGACAAAAGCCGCCTGTCCAGCCCATCACATAAGCCAAGCCCCCGGGCTGCTGGCCGCTGCCAGAAAAGCCCTGCAGGTACAGCGCCCCGGCCAGACTGATGAACGACGCCGCGCTCATCCAGTCGGCGGCTGTGGCCATGCCGTTGTACATGGCCGGGATGCGACGCCCCGCCACGTAGTACTCGTCCTCGTCGGTGGTCCGGCTCGAAATGCCGATCAAGGCATAAATCATCACCGTGCTGAACAGGAAGATGGGACCAATCAGGTTGCGCGACAAACCCCAGCGCTCAGCCCAGGCCATGGCGCCCATCAAACCGATCAGGATGGCGACATAAATCAGCACATTGCGGTGAAGTCGCCATGGGTTGGCCGCGTGGGGACGAACTGCCATGGTTGGGATCACCGCAAAGTCTGAAACGCCGGCATCAACGACCCAGATTGGTCCAGGTTTCGATGACGGTGTCGGGGTTCAGCGAAATCGAGCTGATGCCCTGGTCCATCAGCCAATGCGCAAAGTCGGGATGGTCCGAGGGGCCTTGACCGCAAATGCCGATGTACTTGCCCTGCGCCAGACAGGCTTTGATGGCCTGCGAAATCAAGGCCGTCACCGCTGGATCACGTTCATCAAAGTCCACCGCCAGCAACTCCATGCCCGAGTCGCGGTCCAGACCCAAAGTCAGCTGGGTCAGGTCGTTGGAGCCGATCGAGAAGCCATCAAAGAATTCCAGGAACTGCTCCGCCAGAATGGCGTTGCTGGGCACCTCGCACATCATGATGAGCTTGAGGCCGTCTTCGCCACGGCGCAAACCCTGGCTGGCCAGCAGCTGGGTGACCTTTTCGGCCTGGCCCAGGGTGCGCACAAAAGGCACCATGATCTGCACATTGGTCAGGCCCATCTCGCCACGCACCCGCTTGAGGGCCTCGCATTCCATGGCAAAGGCCTCGCCAAAGTCTTCGCTGATGTAACGGGCAGCGCCCCGGAAACCCAGCATCGGGTTTTCTTCTTCCGGCTCGTAACGGCTGCCGCCAATGAGCTTGCGGTACTCGTTGCTCTTGAAGTCGGACAAACGCACGATGACCGGCTTGGGCCAGAAAGCGGCGGCAATGCTGGCCACACCTTCGGCCACCTTGTCGACGTAAAAAGCGCGGGGGGACGCATGGCCACGGGCCACCGATTCCACGGCTTTTTTCAGGTCGGCATCGATGGCGGGGTAATCCAGGATGGCCTTGGGGTGCACGCCGATGTTGTTGTTGATGATGAACTCCAGACGCGCCAGACCCACGCCAGCATTGGGCAGCTGGGCAAAGTCAAACGCCAGCTGCGGGTTGCCCACGTTCATCATGATCTTGGTCTTGATCTCGGGCAGCACGCCACGCTGGATCTCGCTGACCTCGGTTTCCAGCAGGCCGTCGTAAATGTGGCCGGTATCGCCTTCGGCGCAGCTGACGGTGACCAGCGTGCCTTCGGTCAATTGCTCGGTGGCATTGCCGCAACCCACCACGGCCGGAATGCCCAACTCGCGGGCAATGATGGCGGCGTGGCAGGTGCGCCCGCCCCGGTTGGTGACGATGGCGCTGGCGCGTTTCATCACGGGTTCCCAGTTCGGGTCGGTCATGTCGGTCACCAGCACGTCGCCGGGCTGGACCTTGTCCATCTCGCTGATGTTGTGCACCAAACGCACGGGGCCAGTGCCGATCTTCTGCCCAATCGCGCGGCCTTCAGCCAGGATGGTGCTTTTGCCTTTGAGTTTGTAACGCAGCTCGGGCGCGCCCTTGGCCTGGCTTTTCACGGTTTCGGGACGGGCCTGCAGGATGTAGAGCAAGCCGTCGGTGCCGTCTTTGCCCCATTCGATGTCCATGGGGCGGCCATAGTGCTGCTCGATCACCACCGCATAGCGGGCCAATTGCTCGACCTCGTCATCGGTCAGGCTGTAGCGGTTGCGCAGCTCGGTGGGCACATCGGTGGTTTTGACCAGCTTGCCCGACGCGGCTTTTTCTTCCGGTGTGGCAAACACCATCTCGATCAGTTTGGAGCCCAGGTTACGGCGGATGACACTGCGCTTGCCCGCGGCCAGCATGGGCTTGTGCACATAAAACTCATCCGGGTTCACAGCGCCTTGCACCACCGTTTCGCCCAGGCCGTAGCTGGAGGTGATGAACACCACGTCTTCAAAGCCCGACTCGGTGTCGATGGTGAACATGACGCCTGCCGCGCCCAGATCGGAGCGCACCATGCGCTGCACACCCGCCGACAAGGCCACATCGGCGTGGGCAAAGCCCTTGTGCACGCGGTAGCTGATGGCGCGGTCGTTGTAGAGCGAGGCGAAGACCTCTTTCATCT
>VFQS010001475.1_pt1 | contig 21499 bp, 12 predicted proteins | sample 3512361 | NCBI WGS metagenome assembly VFQS01 (sample SAMN10412375, study PRJNA504923) | tailings metagenome | isolation source: Relicate 1 Philex TSF3 active mining | place: Philippines
GCATCATCAAATCGCGATTGCAGCGACTGAGGCAAAAAAGCAAGCAAAACGCTTGCTTGGAAATAGCTTATTTATCGACCGCAGAAAAGAAGTCACTACCTCTGTGTAACCAACAATTGTCTCTTTTTTCCAAATTACCTAAACTTATTGACAGCATACAAGTAAATCAATAGTCTTAGCAAAGCTAATAAGCTATTTCAGTTTCATCGCTTTACGCCGATCTCGCACATCGAAGTCAGCGCACAATTTGGTAGCCTCATCTCTCATTTAAGACTAGGAAAAATATGACAAAAATTTTATTTAGCTTGCTCGCCTTATCAAGCTTAGTTGGATGTGCAAGTGTCGAAGTTGACGATCCGAATACACCGAAAGTCGCAGTAGAGCGTGAATATCGTGTTGGCAGCACTATCCCACAAAAGAAAAATGCGCGATCACCATCTGATGTGAAAACAGTGTCTTCTGATGATTTGATTAACATGCCGAGAGCAACGACACCGACAGATCCACTTGGTAGAAAATAAGGATTGCTCAGCATTTACGTTGTAATTAAGCTGTAACTAAGCTGCAATTAATCTGCAATCAAGCTGAAGTTAAACCTCAATGCAGTTACACCTAAGCTAAGAATGCAACTCAACGCATTGCAATAAAACAGAAGACATAAAAAAAACGCAGAATGCTTTTCAGCCAACTCTGCGTTTTTGTTGTCAGTAGACTTTCCTAACGATTACCCCACCCACACTCGCGCATTTCTAAACATACGCATCCAAGGTGAATCTTCGCCCCAAGATTCGGGTGCCCAAGAATGTAATACACTGCGGAATACGCGTTCTGCATGCGGCATCATCACAGTAAAACGACCATCTTCATTGGTAACTGAAGTCAATCCAAGAGGCGAACCATTTGGATTATATGGATAGGCTTCTGTCGCTTGGCCATGATGATCAACAAAGCGCATCGCTGCCTGTACCGCATTAATATCACCGGTAGTAGAAAAATCAGCGAAACCTTCGCCATGTGCCACGGCGATTGGCGTTTGCGTGCCGGCCATACCTTTGAAGAAAATCGATTTCGATTCCAAAATTTCTACCATAGAGAATCGACCTTCGAATTGCTCGGACTTATTCTTGGTGAATTTTGGCCAAGCAGTAGCACCTGGGATGATGGATTTCAAATTACTCATCATTTGACAGCCGTTACAGATACCCATACCAAACGTATCTTCACGGTGGAAAAATTCTGAGAATTGCTCCGACATCATGGCATTAAACAAAATCGTCTTAGCCCAGCCTTCACCCGCACCTAACACGTCACCATAAGAGAAACCGCCTACTGCGATCAGTCCTTTGAAATCGGCTAATTTCGCACGGCCAGCGATTAAATCACTCATGTGTACATCAACAGCCGTAAAGCCAGCTTTATGCATCACATACGCAGTCTCAATATGCGAGTTCACACCTTGCTCGCGCAAGATTGCTACTTTAGGACGAACGCCTGTTGCGATAAACGGTGCAGCTACATCAGCTTGCGCATCAAAGGTAATAATTGGCTGCATGCCTGGATCGGACTCGTCAGCAAGACGTGCGTACTCAGCGTCAGCACAAGCTGGGTTGTCACGCATACGAGCGATTTGCCAACTCGTTTTACTCCAGATTTGATGCAAAGCACTGCGAGATTCTTTGTAAATTTCTTTCGCGTCACGCATGAAAGAAATCACACCGCTACTATTTGGCTTACCAATTTCATGACTGCAGGCACCAAGATTATGTGCACGTAACACATCCATCACAGCACTGCGCTGTTCAGTACGGACTTGAATCACCGCACCCAATTCTTCATTGAACAAGGCACGCAAAGTCAGTTCATTGCGACGTTCAGCAACCTGACCTGCCCAATTTTTGGCATCACCATGATCAGCAGCATGCTCACTTTCCATCGTCAACATATCGAGGTTGATAGCCAAACCACTACGTCCAGCAAATGCCATTTCGCACAAAGTGCCATACAAACCACCATCAGAACGATCGTGATAAGCCAAAATTTTTCCATCTTGATTCAATTGCTGAATCGCTGCGAAGAAGGCTTTTAAATCGTCCGCACTATCAACGTCTGGCGTTTGATCACCGAGTTTTTGCATGACTTGTGCAAATGCGGAGGCGCCCAAGCGATTCTTTCCACGGCCTAAGTCGATCAAAATCAAGCTTGTATCGCCAGCATCTAATTTAATTTGCGGTGTCAAACATTTGCGAATATCGTACGCGGGTGCAAAAGCTGAAATAATCAGAGATACTGGAGAAGTCACGGATTTATCGCCGCCCTCATCTTTCCATGTGGTACGCATGGACAAAGAATCTTTGCCGACTGGAATACTAATTCCCAACGCAGGACACAGTTCCATACCAATTGCTTTTACTGTATCAAACAATGCCGCATCTTGACCTGGTTGACCACAAGCGGCCATCCAGTTCGCGGAGAGTTTGATATTTTCAATACTGGAAATCGGCGCCGCTGCGATATTCGTAATGGCTTCACCGACCGCCATACGACCAGAAGCTGCAGCATCAATCACTGCCAACGGCGTACGTTCGCCCATTGACATTGCTTCACCCAAATGTCCTTCTAAACTCATCGCCGTCACTGCGCAATCAGCGACAGGGACTTGCCATGGACCGACCATTTGATCTCGCACAGACATCGCACCAACAGAGCGATCACCAATCGTCACCAAGAAAGATTTATCACCAACGGTAGGCAAACTCAAAACGCGTTCGCCAGCCACTTTCAAATCCATTCCGGTCAAATCAATCGCAGGAAAATCGCGCTTTACGTGGGTAACATCACGATGCATTTTCGGAGGTTTTCCGAGCAATACATTCATTGGCATATCAACTGGCGAGTTATCGTTCAATGGATCGATAACTTTGAGCTGACGTTCTTCCGTTGCCGTACCGACTACCGCGAATAAGCAGCGTTCACGTTCACAGAAATACTGGAACAAAGGCAAACTTTCTGGCGCAATCGCCAGCACATAACGTTCTTGCGATTCATTACTCCAAATCTCTTTTGGCGCCATACCACTTTCTTCGAGTGGTACTTTACGCAGATCAAAAATCGCGCCTCGCTTGGCATCATTCGTGATTTCTGGGAAAGCATTAGATAAACCACCTGCACCGACGTCGTGAATCGACAAAATAGGATTATCGTCACCCAATTGCCAGCAAGAGTTAATCACTTCCTGTGCGCGACGCTCCATCTCTGGGTTACCACGTTGTACTGAATCAAAATCCAAATCAGCCGTATTAGTACCGGTCGCCATCGAAGACGCTGCACTACCGCCCATACCAATCCGCATGCCCGGACCACCAAGTTGAATCAATAAACTGCCAACAGGCAAATCAAATTTCTTGGTGTGTTTGTCATTGATGTTACCGATACCGCCAGCAATCATAATCGGCTTGTGGTAGCCATGCACTGTGCCACCCACATTTTGTTCGTAAGTACGGAAATAGCCGCCCAATACCGGACGCCCGAATTCATTACTGAACGCTGCACCACCAATTGGGCCTTCGATCATAATTTGCAAAGGAGAGGCAATGCGATCAGGTTTGCCGTATTGCTGCGTCGTCGTGTTATTACTCAAAACATCGCTAGCGTTTTCCCACGCCTGTACATTTCCTGGCAGGTTCAAATTCGACACTGTAAAGCCTGTCAAACCAGCCTTAGGCTTGGCGCCACGCCCAGTCGCACCTTCATCACGAATTTCACCACCAGCACCAGTTGATGCGCCAGGAAACGGAGAAATAGCTGTCGGGTGATTGTGCGTCTCGACCTTCATCAGCGTGTGGGTCAACTCGGTCGAGGCTTGATATTCATTACCTTTCGCCGCGCCATTTGGATAAAAACGCGTGACCGTCGCGCCTTCCATAATCGAGGAATTGTCGCTGTATGCAACGATGGTTCCCTTAGGCTGTAGCAGATGCGTATTCTTGATCATGCCAAACAAGGACATATCTTTTTTCTCGCCATCGATCGTCCAATCCGCATTGAAAATCTTATGGCGACAATGTTCACTATTCGCTTGTGCAAACATCATCAATTCGACATCGGTAGGATTGCGTTTTGCCGTGGTAAAAGCGTCGACTAAATAATCCACTTCATCATCCGACAGCGCTAAACCGAGCGCGCTATTCGCTTCGACCAATGCGGCTTTTCCACCTGCCAAAACGTCGACATATTCGAGAGGCTTAGCTTCTAACTCTGTGAACAGGCCACTCGCAGCATTTAAGTCTTCCAGCACCATCTCAGTCATGCGATCATGTAACAAGGCGATGACGGCTTGCTTAGATTCTGTCGCTAATTTTTTCGCGCCACCTAACAAGCCTGATTTGACTTGCACGAAATACTGTACGCCGCGCTCAAGGCGTTTAATTTGTTGCATGCCACAGTTGTGCGTAATATCAGTTGCTTTGGACGCCCAAGGTGAAATCGTCCCGAAACGTGGAATCACAACAAAACTATCCCCCTCTTCGCTACCGTTAAAAGCATCGCCATAAACCAATAGCGCTTTCAAACGATTCACCTCGACTTCGCTCAATGCTGAGGATGCATCGACAAAGTGCGCGTAACGCGCCGTCACACCAACAATATTGGCATCAACAGCTTGCAGACGAGATAATAAATTTTTAGTACGGAAGGCAGACAGGGCGTTAGAGCCTGGCAATATCAACATGGCGTGAATGTAGTTGAGGCAAAATGACTGGCTTTTGAGACTCGCGCTAGCAATATCGAGAGAAAGCTCAGACATGTTGCGGGTTGGAACGGAAAGCAAGATTATACCTTGATGCGCGCATTCTCTCCAGCGTGATCGATAAATCTCAATTAAATTAGTCGATTTATCATATAAAAAAAGCGGTCATCAAGACCGCTTTTTCATTCGCAAACTCTGGGAAATGAGTATTATTTTTTTGCAACTTCCTTCTTCGGAAAATCAATTACTTCAAACTCTATGGTTCCAAAGTCAGTTTCTGCAATTGGGTCAGGCAAGTTCTCTTCCAAAGGAAGTTTTACATCAACATCGAGCCTTGTATCTTTGATCGGTCCCTCAATTGCGGTAATTCGCTCTAGCTCATGCGCAATTCCCAATAACATCAAAATATCTCGATAAACAGGCAAATCAAAACCTGCTCGTTTTCCTTCTCTATCGTCAACCAATAAACTTTCCAGATAAGGAATGATGCCGGTTTTATTCCAAGCATCACAAATCTTTTGCATCAAATGCGGAAAGTCTTCTAATTGGCGACTTGGAATTGCGGACAGGTCTGCACCAAACTCAGGAATATTGGCATTAAAGAAAGCGATGAACCGATCACGCAAACGATCATATTTTTGCTGATCATTTACGGTACGATATAAATCAAGCAAGAACAGCCAAGGCAGTGGAGATTCTGGGTGCTCGATCTCTTCTTGTGCAGCCAAAATTTCTATCGCACGCTGAGGATCATTCATCGAAATCCAAAACTCAGCTTCCTGTGTCACATCTGAAATCTCTTCGACTTTGACCGAGTTTCCACGCGGAGCAAAAAAGTTAAAAATACTACTATTAGTTTCTTCCAAACTCGGTGTGCGCTGGAAATTGCTATTTTCAGTAATTCGTTGATCAGGATCTGCATCTGCAGTTTCGAGCAAGCTCGATGCTGGTTTGGACTCACTACCCTGTTTATGACCAGAGTCAGAATTTAAAACTGCCCCAACTGGATTTACCTCGTAACTTGCCTGCAAATGACTAATGACATCTTCAATTTTCTCTGGCTGGCTTTCTTGAAATTGATCCTCGCCTTCCCACCAGGTGGCACTTTGAGAGGATAAATTTTTACGAATATAAAGAAGCAAGAAAAGGATAACCACAATTGCCAAAATTGCGATGATGGCAAGCGCAATCACCCAGTAATCGAAACCCGACTTACTTTGCAATTGCGTTAACGCCGACTTATCCAGCAAATTTTGTTGACGCAGCTTTTCAGCCTCCAACTTCAGCTTGGCGATCTCGGCGCCATTGTCGCCCGGAGGAACCGCGCTTGCCGCTGTAGGAAATGGCTCATCTCGCAAAATCGCTGCCATTCTTGCCTGAGCAGCACGTAGCTCCTCGGTGTTTTGAACCAATTGCTGACCAGCTTCAGAACTCAAAACATCGCTCATCCGTAATCCAGATGACAAGTTAGGAATAATCACCTCATCCGACAGCTTTAACACATCTTTAGATTCTGACTTTTTGCCGCTTCGCTTCTTTTCGCTCGGCACGTCGTTAAAATTTGCGAGCCGACTCTCCGAGCCATCTCCAGCTAACTCTGGTTTAGCAATGCGCTTTTTTCTTTCAGTCGCCTTCACGTGAGCCGAACTTGGTTCATTCACGCCCGCCGGCTTGGCGACTTGAGCCGGACTCACTTCTTCTTTCGCGAACGGCGAGTTGTCACGCATTCCGGCGGCATTTGCAGAAACATCCGGGGGATCTAATAAAATCGAAAATTCGCGGTGTAGCTGAGTTTGGCAATTAATATCAATAATCAGATTAATCGCTGGCTCGTTAATCGCTTGTTGCGTCGAAAAGCTTAACGCTCGTTGTTTTTGTCTTTGATGTATTGCGATATTGGCGCTCGCGATAAATGCGCCGTCCATCGAGACCACACGCGCTCTCAAGCAGCTCGGATTGAGAGTTTCTGTACCATCTCCAACGACATTCGTGTGAACAAGTAAAGATTGGCCTAGGGACGAGCGAACTCTTAGCTCTCCCAATCCCAGCGCGAACACCGAACTCGTCGCGCCAAATAAGAGAACCAAGCCTGCTAAACTCAGCATGAGGCTACGCCAGTATGAAATAATAATATTATCCTTTGCCAACATAGTGAAATTAAAACTTACACCTGTTCTTAATTGAGTTCGACTATCTTCGATGTTACTTCTTTTGCATGTAGATTCAAAGCAAATTGATCGACTTTTTGTTTAAAAATAGTCAAATTCGAAACAAAATCGCTAGCACTTTCGTTTCTTTAAATAAATAAACTATTCTTTCAAACAAGTCAGACTTACCAGTGAGTTATGATCATTCACATTAAGAAGCTATTTCTTCCAATCCATCATTTTTTTTGAAATGCCGCGCATTATATTCACTTCTTCGACTTCTAGTTGCGCACGAGAAAATAAACGTTTCAATCTCGGCATCAATTTCTTGGGATTTTCTGGATCAAGAAAATCAATTTCAATTAAGGCCTGCTCTAAATGATTGTACATTCCCTCAATTTGCTCGCTAGATGCCAACTCTCCTTGAAATCCAACATCGCTAACGCCAAGCTTCTCAGAACTATTCTCTCGCGCTAAGGACTGCATCCTGCACTCATAGACCAAAACTTGTACTGCCTGCGCAAGGTTTAAAGAGGAGTAATCTGGATTTGCTGGCACATTAATCAACACATTACTATTCAACACAATCTCATTTGGCAAACCGTAACGCTCACTACCAAATACTAAAGCCGCCGACAACGCATTTGAATTAACCACCTTATCGGCAAAATCTCGTGGATTCATAATAGGTGGTGAAAACTCTCGCAATCGTGCACTAACCGCTGCCACATAGTGACAGCCAAGCAAAGCATCTTCAATCTTATCGACGATTTTTGCGGCGCTAAGAATGTCTTGCGCCCCACTGGCGAATGCGATCGCCTCTGGATGAGTTAATGCATCTGAGAATCGCGGATTCACCAAGTACAAATCAGAAAACCCCATGGTTTTCATTGCACGTGCGACTGCGCCGATGTTTCCAGGATGACTAGTATCAACGAGGACGATTCGCAAACGTTTAAAAACAGATGTATCAGAAATAGCTAAGTTCATTTAAAATAGCGCCATTGCGCGTTAATTTTTGTTGTTTATGTCAACAATGAACAATAAATTGCGACGCCACCGCTCTTTAATTCATCTTTGTGCGACATCTTTACGACCTTGGTTCATTTTGAATTGCAAGGCTGAATTGCCGCCATTTTAACGGAAACTCTATGCACCCAATGCTCAATACGGCAATTAAAGCCGCTCGTCGTGCCGCGACTATTATTAATCGTGCTTCTTTTGATGTGGACCGCGTCCAAGTCAGCGAAAAGCAATATAACGATTTCGTGACTGAAGTAGATCGCGCTGCCGAAGCTGCGATTATTGAGGTGCTGACTACCGCCTACCCAGATCACGCGATTCTTGCTGAAGAATCCGGTGCATCAAAAAATCTACATGACGAAAACGAGAATGTTTGGATCATCGACCCGCTCGATGGCACGACTAATTTCATCCACGGTTTTCCACAATATTGCGTCTCCATCGCCTTGCAACAAAAAGGCGTGATCACACAAGCGGTGATCTATGATCCTAGCCGCAATGAAATGTTCACGGCATCGAAAGGTGGCGGCGCGTTCTTAAATGACAAACGTATCCGCGTTACTAAATGTGACAAGATTGCCGACGCTTTAATTGGTACTGGTTTTTCTGGTCGTGACATGAGCGGCTTAGATGAATACATGGAAATGTACAAAATCATGACGCAAAAATGTCAAGGTTTGCGCCGCCCGGGCGCTGCTGCGTTAGATTTAGCCTACGTCGCCATGGGTCGTTTAGATGGATTCTTTGAAAAAGGCTTAGCACCTTGGGATATCGCTGCAGGCGCATTGATGGTTAGTGAAGCTGGCGGTATCGTCGGCACCTTTGCCGGTGAATCAGATTATTTGTACAAAGGCGATGTGTTAGCTGGCACACCAAAAGTATTTGGTCAAATGGTGAATGCCTTACAAGCATTCGCGAAATAATTATTTGATTTTTATGTCGGCTTTACAAATCATTTGAAAAGCCGACATCAATCACTAAAGACTCGATCATCAAATCCACTTCATCATGCTGGTGAAGTGAAGCTGTACCCAAACCTTTCCTGCCTTTTGCAGGACGTTTGTTTCCTATAGAAATTAGCATGACCACATTTTCAGATCTCGGTCTCTCCGAGTCCATCGTGCGCGCAGTAAGCGAACACGGCTACACCACTCCTACACCGATACAAGCGCAGGCGATTCCCGCTGTTATTCAAGGCGGCGACTTACTCGCAGGCGCACAAACTGGCACAGGCAAAACTGCTGGTTTTACCTTGCCGATATTAGAACGTCTATTGCGTAGTCAACCCATTCCAGCCAACAAAACAGATCGCCGTAAGATCCGCGTGCTCGTATTGACACCTACTCGCGAACTCGCGGCACAGGTCGAAGAAAGCGTTGCAACGTACGGCAAACATACGCCACTCAATTCAGGCGTCATCTTTGGCGGCGTCGGCATCAACCCACAAGTTAAATTACTCAAGACTGGGGTTGATGTCTTAGTCGCGACGCCAGGACGCTTACTTGATCATCATCAGCAAGGCACGATCGATTTGCGGAATATCGAAATTTTGGTATTAGACGAAGCAGATCGCATGCTCGACATGGGCTTCATTCATGACATCAAAAAAGTCTTGGCGATCCTACCAGCGAAGCGCCAGAACTTATTGTTCTCCGCCACGTTCTCTGACGACATCAAAGCATTAGCGGATAAATTACTGAATAATCCGGCGATGATAGAAGTTGCGCGTCGCAATTCCACTGTCGAAGTCATTGCGCAAAAAGTGCATCCAGTCGACCGCGACAAAAAACAAGCGATGTTGGCGCACTTAATCAAAACACATAAATGGTCGCAGGTATTGGTGTTCACTCGCACCAAGCACGGTGCCAATAAGCTAGTTGAACAATTAATGCGCGATCAAATTAATGCAATGGCAATTCATGGCAATAAGAGTCAGTCGGCTCGCACAAAAGCCTTAGCAGAATTCAAAGATGGCAGCCTCACTGTCTTGGTTGCAACGGATATTGCAGCGCGCGGAATCGATATTGATCAGTTACCACATGTCGTGAATTATGACTTACCAAATGTTCCTGAAGATTATGTGCATCGCATTGGACGTACTGGTCGCGCTGGAGCGACTGGAGAGGCCGTCTCCTTAGTCTGTGTCGATGAATTCAAACTCTTGGCCGATATCGAGAAATTCATCAAACGTCAAATTCCTCAAGAAATTATTGACGGTTTCATTCCTGATCCGAATGCCAAAGCACAACCAATACAGTTGCGTAGCTTCCCTAATCCTGCGCAAGGACGTGGCAGAGCGAATAATGGCAGTGGTGGTGGCAATCGCAGCAAAGTACCAAATCGTCCACAAAGCGCACAAAAAACGACTAATGGTAATGCTGCACGCAATGCGGGACCAAAACCAGTCGGCGCCAAACCAGCATTTAAGCAAAGCACACCACGTCGTTCAGGTGGTCGCGGCGGTGTGTAGTTAAACACAAAATTGATCAACAGATAGCTTAAGGTGCAAGATAAAACGGGTAAATGTGCAAACATTACCCGTTTTTCATTTCGGTCAATTTAGTCTGAACAGCAGCAAAAAAATCATCCAATGTACACAGGCAAACTCAGTATTTGCGCTATGATTTCGCACCTTATGAGATTTCGATAAAAATTTAAGTCTCCAGCATCCAATTCATAAAATAGCAAACAATAATATGGCAACTTCTGAAACGCACACGCCCATGATGCGGCAATACCTCACCATCAAAGCGGATTACCCGGATACTTTGGTGTTTTATCGCATGGGCGATTTTTATGAATTGTTTTTTGAAGATGCAGAAAAAGTCTCGCGAATTTTAGGTATTACCTTAACTCAGCGCGGCACCTCGAACGGTGCGCCAATCAAGATGGCAGGGGTTCCTTTTCATTCGATAGAACCTTACCTAGCCAAGCTAGTAAAGATCGGCGAGTCGGCAGCGATCTGTGAACAAATTGGGGACCCAGCAACCAGTAAAGGTCCCGTTGAGCGCAAAGTCATGCGTGTAATCACACCTGGCACTTTAACCGATACCGATTTACTGCCAGAAAAAGCAGAGCGCCCTCTTCTCGCTATGTGTTTGTTAAGTCAGCGCAAGACGGTCAACATCGGCCTCGCATGGTTATCCTTGGCCAGCGGTGCTTTGAAACTCATGGAATTTAGTACTGATGAAAAATCGCTTCAAGCGCGCTTACAACAGGAATTAGAACGTATTTCGCCAGCCGAAGTTTTGGTCTCTGCCGGTGGACTCTTGTTGGAAGAATTTCGCCACGAGTTACCGGGTAAATTTTCCGAAGTACCTGATTGGCATTTCGATCTAAAACAAGGTCAAAAATCCTTACAGGATCAACTCGCAACTTCCACATTAACCGGCTTTGGCGTGGAAAACTTTGGTGCAGCATTGGGCGCTGCTGGTGCGCTTTTGCGTTATGCAGAATCGACGCAAGGACGTGGTTTAAAACACGTCAATTCGCTCAGCGTAGAATCTGAAAATGAATTTATTGGTCTCGATACCGCCACGCGTCGCAATCTAGAATTAACCGAAACCTTGCGTGGCCAAGAATCCCCTACTTTATTTTCTCTACTTGATCATTGTCGCACCGCGATGGGTTCGCGTTTGCTACGTCACTGGTTGCATCATGCGCGTCGCGAACAACAAATCGCACGTGGTCGTCATCAAGCGATCGATGCTTTATTACAAGCCGATGCGACTACAGGTTTGTCCAATACGTTAACTTCCATTCCCGATATTGAACGGATTACGACACGCATCGCGTTGTTATCCGCACGCCCACGTGATCTATCTGCACTGAGAGATGGCGTGCAACACTTAGGCACGGTTCGCAGCTATGTCGCGATGTGTTTGAAAAATAATGAACCGCAATTGCTCGCGCAATCTTTATCAGACTTAGCGACTCCCGTTGAATGTTTAGACCTACTTGAACGCGCGCTCATGCCACAACCCGCCACTATGGTGCGTGATGGTGGAGTGATTGCGACAGGATTTGATACTGAATTGGATGAGCTGCGTTCATTATCTGAAAATGCAGGACAATTTTTGATCGATCTCGAGACTTCGGAACGTGCTCGCACCGGCATCGCCAACTTGCGCGTTGAGTACAACAAAGTTCATGGCTTTTATATTGAAGTCACCAACGGACAAGCTGACAAAGTTCCCGATAATTATCGTCGTCGCCAAACGCTCAAGAATGCTGAACGCTATATCACACCCGAGCTAAAAGCATTTGAAGATAAAGCTTTATCCGCACAGGAGCGAGCCTTAGTCCGCGAAAAAGTTTTATACGAAAAACTTTTGCAAGACCTCTTGCCAAACATCCAAACTTTGCAAACTATTGCGCACGCCGTCGCACAACTAGATGTGCTAGTGAGTCTCGCTGATCACGCAATGAAAAACAATTGGTGCGCACCGCAATTGGTAGCTGAACCTGTTTTGGATATTGTGCAAGGTCGTCACCCTGTGGTTGAAAATCAAATCGAGCGTTTCATTGCAAATGATTGTCAACTCTCCGCAGATCGCAAATTATTACTAATAACCGGCCCGAACATGGGTGGTAAATCGACCTTTATGCGTCAAACGGCATTGATTACTTTGCTTGCATATATTGGTAGTTATGTACCAGCGACACAGGCGACTATAGGCCCAATTGATCGTATCTTCACCCGCATTGGCGCCGCCGATGACTTGGCTGGTGGACGTTCCACCTTCATGGTCGAAATGACAGAGTCAGCGGCGATTTTGCATGGCGCTACTGAAAATTCTTTAGTGCTGATGGATGAAGTGGGTCGCGGCACATCAACCTTTGATGGTCTTGCATTAGCGTGGGCGATCGCACGTCACCTCATCATGACTTCGAAGAGTTTTACCCTATTTGCGACGCATTACTTCGAGCTCACCCAATTACCGGATATTCACCCTAGTGCAGAAAACGTCCATCTATCTGCCATTGAGCACAAAGAAAATATCGTGTTCCTGCATGCGGTGCAAGCGGGCCCTGCATCACAAAGTTATGGTTTACAAGTAGCGCAATTGGCAGGCATTCCGCAAGCAGTGATTCGCGCGGCACGCAAACATTTGGCGGATTTAGAAGCCCAATCATTACAAAGCACACCGCAATTTGATTTATTTGCTAGTAGCTCTGGGACGAACGCGGCAGAAGAAATGGAAGCATCCACAACTAGCGAATTCATACAAGATTCGACGCTGTTGTTGGCAATCGATGACATTGATCCTGATGCAATGACGCCACGTGAAGCCTTAGATGCGCTATATAAATTGAAGGCACTAGCAAAACAAGAGTAAGCTTTATTAACGACTATTCAATATGATCTTTCTCAATTTTGAGAGAGATCATTTATTGCATCTAGAACAGATTAATACTGCAATAGTAATTCTCGCAAAGTGAACTTGCTGGTAGTTGGCAAGGTTTGCAAGAACACATTCCCTCGAAAGAGATGCCAGCCTTGAACTTCCGTAGTTTCCGGAAATTTCTCTAACTTGCTTTGATATTCCCAGATGCCGTACAAACTGTCTAACTGTTCATCTGACTTGCCTCGCTTTATTTCCATCGCATAACTCACCACAAACCCCTGTCGCTTGAGTGAACCATATATTCGTCTTTCTAGTTGCGCATCATTTGATTTCCAATAGATAAAATCACGTTCATTAAAAGGATAGCTTTCTCCATTTTTTAATTCGCATGGTTTGGAAAAGCGCGGAAGATTCGCCCTACCATCATCCCACATAGGACCTGCAACAACGCTGGCTATATTGACAAACTCACTTGGATTTGGCTGTTGTTTTCCATAAGTCAAACTTAGTCCATTCTCTAGTTGAATCAATTGAATCGTTTTGTCATCCACTTCTAGCATAGAGTACGTTGCGTCACTGTATAACTTCCACTCAGCTTTCGCCGCTATGTTTCCGTTATACGATGTTCTTTTTAAATGGGTTGCATCTTTCCAATCCATGGTTTTTGTACACTTTGATTCATACGCTTGCACCAAAGACGACATTGATAGCAACCATAGACAAATCCAAGTTTGCACTCGATATATAGTATTTTTTTGTTTGGTCAAATTAGACATGTAATTCTCGGTAACTAGAACATCAGATCGGGTATCAGCAAAACGAATTATTTAGTATCGTTTTGATTTGTGAGTCCAGAATTATCCAAACTCACAAGCCATTTCGCAAGCGCTTGTCTAATCGCAAAGATCAGGACCACTCTCTCGGATCGACACGATAATAAGCATTCAAAAGCGCAAACAAGCTTGCGTGGTAATAGGCAAGCTCGTGACTCTTTTTAAAGAACGCCTCGGTCGACACCGCAAAAAATTCTGCAGGATTTGTTGCACCGTAAGGATCAATGATCGTCATCTCGTTTCGTTCTATTGCGCTTTGTAGATTGTCGAACTCCTGTGTCATCACTTGCGACCAGTTACGATAAGCGGTAGTACTTGCTAGACCTGGTGCGCCGTTCACGCTACCGTCTTCGCTGTCGAGTTGATGCGCGAATTCATGGATCACAACATCTTGTCCCATTTCTTCATTTTGAGGATTATTTACTATTTGATCCCAAGCCAAGATCACCCGACCATCACTCCAAGATTCTCCACTCAAAGTTTGATTGGTATGCGTGACGATCCCACCTGCCGCCATTTGCTGGCGTGGGGCGATAAATGCACTCGGATAAACCAAGATATGGCTCAGTTTGGGATACACATCCATCTCGCGATTGAGTAACAACATACAAGCTCGAGCGGCGATTGTGACTCGAATTTCATCATTGATTTCCAGACCACCGCAGCCGACAAACGTTTTCTCATATAAAAACTGACGTATGCGACGCTTTAACTGCATTTGCAAATCAGTTGGCATGCGACTATAACCGGGTAAGTTCTGACGTAAAATCTTTGAATACGCTGACGGAAACGCTCTTGTTAACACATAGCGCAAACGAAGCTGCGGAACGACAAAAAAACCAAGGATCAGTGCTAAGACGATGAATGCGAGCAACCACATGTTCTTCCTTGTAAGAGTTTATTAACGAAATTAGGCACAATTAATTAAGAGCGACTGAATCACATCGAGATTACTCTTCTTAAAAACATATAAGCACGGCTCTTGGCTCGACATGTACAAGTTGGGTACTAATTACGCAAACACAATAGCTTCTCCATGTTCATGAAAATGAGCTAGCAAAACAAACCTCTACAAGCTGCAGACAAATCGATAAGCTGCGATAATCGCAAGTCTTGTTTGCATCCACACCTATTAAACTATTCACTCCATGCGCAAAGGTATTTTCTACGCCGCAGCCTGTTACTCGGCTTGGGGCTTATTTCCCATTTATTTCAAAGCCTTACATAGCATTCCATCCTTAGAAATTTTGCTACATCGCATGGTGTGGGCACTCGTCTTTTTGCTATTGGTACTCGCCGCACGTCGACAATGGAATTGGATAAGAAATGTCGTGCGTCAGCCCAAATTGCTAGCTGGATTTGCTGCGAGTGCTCTATTACTGTCAGCGAACTGGTTTTTATACATCTGGGCAATTAACAATGATCGCATTGTTGACGCTAGTCTCGGTTATTTCATGACGCCGCTGGTGAATGTATTTCTTGGTTTTATCTTATTAAAAGAACGCCTAAGAAGTGTCCAATGGTTTGCAATTGCTTGTGCTGGATTGGGCGTATTATGGCTGGGCTTGCAAACCGGGCATCCACCTTGGATCGCGTTAGTTCTGGCAACCACGTTTGGCATGTATGGTCTATTACGAAAGACTGCGGCTTTAGGTGCCTTAGAAGGTCTATCTTTAGAGACTATGCTGCTATTTCCATTTGCCTTAGCTTATCTTATTTATTTAGCACTTCATGGGCAAAGTGCGTTTTTACAAACTACAACAGCAACACAATTCTTATTACTGGCCGCCGGCCCTATCACCGCGATTCCTCTACTAATGTTTGCTGCCGCAGCGCGCCGCATTCCTCTTGCTACATTAGGTTTGATGCAGTACATCTCGCCGACTATTCAATTGTTCATTGGCATTTGGCTATATAACGAACAATTTAGTCATGATCGTATGCTGGGATTTTTAGGCATTTGGGCGGGACTACTGGTTTATTCAATTGACAGCTTGCGAATGAGCTTTAGAAATAAAGCAAAAGCCGCATGAAACTTGCATTTCAAACAGCAAAATCACCTGCATTTCTAGGTATTCGATGACAGTCTGATGAAATTTGTGGTGTTTCATCGCGAACTGCACAAAATATGACAATTTTTTTGACATCTGCACCAGCATTTCTGCGAAAATTCGCATCTTTATTTTTTCGGCGCGCAAGCGGTTTAACACACTGGCCCAGGCGTCTCCCGTAACAGGCTTTTTTGGAGACCTAAATGAAATTCCGCTTCCCCATCGTCATCATTGACGAAGACTTCCGTTCTGAAAATACTTCTGGCCTAGGTATCCGCGCGCTTGCTGATGCCATGGAAAAAGAAGGCATGGAAGTTCTGGGTGTGACCAGCTATGGCGATTTATCCCAATTCGCCCAGCAACAATCACGCGCCTCCGCTTTTATTCTGTCAATTGACGATGAAGAATTTGGCGAAGGTACTGATGAAGAAAGCGACTACGCGCTCAAACCATTGCGCGCTTTTGTCGAAGAAATTCGCTACAAAAACGCCGATATCCCTATTTATTTGTATGGCGAGACTCGCACTTCACGCCATATTCCAAACGATATTTTGCGCGAACTGCATGGCTTCATTCATATGTTTGAAGACACACCAGAATTCGTAGCGCGCCATATTATTCGTGAAGCGAAATCCTATTTAGATGGATTAGCGCCACCCTTCTTCCGCGCCTTGGTGCACTACGCGAACGACGGTTCTTATTCTTGGCACTGTCCAGGACACTCTGGCGGTGTAGCGTTCTTAAAGTCACCGATTGGTCAAATGTTTCATCAATTCTTTGGTGAAAACATGTTGCGTGCAGACGTCTGTAATGCAGTGGAAGAACTCGGTCAATTACTCGATCATACCGGTCCAGTCGCTGCGTCTGAGCGCAATGCCGCGCGTATTTTTAATGCGGATCACTGCTATTTTGTGACTAACGGCACTTCTACTTCCAACAAAATGGTATGGCACTCAACGGTAGCGCCAGGTGATATCGTTGTTGTTGATCGTAACTGTCACAAATCGATTTTGCACTCCATCATTATGTGCGGCGCGATCCCGGTGTTCTTGATGCCAACGCGTAATCACCTCGGCATTATTGGCCCGATTCCATTGGAAGAATTTTCCATGGAAAGCATCCGTAAAAAAATCGAAGCCAACCCATTTGCGAGCAAGGCGAAAAACAAAAAACCACGTATTTTGACGATCACGCAATCAACCTATGATGGCGTGTTGTACAACGTCGAAACGCTCAAAGATTTACTCGATGGCGAAATCGATACTTTGCACTTTGACGAAGCATGGTTGCCCCATGCGACTTTCCATAGCTTCTACCAAGATATGCACGCGATTGGCAAAGAACGCCCACGCGCGAAGAAGTCTTTGATTTTCTCGACACAATCAACCCACAAATTGCTAGCTGGTATTTCGCAAGCATCACAAATTTTGGTGCGCGAATCTGAGACGGTTAAGTTGGATAAAGATAGCTTCAACGAAGCTTATCTGATGCATACGTCGACTTCACCACAGTATTCGATCATCGCTTCTTGCGATATTGCTGCGGCCATGATGGAAGCGCCCGGTGGAACCGCACTGGTTGAAGAATCGATTTTAGAAGCACTCGATTTCCGTCGTGCGATGCGTAAAGTCGATCAAGAATGGGGACAGGACTGGTGGTTCCAAGTTTGGGGACCGGATCACTTGTCGGAAGACGGTGTTGGTACGCAAGAAGATTGGATGATCCATGCCGAAGATGACTGGCATGGCTTTGGCAAATTGGCACCGGGCTTCAATATGCTCGATCCAATCAAGGCAACGATCGTTACACCAGGCTTATCTTTGGAAGGTAAATTTGGCGAAACTGGCATTCCAGCTTCTATCGTTACCAAATACTTAGCAGAACATGGCGTTATCATCGAAAAATGCGGCTTGTACTCATTCTTTATCATGTTCACCATCGGCATTACCAAAGGCCGCTGGAACACTTTATTAACTGCATTACAGCAGTTCAAAGATGATTATGATAAGAACCAACCAATGTGGCGTATCTTGCCGGAGTTTGCTGCCGCAAACCCACGCTATGAAGGTGCAGGCTTACGTGATTTGTGCCAAAGTATTCACGAAGTGTACAAAGCTCATGACGTGGCGCGCTTGACCACAGAAATGTACCTGTCTGATATGCAACCAGCGATGAAACCATCCGATGCATTTGCCAAGATGGCACACCGCGAAATTGAGCGGGTGTCGATTGATGAATTGGAAGGTCGTGTCACCGCGATTCTGTTGACGCCCTACCCACCAGGAATTCCACTATTGATCCCGGGCGAACGCTTCAACAAAACAATCGTTGATTATCTGAAATTCGTTCGTGCGTTCAACGAACAATTCCCAGGTTTCGAGACAGATTGTCACGGTTTAGTCAAAGCCGAAGTTGATGGTAAACGTGGCTACTTCGTCGATTGCGTTCCACAAGGCAGTGAAGACATCGAGTGATTTACCTGATGCGCCGACAAAAGCGTCAATAAAACGCGACAGATTCATGACCGCTTGTCTGCAAAAAAGCCGCGCCCAGTCTTTGGTGCGGCTTTTTTTCATACTAATTTCATCTTAAACATCTCATATTAGAGATACAATTGAGACATGTTGCCTACCAGAATCCATTCATCCTAAAGCGAAATAATGAGTCAACTTAACGAATTACAACCGGTCGACAAAGACAAAATCAAACTCGGTGTACCACTAGAATCACCAATCTTTGACGCATGGGGAAATCAATTATTTGACGCAGGCGCAATCATCACTAAAGAAGAGGAGCTACAAACCCTGTTGGAAGATGGATATATCGATACATCACCGCAAAAAAAATCGTCTGAGCAAATGCAGCCACTTCCGAATGGCAGCCAGGCAAAAGGATTTTCGCAGCCTCCAACAAACTCTGCCGCTATTGCACCAGCAATTCTCGCATCGACTAGCGCCACAAACATCAATAACACCGAACTCAATAAAGAATCGGTGATGTTAGATTTGGACAATGTGCGCTGGCATGTTGGCGAGACCTTTTTCTTACAAGTTCATGATAATCCTGCAATTCGATACACCGTCAAATTGATTGGGTATGTGAAAAATCAATCCATATTGGTAACTGCGCCAAAGATCGATGGTAGAGGTGCCATTGTTCGAGACGGTCAGACCTTCATCGTCAGAGCATTCCCAGGAAAGAAAGCTTATGCCTTTACAGCGGCAGCATTAAAATCAGTTTATACCCCTCATGCATATTTACATCTTTCATACCCGAAAATTGTACGATGCACTGCCATTCGCCAAAGTTCACGCGCCTCGGTGAAAATTATTGCCTCAGTCAGCATTGGTGATCCAGAACAGACCTCTGCTGCGGTACTAAGCGATATAAGCATGGGTGGCACCTCAGGCTTACTGAAAAAACAAATCGGCAAAAAAAATGATCATGGGCTTATTAAGTTCAAAGTAAACACCGCCGGGGAAGATGTACTTTTAACTATACCGATCATTGTGCGATCTATTTCCGAAACTGAAAACACCCAAGAATTTCGTTACGGCTTTGAATTCAGCGAAATAGCGACCCAGTCAAAGATTATTTTGTCTTCTTTTGTACATCAAACCTTGGCAGAAATAGAGTAAGTACTATTGTAGGAAATAAATTACGTCCGAGTAACAGAACATTCAAAACTTGGATTTCATTTTGGTTTAAACAAGACTTGTTTGGAGCCACAACATGTCGACAGTACGAATTTTCTCTTTGAAAAATGGCAGCATCATGTGCATGTGTCTCGCGATGCTAGTTGCCTGTGGAGGTTCTGGAAGTCCATCCAATCCCATCGCACAAGTTCCTCCTCCAATAGAAGTACCGCCCACAACCCCACCTGTGGTAGTTCCTCCGCCCCCCACGCCGCCAGTGGTTACCATGCCTAGTGCTACTCAAGCGTCCCGCTTCTTGCAACAAAGCACCTTTGGCGCAACTGAGACCACGATTAATAGTTTGATGAATGTGGGATTTAATAGCTGGATTGAAGACCAATTTACATTGCCTCAAAGCTCCCATAAAACCTACATGGATTCGATCGCGGCAGGCCTAAGTAATGGAATTAGCGGTTTAAACCAAAATCATTTCTTTGAATCATTTTGGAAACAAACCGTTAGTGGAAATGATCAATTGCGTCAACGAGTTGGCTTCGCCTTATCGCAGATTATGGTTACCTCTTTTCAAGATAGCACTGTAGCTAATTACCCACGAGGTGTAGCCAGCTATTACGACACATTGAATACGCATGCCTTTGGTAACTATCGACAATTACTAGAGGCTGTAACTCTACATCCCATGATGGGTATCTATCTAACATCTCTGCGCAATCAGAAGGAATCAGGAACCCGCGTACCAGACGAAAACTATGCACGTGAGGTGATGCAACTTTTTACAATCGGTTTATCTAAACTCAACTCAGATGGCAGCACAATCCTAAGCAACGGCAAGCCAATTGACACTTATACCAGTGACGACATTTCCGGCCTAGCCAAAGTGTTTACAGGCTGGAGCTGGGCGGGTGAGGATAAATCGAATACCCGATTTTATGGTGGAAATGCTGACGCGAATCGCGACTGGATGCCTATGCAGAGCTATCCAGCATTTCATTCTGTAAGTATCAAATCATTTTTAGGGACAACGATAGCAGCACAATCACCTGCAAACCCCGAAGCTAGTTTAAAAACGGCTCTCGATACCCTCTTCAATCACCCAAATGTTGGACCATTTATCGGAAAACAATTGATCCAACGTCTCGTCACAAGCAACCCTAGCCCGCAATATGTGGCGCGTGTGGCTGCTGCATTCAACAATAATGGAACAGGCATTCGAGGTGACATGAAAGCAGTCATAAAAGCGATTTTGCTTGATCCTGAGGCTCGAAGCGATCCATCTTTAAGTAACGCGGGTGTCGGCAAATTGCGTGAACCCATCTTGCGATTAGCGAATTGGTTACGCGCATTTAATGCCAAATCAAGCTCTGGGGCTTATCGCATTACAAATTTAGATGACCCACTTACATCACTAGGCCAAACGCCTATGCGTTCACCATCGGTATTCAACTTTTATCGACCCGGCTACGTACCACCTAATTCAAGTATCGCTAACGCACAACTCGTATCACCAGAAATGCAAATCACCGCAGAAACCTCTGTTGTTGGTTACTTGAATTTCATGCGTGACGCGATTGCAAATGGAACCGGGACAAGTCGTGATGTCAAAGCAGATTACTCAAACTTAAGCACGCTCGCAACAACACCCGAGCAATTATTGGACAAAGTCAATCTATTGCTGATGTCAAACCAAATGAGTAGTG